>Ga0079226_10003230_pt1 | contig 12525 bp, 7 predicted proteins | sample Poulit2014_FD_76345 | JGI IMG/M metagenome (GOLD analysis project Ga0079226, IMG submission 76345) | Agricultural soil microbial communities from Georgia to study Nitrogen management - Poultry litter 2014 | ecosystem: Environmental > Terrestrial > Soil > Agricultural land | place: USA: Georgia... | reverse complement strand
TGCTGATGACTCCTCTTCATCTACCCCTAATTCCTCGTCATTACCTAATACTTCTTCATCACCTTGTTCTTCTTTATTACCTTTTTCTTCTTCACCATCCAGTTCTTCGTCAAGTTCTTCGCCAAGTTTTAAATCTTCATCTTCTTTCATTTCAGTGTCTGTTTCTTTATTATCATATGTGGCTTCTACTTTAACATTTTCAGTTATACCTTCTTCAATTAACCTATCATGGGAATCACTTTCAGAAGCCTCGACTACTAAAGGTTTATGGATGTAAAGCGCAGAGAAAATAAGTATTAATAAAAAAGCATCTTTTATCCTCACTTTTTTCACCTCCATTCAATAGACAATTTATATCAGACTCCAACACTTGCACAATTATGTAAGTATATAGAACGGAGTCTTTATATCTATATTAAAGGAATTTAAAGGTTGTGTCGAATAAATTTAGGCTTTTTATCAAAAGATAGGTAATTATGACTATGCGCATGGTATCAGATTTAATATGATAGTTGAAAATTGAAAAAAATGACGAAGATTATTAATAAATACCGGGAATAAAATAAACCTCCTACGAAGTAGGAAGTTAAGATGAAAGATGAAAAGTAAATTTTATATACTTGCTTAGTTCGATAAATTCTAAGCGTCCATATCACTGAAGGTGGGAATGGAAAAAGGAGTATTATTTTTTTACAATCTTTTTAAATGAGCGAAGTGGTTTCGTAAGACGCCAAGACAAACTGCTTTTTATTTCTAAAAGATTCTTCTCAGCCTTTTCCGCTTCTTTGATTAGCTTCTGATTAACTGACTTTACTCTTTTTAATTCTGAATCTTTACTCTTTTCTATTAAACGTGTGTCTTTTACTCCTAACTGGCTTTGTAAAACATATTTATAATATGCGGACCTCAAAACTGCTATCTCGGACGTTAAAAAATTAGTAGAGGGAGATCCGTTTGATTCAAAAATAAAAAGTTTTCCATCTTTATCAACAGCTATATCTAATCCTAACGTCATAATACTAGTTTCTCTTAACTCTTCAATTTTGTAAGGTAAGGATTCCGCTAAATGATTTATATTTTCATTTATTTCTTCCCATTTTTCTCCAAAGTTTGCCTTTAAAAAGGGCTCAACGTCTGATATGCCTCCTCCTTGGTTTACATTAGACATGACTTTTTGACCAATTCCTATTCTTATAATCATTCTTGCTACAGTCCATTTACCTTTACCATTCTTTTCAACGTGAATTCTACAATCAAATGGATCCCCTTGCAATGTCCTCGAAGAAATATATTTTTGTAAAATATAATTATATTCTTTTATGTTTTCGATAAAAAACTCCTTTAACTCATGAGATGAAAGTCTCTTCTCTTCTGTTCGATAGCCGAGAATATAGGATTCTGTTTCTTTGTCTTTTCTTAATATATATACTCCTCTTCCTCTCCCTCCGCTAATAGGTTTCATTACAATTGTTGGATAAATTTCAAGAAATTCCTCAAGGTTTTCGTAATCTTTTGCCTTTTTTGTAGGTATGACCAAGTGTTGAAATTGTTTATCCTCTTTTAATTTATTTTGCAATTTTCTTTTAGATAATTTATTCGTCCGATCATCCGATAATAAAGTATGTTCCCTTAAATAATTAGTAACTTTTATATTCTTGTCCTTAAAACATCTAGGTGAAATATCAATAAATAAAGGTAGATCAACTTCAGTTTTTTTCCATTTTCCATCTATAAAAACTTTTCCTTTTATCGTTCCTTTTTCTATATCAACCCCTTTAGGTGTCGTATAAATAAGGTCTATCCCCCGATATTTACATATCATAGATAATAATTGAGCAAAAAAATCAGGCTTTTTTGCATTTCGAATATATCCAACTAACATGTTTTACCCTCTTTTCTCCTGATGAAAATATAATTTAGTGAAGAGATACTTTTGATTTGTAAATTATATCATATTTTACTCATCTATTACTAAATTATAAGAGAAAGTATTCATATAATATTATCTTTTATAAGTGACACCTACCTTACTCCTATTTCAATTAACATTTTCATAATGGATATGGTATACTAGTAACGGTTTGAAGGTTTGAAATAAGTGCAAGGATGTGAAATTTGTGGAGAAAACATTACAAGATATATATGAGAGTGTTTTGAGTGAAAAAATATCAAATATTAAAGTTAATCGAAAAATAAATAAATTAGGAACAAAAACACCTGATGGAAAATTAGTTGCTTTTTTATCAATTTCCAATGATAAAAAAAACGCTTATGTTATCAAAGGAGAAGGGAAATCCTTTAAAAAAGCAATAAATCATGCTTTAGAAATTTATTTAGCAAAGAAACCAAAAAATTTCAAACCAACTAATGTTAAATTAGATTTAGTTACTAAAATTTCACCTATCTTTGAGGACAAAGATAATATAGATTTAAACAGTGATAAATTAACGTACAATCGCGGTTTGGATGGTATTGCTTTCGGAGCGAATCTAGAAACTTCATTTTTACCTCAAGAAGTTACTAGTTATCACATTATAAATGGAAAAAAAGTACATATAAAAAATGCCTTTCGTGCTTTACACAACCATCTTCCAACAACGTTTTCAAAATTCACAAAACCAATTGATGAAAATATTCCAGTTAAAGCATTTAAATTCAGAACAAAATCTTATTTTATAAATAATGATGGATTTTATAAACTTTATCGTGGTCATCGCCTCTTTACAGATCTAACTGAAAAAGACTTACTACATGCAATAACTTTAACTAAAGATAATTATTTTAAAAATGTTGTTAACAAAAAAGGGAAGTTTATCTATTCGTATTTACCTCATCTTAATAAAAGAGAGAAAAGATATAATATATTAAGACATGCTGGAACTATATATTCTATGTTAGAAACGTACGAACTCGTACCTGATGAAGAGCTATTGAAAGAAGCCAAAAGAGCATTTAAATTTCTCTTTAAAAAGATAAAGCCTCTTGAAATAAATGGAAAAAATGTTCAAGTAGTTGTTGAGAAAGATGCTCAAAAAATTGGTGGAAATGCACTAGCCATTGTTGCTTTAGCAAAGTACACTCAACTTACTGGAAATAAAGAACATATACCACTTATGCAAGATCTTGCCTCATGGATGAAAGAAGTACAGGGTGATAATGGTGAGTTTACTGTTCATAAACAGCAATACTCAACTGGTGACAAGTTTGATTTTGTGTCTCACTACTATCCAGGCGAAGCAATCTTAGCACTTGTTAGATTATATCAAATTGATAAAAATGATGAATGGTTAGACGTTGCTGAAAAAGCAGCAAATTTCCTTATCAATATTCGTGACAAAAACGCCACTATTGACACAATAGCTCATGATCACTGGCTGCTATATGGTCTTAACGAACTTTACCGTGAACGACAAAAAGACTTCTATTTAGAACACTCCTTTTTTATAGCCAAAGCTATGATGAAAACACAAATTAGTGAAGAGAGTGCAAAGCGAAGAGAGCTTATTGGTGGATATGTACCAAAATCCGGTAAAGAGCCTAAATCTACTCCAGTAGCTTGCCGTAGTGAAGGACTAGGTGCAGCGTACAGACTTGCCCGAGATTACGGCCATGATGAACTTGCAAATAAAATGAGTTTTGCAATACAGCAAGGGATTAAATTTCAGCTGCAAATGCAATTAAGACCTGAGAATATCATGTATTATAAAAACAAAAAACTTTGCTTAGGTGCTATTCAGGGTGGTTTAAAAAGCTATTCTTTACGTATCGATTTCACTCAGCATAATATTTCTAGTTTTATTTCCTACTACAACATATTAAAGGAAAAAAGATAATGAAAATAACCTTAGTTTGGAGTTTTTCTAAACTAAGGTTTTTTAGATATGACGCGTTATGCATTACCTAAATCATCTATAGTTAATAAACTAGCTATTTAAAAAATTTATTCATTTTTCGTAACGGTTTTGTTAACTTCCAAGAACGGCTATTTAATGTATTTAGATAATCTTCTCTTAATTTATCCCTTTCAGAAGTGATATGAAAATTTTCTTGTTTTAGTTTCTTAAGTTGTTTGTTTTTTCGTTTTATTTTCTTATTTAACCTTATTATTTCCTTTTCATGGCTAGCTTCCAATCTGGCTATTCGGGTCTGTTCTTTCTTTAAATCTTTTCGTAAATCGTTTAATTTCCTTTTAGTTTTTGGAGTAGAGAATATTTCAAATCCAATTTTTACAGGCTTGCTCCAATCTTGTTCCAATACTTCATCTATACCATTTTCCGGTCTTTTTACAAATATTCCTTTGAACTGATCGACTTTTTTCTTGTTTTCACTAGCGACAATCACTTGAGCTTTTTTATTCCCAATTTCTTTCACATAACCATGGATATTATTTTTTAAAGCTTCCAATCTGATAAAACTTCTAAAACGACTATTTACATTCGATCCTTTAATCGTATAACATTTTGCAAATACGTTTTTTAAAGTTGGAGGTGGTAATATTTCTATTTCATTCACTAGTTTATCTTTTAAAGGTGCTAAAGCAGCATCAAAATCAAAATATAGGTTTGTTTTTTCTCTATCAATTGTTTCAGGAAAATAATAATCAATTATGGGAGAAACTACATCTCTAGCAATTCCTTTTACAGGGAAAACATGCAGTCCGATCATAGGTTTCGTATTTATTTCTATCACTACTCCGGTATTAGTTTTCTTATCAATAATCATATCTAAACCACATATATCTAGACCGGGAATTGAATTTGCAGCTTTTATAGCTAGATTTTTCATTTCATCCGTTAACTCATCCGTAACATCAATAGGATCACCACCCATTGATACATTACTTTTACTTCTAAGAAATATTTTCTCACCTTTTTTGGGAACACTTTCAACGTTATATCCTATACTTTTAATAGAGTCCAATACTTCTTTATCAAGTTGAATTATTTTACTTGATAGGTTGGGATTATATTTTTTACTTCGGTTTTTTTGTTTAATTAACTGATCGATTGTATTCTTACCGTCACCTACAATATTTGCCGGAACTCGGTTAACAGCTCCTAATAGTTTTCCTTTTACAATAAACAAACGATGTTCTATACCTTCTATATGCTTTTCGACAATAATATCTTTATAATTTAACTCATTACGCACATAGTCTAATGAATTACGAAGTTCATTTTCTGTTTCAATATTTGAAAAAACACCTTTTCCAGCATTTTCACTAATTGGTTTAATTACTACAGGGTATCCTAATGCATTTGTATATTTTATTATTTCTTCTACCGATTGATTTGGTTTAAATCTTTTTCCTTCCGGTACAGGTATACCCGCTTTTGCTAGCACCTTTTTAGTTTCATCTTTATTTTCACAAATTTCATATGCATGACTTGTTAGTTTTTCACCACGGGATGATTCAAATCTATATTCTTCGTTTTCATTACCAATTGAGTACCTAATTAACATTTTATTTTCTGGGTTTTCCAACCTAAAAAAACGTATGTTTAACCCACGTCTCCACGCTTCTAAAGCTATTAAGTACATACTAAGCCTGTTACCATATCCCTTCGATGGTACTGCATTCTCCAAATGTGGTAACCATTTATATTCTGTTGAAGTCATAGGTTACACCCCCCATTACGGTATATATTAAGTAGCTAAAAGTTTATTTCTCATTAGATTTTATGGATCGAACTTTTAACTTAATATTGTGTAGCAAACTTCTAACCGGATAAGTAATACGCCATGCTTTACTTGTTTGTATGAGATGATATCTTTTTTGTAACCTTTCTTTTTCACGCTCTAATTGTTCTTTTTCTGCTAATAAATCTCTAATTTCTCTTTTTGTAAAATTTAAATTATCTCGTGTTTCAAAGCCCATTTGAATAGGTTTTTCCCATATGGACTCTTCAATTATATTTACGTTGGATTCTTTTATTAAGTTACTTTTAAATTTTTTTAGATTTTTTTCATCAGTACTTACTACAACGATGATTACATTATCGTCTTCTAAAATTTCAGTATAACCATGCATATAAAGTTTGTTAGCTTGTCTTCTAACATAGCCCCTGAATCTCCGTCTATGTAATTCTCCATTTATAATAAATTTTTTACCATATAATTTTCCTAAAGGAGGTTTTAAAACGTCTACACAGGCGGCTGTTCTTGTTTTTATCGGTTCTAACACGCTATCAAAGTCAAAAAATAAATTAGTTCGTTCTATATCCTTGGTTTCTGGAAAATAATAATCAATAATATCTTTCGCAAAATCTCTAGGTTTCCCTTCACCTGGAAAAAGATGACCACCTAAACCGGGTCTTGAATTTACCTCTAAAATAACTCCCTTTGTTCTATCCTCATTGACAATCATGTCTACACCGTAATGTTTAAGTCCTGGTATTGCTTTACCCGCATTGATTGCAATTTCTTCAATTTGTGGGGTTAATTGTTCCGTCACATCAATTGCATCTCCACCAGCAGAAAGGTTACTTTTCTCACGTAAATAAACAAGTTCACCTTGTTTTGGTATTGTATTTAAGGTATACCCTTTTTCTTCAAGTAAAGTTTCTACTTCCCGATCAATTTTAATTAAACGGCTTGTTAAATGAGGGTTTATTTTTCTAATTTTATTTTTTTGTTCAATTAACTGTCTAATTGTAAGTACACCATCACCCATGACATTAGCTGGTCTTCTATTCATAGCACCTAAAACTTTATCCTCTATTACAACAATCCGAAATTCCTCTCCGGCTACATACTTCTCAACAATGATATTAGAAAAGCCTAGTTCGTTTCTCACATATGGAATAATTTCTCTTAAGTCTTTCTCATTTTGGATATTCGCAAATACACCTTTCCCTGCATTACCATCTGTTGGTTTAACAACTAAAGGGAAGCCTAAAGATAATCCATATTGAACTATATCTTCCTCTTTTACGTCTTCTTCAAACATTTCGCCTTGCGGTGCAGGTACATTATGTTGATGTAAATACTGTTTTGTTAAATCCTTATCGTTACAAATCTTAAAAGCTTCGTCTGAAACTTTATCTCCCATGGATAAAGAAAAATGGTGTGTTTCATTCTTACTTGATAGAGAGTACCTTACTTTTAACTTGTTTCCATCTTCAAACACACTATAAAACCTTAACTTTAGACCCCGTCTCCAACCTTCCAAGGCGACAGTATATGTGCTAATTCGTTTTCCCTGTCCAGCACTTGGTACAGCATCTTCAAGGTGGGGAAGCCATCTATATTTAACATCCATTGCACGACCCTCCATATCGCTAGACAATTCTAATTTAATCTGTTTATTACATCTTTCACAAATCTAATAGGAGCAGTAAGTCTCCAAGCTCTACTCTTTTTCATTAATTCGATTCTACGTTGTAATCTTTTCACTTCTTTTTCTAACACTCTAATTTCCCTAAAAGATTGTTTGTGCTCATTTTCCAATTCCATGACACTCATTGTGTTTCGACCATCAATTAATTCAAATCCTAATTTAACTGGTTTATTCCAAGTACAACATTCAATGTCATATATTTTTAAATCACTTTTTATCTCTTTTAAAAATGTTTTAAACTTATCTAACGATTTTTCATTTACATGTCTTAATACTATCTCTATATTGCCATTTTTGTTCATCTGCATAAAACCATTAAATCTTTGTTTAAAAATATACTTTTTTACATTACTATATATATCAAATAATCTCATGTCCGAATTCAGTATAAACATTTTACCATAGGTCTTTCCAGTTGGATGTTGTGATATTTCTACTTCTGATAGAATACCATCATGTAAATATTGAGAAGTTGAACGTAAATTATAATATAATTTTGAATTAGAAATATCTTGCTCTTTAGATTCTGGAAAATAATAATCAATTATTTCTTTTGGTATATCTCTCGCTTGTCCTTTCATAGGGAATAGGTGTGAACCAATTCCCGGACTAGCATTTAATTCTATAATAACACCTTTTCCTGTCCGCTCATTAATCATCATGTCTACACCACATTGATTAAGTCCCGGAACTGCATCGACTGCAGTTAATGCAATTTTTCTTTGTTCATCACTCAATTGGTCGGTTATATCAACCGGGTCACCCCCAATTGAGACATTACTTATTTTTTTAAGAAATAAACGTTCATCTTTTCTTAATACACTATCTAGGGTATAACCTGCATCTTCAATTAACTCTCTTAATTCGTTGTCAATTCGAATTGGCCGATATTGTAAATGCGGAAAGTTCTTTCTATATTCATTTTTTTCATCAATCAAGTTAACAATTGAATTTTTTCCATCTCCTACTATATTTGCAGGAATACGATTAACTGCTCCAAGAATTCTACCATTTAACACATAAATTCTTACTTCTTCTCCTTCAACAAACTCTTGGACAATGATATTTTGAAAAGACAACTTTTCCTTCACATACCGAATCGCCTTAACCAATGCTTTCTCATTTTTTATATTAACAATTACACCTTTACCACCTAAACCATCAATAGGTTTAACTACTAACGGATATTTAATCGTTTTTGCATAACTAATCATTTCTTCTATCGGCACACTATTGTCAAAAGCTTTTCCCCTAGGTATAGGAACATGTTTTTTTTCTAAATATTTATTAGTTAATCCTTTATCTCCGCAAATTTCATTTGCTAGCTCTGAATTTAAATCCCCACTTGAATCATCGAAACAATGTTTATGGGTCTCATTCGCTAATTTATATTTCAAAGTTTTTTTCTTATTAATATTTTGATCCATAAAAAAATTTAAGGTAAGACCACGTCTCCAACCTTCAAGAGCTATCGTATACAAACTGATTCCTGGTATCCCTGCATCTGAAGATACGGAATCTTTTAAATGTGGTAACCACTCGTCCTTGTACTTAAATTTCACTGTTAGTTTACCTCCTATCAAAAGTTTGTATGTTGTCGGCCCTTGAAAGTAAGTCTATAAAAGTCTTTTATTTTCCCTGTTATTTTTCGTAATGGTAAAGTTATTTTCCAACTGATACTGTTAAGCATTGTATAGTATTCTTTTTCCAAAATTCTTTGTTGATGATGAAGTTGATTTTTATATTCTGTTAAATAATCTAATTCGTCTATTAAGTATTTTTTAATATTTTCAGCTTGAAATCCTATTTTAACTGGTTTATTCCAAACAGTTTCTTCAATTGTTATATTGTTTTCCATGAATTTTTCATTAAGTTCAACACCAAATTTATTTATTAATTGTTGATCTCCAACGATAATTATTCTTATTCTTTCATCTGAGGAAACCCTTACTGAACCATTTAAATTATACTGCAAAGCTTTGTTCTTCAACCATAAAATATTATGAATAGTATGATCCAGATTGGTTATATTTAACTCTTTTCCAACGATTTTTCCAATTGGATAATTGACTAGTTCTGTTACAACTGATACATTTTCTATTAATGGGGTTAGCGTTTTATTGAAATCAAAATAAATTTTCTTTTTCTCTATCCCGACATTTTTCGTCTCCGGAAAATAATAATCAATAATCGCTTTAGGAACATCTCGAGGTTGTCCTTTAAACGGAAAAAGGATGCCACCGATTTGTGCAGTAGGATTTAATTCGATGACATAACCGGCTTCTTTACCAGACTCATCTTTAGCAATAATTAAATCAACTGCACCATGTGTCAGTCCTGGGATTGCTTGTAAGGCAGCGACTGCAGTCTCTTTCACTTCATCTGACAATTCATCTAAAACGTCAATAGGATCGCCTCCGATCGATACATTTCCTTTATCGTTTGTATAAATAACTTCATCTTTTTCCGGGACTGACTCTAACGTATATCCGGAACGTCTAATATAATCGATCGTTTCCTGATCAATTTTGATTGGACAATTTGCAAGTCGTGGATTTAACTTTCTTTCGGAATTTTTAATATCAATTAATGCTTTAATGGAATTTATTCCATCACCAACGATATTCGGAGGGACTCGCCAAATAGCACCGACGACATCAGCGCCGACAATATATAATCGATAATCATTTCCCGGGATATATTTTTCGACAATGATTTCATTTTCCTCAAGCTCATTTCGTAAATACTCTAATGCAAATTTCAGCTCTCCTTCGCTACTTATATCCGACATGACTCCACGGCCAAAACTACCGTCTGTCGGTTTAATGACGACGGGATAGCCTAATTTATCCGCATATTCAATAATCGCTTGCTCACTATCTTCCCGCGTAAATTGTTTTCCTTCTGGTACAGGGATCCCAGCTTTACTGAGGATTGATTTTGTAGCTTCTTTATTCATCCCTTTTTCTACTGCTTCGTTCGTCACTTTATCTCCACGAGTTCGGAAAAAATAATGATCTTTATTATTGGAATGTAGTGAAAACAGTTGTCCTGGTTGATCGACAAACCATGTCTTCATTTCTTTAAATTTTTCTGAGTCCTTTACATGCCATCTGAGGGTTAAACCTCTTCTCCAACCTTCTAATGCTACCACATATGCATCTAAATAATTTCCTTCCGTTTCTGACACTACTTCAGACGTAAGATGCGGTAACCATTCCGTATTCACACCGTCCATTACGTTTCCTCCTACATTGCTCCTCATACTGTCATCCGTCCTAATTGATTTACAAATGCTTTATATGTTTCAAATTGTTTTCCGTTTAACAAGTCGTTCGTTAATCTACCCTGTGCTTCCAGGAAGTAATCACCAAGCCATTTATCCGTCGCTTCGTCAAATTCATCATAGTTTCCTGGTTTAGGAGTAAACTCACCGAAAACTAGGCCGTCTTCACCTCTTAAAAAGTCAATACGAATAAATGGAGCCGGAATTTGTTTACTCATCTCTTCTGCCATTTGCAATTCATCATCAGTGACACCATTTCCGGTAAAGAGATTTTCATCATATTTACCCGTAGAAATTCTTTTCCCACTAGCGGTCCACCAACATTGACGTATTTCCGGATAACGGATAATTTCTAAAATAAGCCCAACTTTCCCGTAAAAACAATAAAATTTCACATCACGTGCGGGTGTTTTTTCTAACTTTTTTTCATATACGATTTCTTCAATCATCCAGTCATCGGTCTCTACTGCATGTGAAGCAATATCTTGTTGCATTTGTTGTTTTAGTTTATCCCAGCTTGGTATTTTTATGGAATTTCTCACATCAAAAATATCGTCCATCTGATGGACAAGATATACACCGCGTGCACCTGCTCCATCTGTCGGTTTAACCGCAATGCCTTCTCGTTCTGGTAACGTGTCAATCGTATAATGATTTTCATCTGCTGCTGGGATTCTAACGCCGAATTTTTCCGCAAACTGATAAGCTGTTCGTTTATCATCTAATTTCCATTCAGGCAATGAATCTTCCAATTGTTTTTGTCGCATGCGCATGTTTAAACTAGCTCGAAATGAAGAGGCTTGACGTAATGGAATAGACTGATCGGATAAACCAGACCGAATCATAAATTCAGGAATTTCTTCAATAGCAAGCCCGGATAAAATTTTCTCATATAAAACATTTTTATAAGCTTCTTCATCGTTCATATATAATCTTGCCGCATACGTAAGTGCCTCTTGATAATTTTTTTGTTCTTTCGTTTTTTCGTCAATAAATTGTTCTAAATAACGAACGAGTTCTCCTTCATTTTTCATGTTTCTTATATACTTGTAAACTTCATTCGTATGAATCTTTGAATCTTTCAATTGTAAAGAATGCATACGTTCCTTTAATTGAAAAAGCTCATCTTCAGTTTCTGTTAACCGTAACTGTAGTTTCTCCACTTGTTGCTGCATCTCACTTTGTTCACGATTAAAAAATCTAGTAAAAAAACTTTTAATTTTACGAAAGCCTTTTGAAACTTTCCAAGTATTACTTTGTTCAATGTGCTTTATTTCTTTATGATGTTCATTTATTTTGCGTTCCTGGTGTGCTACTTGTTCTTGTTTCAGCAAAATGTCTTTCATTAATTCCTTTTCTTTGTTCTTTACCGTCGTTTGTGGTTCGTTTGCTATTGATTGTTTATCAACTTGTTGATCCATTCCATTCACCTCCTCACCTTATGGTGTATCATAATGGTTTTGTTCGATTAACCAATCTTTTATTCGCATCGCATATTTTTCTTCGTGTATTTCCTGTTCATTTGTCCAATTTTCTGTTGCGAGACGGATTGCTTGAATATCCTTTTGAAAATGTTCGTAAAGCTCTTTACGAATGTCTTCATTTAGCGGATACCATCGTCCTCGTTTATTAAAATAATTCATCATTTGATGTAAACTTTGTCGAAATTTGTAAGTTAGTTCTTTTTTACTATTATACACCATTTTCGGCGTTTCATCTATAACAACTAGCACTGTAATCGTCTGTATTTGTGGGATATATTTTTGCCATTCATATACGATCGCTGGGCTACGAACAATTAAAAGATAACAATTAATTTCTTCTCCGTAGACAATCTTTTGAACGTCTATACCGTTAATATAACGACGAATTTGTTCATGAAACTGCTTTTTCTTTTGTA
>Ga0079226_10003229_pt1 | contig 12526 bp, 10 predicted proteins | sample Poulit2014_FD_76345 | JGI IMG/M metagenome (GOLD analysis project Ga0079226, IMG submission 76345) | Agricultural soil microbial communities from Georgia to study Nitrogen management - Poultry litter 2014 | ecosystem: Environmental > Terrestrial > Soil > Agricultural land | place: USA: Georgia... | reverse complement strand
ATTTGTAAAATATTTACAATCCTCCTCCATATATTTATGGTTATAACCTCGGTATTATGTATTTTAGCCTATTCACTATATCTTAAAATTCGTTAAACACATCAATGAATAAAAGACAGCTATATATTATACTTGCTTGCTTGCTTGTAAATAGCAATTCTTGGGCGCAATTACGAAAAAGTTTTTCTACGAATTGGGAAGCTACTCGTAAAGCAAACTTTTCTTCGACTCATGCTTCTTTAAAGGAAAATAATTTTAGTTCTTCTGCCTTGAAAAAAAGTGACGCTCACCTAGCCCCTTCAGCTTTTTATAGGCTAGAAAGAGAATGGATTACGATGGAGGAAATTTGGACAGATGAAGGGATTTCTGATCCTAATTCTGTAAGGATGGAGAATGTAAAATTCGAACCTTTAAACTCGGAGGAATTAAAAGCTTTGAACAAGAGTAATATTCCTAACACATTAAATTATTCTATAGAAACATCGAGAGGAAGAAATCAGCTTTATACAACCTTTACTTATAGCCCTGTAATTCACAGAAATGGAAACTACAACAAGGTAATCTCCTTTGACCTATCTTACAGCTATTTAAGCTCCACAGCTCCATACAATACTGGAGATTACTCACAAGAAGTACATTCCATATTCGCAACAGGCGAATGGTATAAATTTGAAGTTGATCAAACAGGAGTTTACAAAATCGATGGGAATTTCATAGAAAGTTTAGGAATAACATTAAGTTCTATACAACCCAATCAAATAAAAATTTACGGTCATGGAGGGGATGCATTACCTTTATTAAACAGTAAAAATGCTCCTATAGACCCACCACAAATAGCATTAAAAGTAGTCACTGAAAATCCTAATCAATTTGGGAAAAACGACTATATTTTATTTTATGCCGAAGGTAGAAACAACTATAATTTAGAAAACGACACCCACATTAATCCTTATAGCGACCATAGCTATTATTATATATCTACTACAGGCGAACCTGGGTTACGCATTCAGAATATGCAAGAACCTTCCAATTCTCCAATAGAGATTATTGACACTTATGACTCTGCAAAGTTTCACGAAAAAGATGAATATTCCCCTGCTAGGGTTGGAAGACGTTGGTTTGGAAATCGCTTTGATATCCAAAATGAACAACAGTTTGAATTTAATTTCCCTAATATTGTTTTGGGTAGCGACTATAAAGTCAAGGTAAAGACTGCAGCCGCTTCTACTTCTAATACCTCTATGCAAATCAATTACAACAATCAAACCACAAAAGTACTTTCTTATAATCCCATCGGTGGTTCTACGCTGTTAATCACGAGAGATTCCGAAGAGAATCTCACCGCAAACAGCACGAGCATTGGAGTTAATTTAAGGTATAACAACAACGGAAATCCTTCCAGCGTGGGTTATCTGGATTATATTAGAGTTGAAGCAAAGGAGCATTTAAGAGGTGGCAATCGCCAGTTTGTAATCACCAACAAAGATACAGAAAACCTCTATGGAGTTGTAGAATTTCAAATGAGTAATGCTCAAAATATCAGTGAAATTTGGGATATTACAGATTGGCAAAACATTCGAAGCAAAACCAACAATAACACCTCTAGCCTTCGTTGGAAAAAAAGTTTGGAAATAGGGAAAAAATCAAAGTTTGTAGCCGTACATCCTGATGATTATTATTTACCTATTGCTATTGATCAACCTAAAGTTTCCAATCAGAATATTAAGGGTACTATTTTTCGTGACCCTCAAGGAAACTTTAAGGACATCGATTATCTAATTATTACTTCAGTAGAGTTAGAGCACGCGGCGCTTAAATTAGCCAGTCATCATCAAACTTTCAACAGTCTAAATACAAAAGTCATTACTACTGATAAGATCTATGAGGAATTCAATTCGGGAAAACAAGATATAGCAGCCATTCGGAATCTAGTTCGGTATGTATATTCCAATGCGTCCTCTCCAGAAAAAAGATTAAAATACTTAGCTCTTTTTGGGGACACTTCAGTTGATTATAAAGACAGATGGGAAAACAACAACAATATTGTCCCCACTTTCCATACTCTTCAAAGCACTAGTAATTTTAGTTCTTATATGTCAGATGATTTTTTCGGAATGATGGATCATAACGAAGGATCGATGGTAGGTTCAGACAAATTGGATATTGCAGTGGGAAGAATTATTGCGGATGAGCCCAACCTAGCTAATGCCATGGTGGATAAGATTATCAATTACCAAAAAGAGGTTTCTTTCGGAAGTTGGCGGAATAATATTATTACCATTTCTGATGATGTCGATGAGACCTACGAATTCAATAGTATTCAAAACACCTTAAATGAATTAAGCGATCAAATTGCTGAAAAGAAACCTTTTTTAAACGTAAAAAAGATTTTATCTGACTCCTACGTTCAACAAACTTCTGCAGGTGGAAACCGTTATCCAGATGTAAATAAAGCCATTACAGATGCGATAGAAGTTGGAGGATTAATCGTAAATTATTTCGGACACGGGGGTGAAGATGGATTAGCCCATGAATTTATCTATACTCAAAATGATGCAAAAAATTTAAATAACACCAATCGTTATCCTCTTTTCATCACGGTAACCTGTGAGTTCACAAAATTTGATTATCCCCACAGAATTACTGCTGGTGAATTGACCTATTGGAACAAAGAAGGGGGAGCTATAAGTTTGATTACTACTACTAGGGCTATTGGCGTAGGATTAGGAGTGGAGTATAATATGATTATGACTCCCGAATTATTGGGTTATGACACCTACGACTATCAAACCCCAGCAGAAGCACTGCGTGCTACTAAGAACCTTATCGGTGATCCATTACGAAGAGTTGTATTTTTTATTGGTGACCCTGCGTTGGAATTAGCCTATGCGAAACCTGCGGTAGAACTCACCCAAATCAATGATAATCCCATCGATCAAGCCGCTAACAATCCAATAGAAGCATTGGGTAAAATCAAACTATCGGGTATAATTACAGATGAAAATGGCAATCCAATATCAGATTATAATGGAATAGTAGAGACCAAAGTATTCGATAAAAAAATACAAAGAAAAACATTAGGAAACGATGGTACTACCAATTCAAATGGGGAGTTATTAATTTTAGAATTCACCACTCTAGGAGAAATTCTTTTTAATGGTCAGGCTACCGTAAACAATGGTAAATTTGATATCGAATTTATCGCTCCTAGGGATATTCGGTCAGAATTAGACAATGGTAGAATTAGTTTTTACACCCAAGAAAATGGGAAACTCATAGATCGTGCTGGCTATAACCAAGACATCATTATAGGAGGTTTTAATGAAAATGCTGCGGAAGACAAGGAAGGGCCAGAAGTAGAATTATATTTTAATGATGAGACTTTTGTATCAGGTTCAACTACCAATAGTACCCCCATATTACTTGCTAAATTCTCAGATGACAGTGGGATTAATACTTCAAGTGGAATCGGACATGATATTCTAGCTTATCTAGATGGAGATGAATCCAATCCGATAAAACTCAATGAGTATTATCAATCCGAGGTCGATGATTTTACAAAAGGAAGCTTACAATATCAATTTAAAGAATTAGAAGAAGGTCCTCATACTCTAAAACTTAAAGCATGGGACGTTTATAACAATTCTACCACGACAGAAATAGACTTTGTAGTAGCTAATAATGATGATCTACAGATTAACCGGGTATTAAATTATCCAAACCCATTTGTCAACTACACTGAATTTTGGTTTGAACACAATCGTCCTTTTGAACCTTTAGAAGTACAAGTGCAAGTGCTTACTGTTACAGGAAAAATTGTATGGACTACCAATCAAATTATCACTACGGAAGGATTCTTATCCAGAGATATTACTTGGGATGGAAGGGACGATTTTGGGGATAGAATCGGAAAAGGGGTGTACATATATAAGATTTCAGTTAAATCAACGTTAACTAATCAGCGGACAGAAAAATTTGAGAAGCTTGTCATCCTTTAATTTTAAAAATTATATTTGCTAAAATTACTTTAAACTATGAAAAAATACCTTGTATTCACACTACTTGCTATGGCAGGGATTAAAACAATGGCACAAGAACGTGCCATTACTACAGCCGTTCCTTTCCTTTCTATAGCAGCCGACCCTAGATCAGCTGCGATGGGTGATATGGGAGTTGTAACTTCACCAGATGCCTATTCGCAACAATGGAATCCTGCTAAATTAGCTTTTGCCGAGTCTAAACAAGGCATTGGGCTTACCTATACTCCTTATTTAAGCAAGCTAGTTAATGATATATTCCTAGGGAATATCACTTACTACAATCGTCTTAATGAGCGAAGTGCATTAGGAGCAAGTTTTCGTTATTTCAGTAATGGAGAAATCGAGTTACGTGAAAGTTTCGACAGCCCTTCGTTTATTGCCAAGCCTAATGAGCTTGCCTTAGATATTTCCTACTCACTTAGACTCAGTGAAGAATTTGCTATGGCAATCGGCGCACGATATATACGTTCTGATCTAAAGCTTCAAAGCGGTTTTGATGACGCTTCCGCAGCCAATTCAATTGCAGTGGATATAGCGGGATTCTACATGAGTCCGATACAAACCCATGATAAATTTGATGGGAGATGGAGAGCAGGTTTCAACATTTCAAATTTAGGTCCTAAAATGAAATACGACACCAGAACAGACGGAGCTTTCTTACCTACCAATTTGGCTGTGGGTGTAGGATACGACTTTATATTAGATGCTTTCAACAAAGTTTCTGTTTCTGCAGAGTTTAACAAACTTCTTGTTCCCACCCCACCTGAGTTAATCGATGGCGAAATTGAGCAAAACAGACAAAGAATTGCAGATTATAATGATATAGGATGGTTCTCTGGGATGTTTAAAGCTTTTGGTAGTAAACCAGATGGATTTAGTGAAACTATGAAAGAAATAACTTGGGCTTTAGGAGCAGAGTATTGGTATGACGATGTGTTTGCACTACGTGCTGGATATTTCCATGAAAGCGAAGAAAAAGGAGCTAGAGAGTTTTTCTCATTAGGAGCTGGTTTTAAATATACCACTATCAACTTGGACCTCTCTTATCTATTTGCCACTTCGAACACTAACAACCCATTGGAAGGGACTTTAAGATTTGGTCTTACTTTCAATATAGGCGATGGTTCTTATAATGAGGATTACTAACAAATAAACCCTCATTTTTTAACTTTAGTGATGTAGAAATAAGCTAGTATATACTTTCTTCAGGTTATACAAAGAACATATCTTATTTTTACATCACTATTTTTTTCTGTAACTATGATTAAAACATTCCAATTTAACTACACAGAATATTCTCATTTACAAGATACACCTTCACATATCCAGAAGCTGATGGAATGTGCTCAAAAGGCTAGAGAGAAAGCTTATGCCCCTTATTCGGAATTCTTAGTAGGTGCCGCAATTATTGATAATGAAAATAATATTTACACTGGTAACAATCAAGAGAATGCGGCATATCCTTCTGGATTATGTGCTGAGCGGGTTGCAATATTTCATGCTGCATCCCAACTTCCAAGTGCAGTTTTCACTGATATGGCTATTAGTGTTCGTTCTTTAAAAAAGAAAATCGATTACCCTACTGCTCCATGCGGTGCTTGCAGGCAAGTATTGGCTGAATATGAAAACAATCAGTCTCGGAATATCCGTATATTCTTTATGGGAGAAGAAGGTCCAATAATTGAAGTTCCTTCTGTAAAAGAATTATTACCTTTTATTTTTAATAGCGATTCTCTATAATCATGCTAAAACCTAGTTTACAACCTGGACGTATAGAATGTGGTGTGGATGAAGCTGGGCGGGGCTGTTTAGCAGGTCCTGTAACGGCAGCTGCATTAATTTTGCCTGAAGATTTCTCTCATCCCTTATTAAGAGATTCAAAAGCTCTTACTGCCAAACAACGGAACACTATTGAACCTATTTTAAAAGAAGCAGCTTGTAGTTATGCTATTGTACATGTACATAATCATGAAATTGACCGTTATAATATCCTTCAAGCCTCTATACTAGCTATGCACCGTGCTATCGAAAAGTTAAAAACCCCACCTTGTTTTATTGCTGTTGATGGGAATTATTTTAAACCCTTTAAAAACATCCCTCATGAGTGTGTCATTAAAGGAGATGCCAAACTATTGCATATAGCTGGAGCTTCTATTTTAGCTAAAAATGCAAGAGATCGATATATGGCAGAGTTAGGGAAAATACACCCTGAATACGATTGGCATAAAAATAAAGGATATCCTACCAAGGCTCATCGACAAGCTATACTTGAAGCGGGAGTGAGTCCTTATCATAGAATATCCTTTAAACTTTTACCAGAAAATCAGTTATCTAATGGCTAATTAGCAGCTTCGATTACCATCCTTGCCAATAGATTTTTCACATTCTCCAGACCTTCAATATTAGAATTCATATCATGACGATAAATCAAAGTGTCTAAATTTTGATAAGAAATTTGTGTTTTGTTATTTTCATCTTCCCATACTAAGATACGAATAGGCAAATCAACACTTGAGAGTTGATTTTTATCGATTAGATTTGCTTCAAAATCCCCAGTTGTTAACAATAACAATCGATTGGGGCTAATATCCACACCCACTAATCTAGCATTCTCTTGATGATCTATAGTCTCTAGTAATGTTAACTTATCGTCATCAGCAATCATATTTCGTAACTTATTGAAAGTTTCGATATAAGAGTTTGCACTTGGAATGGTCATATGATTCCTTCCTGCTATATTACTACCATTATCTAGCACCGTATTGCCTGTGCTATTTGAAACAATATGAGCTAAGGAGGCTTCTAGGTTCTGTATTGCTCCCAAGTCTGACACCTCATACATCCGACCAAGGTACTCTATTTTATTATACGCCACAAGAGCATATTTGTTTCGATCTTCATACGTCAGTACTCTTGAGGGAAACTCCAAACCAATTTCTGGTTTATTTTGAATTAAAGGTGCTTCCAAAGAAGGATTGCTAAAAAGTATCATCCTAGTCTCTCGACTACGCTTACCATTACTCTCGGCATAATTTTTAAAATTGATCTCTTTATGTATTCTAAAATCTGAATGTTGTATTTCGGAACGCAAAGCATTATAGGTCGTTACAAAATCATGTTGGCTATCGGAATAAACCAAACCCATAACTTCTGGATAGTTTAGACTTCTGTCATCACTACTGCAGGATACTAATACAACTAATAGTAATGTACTTAATAAAAAACGCATATTGAATGTTTTAAAGTTTTTACAAGTTTACAAAAAGCTAGATATCTTTGCCATTGGCTTAACATCAACTTTTGAAACTCTTTATAGTTTATTATATCTTAACTGAAAAGTTAAGAGAATATTTTACTGAATTCGAAAAATGCTTCTTCTATTCCACTAGGATTCTTTCCTCCTGCTGTAGCAAAAAAAGCTTGTCCTCCGCCACCACCTTGTATGTACTGGCTAAGTTCTCGCACAATGCTCCCTGCATTCCACCCTTTTTCCTTTGCTAATCCTTTATCGATATAACAGGTTAGCATTGCCTTTCCAGCAATATCAGAACCAAAGAGCATACATGCGTTTTTCACTTCTCCGCCCAATTCGAATGCTAAATCTTTAATAGTATGGGCGTCCATATCTATTTTTTTTGTCAATAATTGCACTCCATTTACTTCTATAAATTCAGATTTCAATTGAGTTTTAATATTTCTCGCCTTATCTTTTAACAGTTCTTGAACTTGTTTTTCTAAACTTATATTTTTTTCTTTAAGCTGTTCGATAGCCTCTATGGGATTTTTTGTATTATTCAGCGATTTTTTAACCCTACGATACATTTCATCATGGATCATAAAATGCAATTTGGCTGCTTCACCTGTTATAGCTTCTATTCTACGAATACCCGATGCCACAGCACTCTCGGATGTAATAATAAAGTGCCAAATGTCATTTGTATTCGCCACATGAGTCCCTCCGCATAGCTCCATAGAGTTCCCAAATCTTATGGTCCGTACCACATCACCATAACGTTCTCCAAAAAGTGCCATGGCACCTTGTTCAATTGCCATGTCATATGGAATTTGTCGTTGTTCTTCTAGAGCTATGCCTTCACGAATTCTTGCATTTACAAATTCTTCGACTTGTTTTAATTCCTCTTCCGTAAGTTTACTAAAGTGAGAAAAATCAAATCGCAACGTACGACTTTGCACCATAGACCCTTTCTGTTCGACATGCTCACCAAGTATCTCTCGAAGGGCTTGATGCAATAAATGTGTAGCTGTATGATTGGCTGCAGTTCGCCTACGCTGGTTACTATCTACGACAGCCGTAAACACCTCATCAGGTTTTTCAGGTAAGGTTTTAGTGTAGTGGACTGTCAAATTATTTTCTTGTTTGGTATCTTCGATATAATACACCCCACCATTAGGAGCTTTTAAATAGCCTTTATCCCCAACTTGTCCTCCTCCTTCTGCATAGAAAGGAGTCAGGTTAAATACCAGTTGGTACATCTCTCCTTCTTTTTGATTTGTCACTTTTCGATACCTCACAATTCTAACATTGGTTTCTAGCATATCATATCCTACAAATTCTTGTACGTCATCCTCTCTCAACTGAATCCAATCTCCGGTAGTAAGTTTTGTCGCTTCGCGCGAACGTATTTTTTGTTTTTCTAGCTCTTCTTCAAAAACTTTCTCATCCAACCCTAGACCACGCTCTCTTAGAATCAATGCTGTAAGATCGATTGGAAAGCCGTATGTATCATAAAGTTCAAAAGCCTTGGTGCCTGATACCACATTTCCTTTGTTGTGTTGAATAATATTATCCAATAAAATCAGACCTTGATCTAAAGTTCTCAAAAATGAATTTTCTTCTTCTCGAATTACATTTACTATTAGATTACGCTCTTTGATCAATTCTGGAAAAGCTTCTCCCATTTGACTTAATAAGATGGGAACTAGTTTATAAATAAAAGCTTCTTTTCGATTTAAGAATGTAAATCCATAACGAACGGCACGTCTTAAAATTCTTCGAATTACATATCCAGCGCCAGAATTTGAGGGTAATTGACCGTCGGCTATTGCAAAAGCGACTGCACGAATATGGTCTGCAATCACTCGAATAGCAACATCTATTTTTTCTTCTTTTCCATATTCTGTGGAAGTAATCGTTTCTATCTCTCTAATGATGGGCATAAAAACATCCGTATCATAATTACTTTCTTTCCCTTGTAGAACCATGCACAGTCTTTCGAACCCCATCCCTGTATCCACATGTTGCTCTGGCAGTTTTTCTAGGCTTCCGTCAGCCTTTCGATTGAATTGCATAAAAACCAAATTCCATATTTCAACTACCTGAGGATGGTCTTTGTTTACCAATTCGGCTCCACTTATTTTTTCTTTTTCAGCTTTACTGCGTACATCTATATGGATTTCACTACAGGGTCCACAAGGACCTTGTGCTCCCATTTCCCAGAAGTTATCGTCTTTATTACCATCAATAATCCTCTCAGCTGGCACGAACTTTCTCCATAATTCATAAGCTTCTTTATCTCGTTCTAGGCCTTCGCCCTCATCACCTTCAAATACTGATACATACAAGCTATCTTTATCTATTTTGAAGACTTCGGTGAGTAATTCCCATGCCCAAGCGATAGCATCTTGCTTAAAATAATCTCCAAAACTCCAGTTACCCAACATTTCAAACATGGTATGATGATAAGTATCCATTCCCACCTCCTCCAAGTCATTATGCTTACCACTTACACGCAAGCACTTTTGGGTATCAGCTACACGTTTATTCTTGGCTGTTTTATTGCCCAGAAAGTATTCTTTAAATTGATTCATTCCTGCATTGGTAAACATTAAGGTAGGGTCACCTTTTATTACCATTGGAGCGGAAGGCACAATAGTATGACCTTTAGATTTAAAAAAAGAAAGGTATTGCTCGCGAATTTCTTTTGATGTCATGTTCTAATTTTTAAACTTAACGAATTGTTCTTCTGTCAGAAACAAACAAATAAGTATATTTGTACTTACTTCAAAACGGAAGTGCTTTAATTTAAAGCACAAAAATAAGGTTTTTTAAACGTATGGCGAAGGTAAAATATTATTACGATAGCGAAACACTTTCTTATAAAAGAGTTCGAGTAAAAAAAGGGAAACGTATTGGTCTTATTTTATTATCCATACTCAGCGTATTACTAAGCGGCTTACTCGTTTTTATTATTTATCTCAATATCCCTTTTTTAGAATCTCCGAAGGAAAAAGTGCTTCAAAGAGAATTGAGCAATATGAAGCTTCAGTATGATATTCTTAATAAAAAGCTTGATCAAGCGGGTTTAGTTCTTGATGAGCTAATGGAACGTGACAATAATATTTATCGTGTATATTTTGAATCTAATCCTATTCCTGAAGAGCAAAGAAAAGCGGGATTTGGAGGAGTAAATCGATATAGAGATTTAGAAGGTTTTGATTTTTCGGATATTATTATCTCTACCCATAAAAAGTTAGATATTCTTACTCGACAAATTGTGGTGCAGTCCAAATCTTTGGATGAGATTGCAGAGTTAGCTAGGACCGAAGAAGATTTATTGGCTGCTATTCCAGCCATTCAACCTGTTAGGAATGAAGACCTCAATCGTATGGCTTCGGGGTATGGTTATCGAACTGATCCTTTTACAAAAGTTAGGAAATTCCATGGTGGAATGGACTTTTCGGCTCCCAGAGGCACTCCTGTATTTGCTACAGGCGATGGTATAGTAGAGAAAGCTGATGGTTTTACTGCAGGTTATGGAAAACACATCCGCATCAACCATGGATACGGTTATTTAACGTTATACGGTCATTTGAACGATTATAAAGTCAGAAGAGGACAACGAGTAAAACGTGGAGACACTATAGGTTTTGTTGGTAGTACTGGGCGATCAACAGCACCACATCTACATTATGAAGTCCATAAAAACGGACAAAGAATTAATCCTATTAACTTTTACTACGGAAGTATTAGTGCAGAAGAATATGCTAAGCTACTAGAAAAGTCACAAGAAGAAAATCAATCTTTAGATTAATGAAACTCGATTTACCTGAAAAACGATACTATACTATAGGAGAGGTATCTGAAGCTTTTAACGTCAATCCATCATTATTACGATTTTGGGAAAAAGAGTTTGAGATTATTCAACCTAAAAAAAATGCAAAAGGAACCAGACGCTTTACCCAAGAAGATATAAAAAATTTAAAATTAATTTATTTTTTAGTTCGTGAAGAAGGTTATACCTTGGAGGGTGCTAGAAAAAAACTTGAGCAAGATTTTACGAAAACCATAGAGCGGTTCGAGGTTATTCAAAGATTAAAAAAAATTAAGTCTGAACTTAAAAATATAAAAAAACATCTTTAACTTATAATTCTTCACATTATGAAAAATAAATCTTTATTTCTAATCCTTGGTGCTGTAGCACTTTTAGTAATATGGGGTGCCAGTATTAATAATAACTTGGTTAGCCTTGAGGAAGGTATAAAAGGTCAATGGGCAAATGTAGAAAGCAGCTATCAACGTCGTGCTGATTTGATTCCAAATATTGTGAATACTGCCAAAGGTTATGCTGAGTTTGAGCAAGAAACTTTGACCCAAGTCGTTGAAGCTAGAAGCAAAGCTACTTCGGTCCATATTGATCCAACAAATATCACGCCTGAACAACTCGCTGAGTTTGAACAAGCACAGAATGGAGTAAGTAGTGCTTTGTCTAGATTATTAGTTACAGTAGAACGTTATCCTAACCTAAAAGCAAATGAAAACTTTAGTGAACTTATCAATGAGCTAGAACGTACAGAAAACAGAATAAACGTAGAGCGCAATCGATTTAATGAGCGCGTACAGAGTTTTAATTCCAAAGTACGTCGATTCCCTACTAATTTGATGGCAGGAATTATAGGCTTTGAGCAACAAGGTTATTTTAAAAGTGAAGAAGGGGCTAGCACTGCTCCAGTTGTAGAATTTTAATTTCAAATCATGACCCAGATAGAGAACTTCCTAACACAAGATGAACAAGATAAGATTATCGAAGCTATTAGAAAAGCAGAGCAGAATACATCTGGAGAAATTCGAGTTCATATAGAAAAGGATCCCAGACAAGAAGTATTAGATCGAGCTACCGAAGTCTTTGAAATTTTAAAGATGGAAAACACTCAACAAAGAAATGCTGTTTTAATCTATATCGCTATCGACACTAGAGAGCTTGTCATACTTGGAGATGTAGGAATAAATGATGTTGTACCTCCCCATTTTTGGGAATCTACGCATCAAGCAATTATAAAACAATTTAAAGAGGGGAATCATACACAAGGCCTAGTCAACGGTATTCTTACAGCGGGTCATCAACTTAAAAAGCATTTCCCTTACAAAAAAGGAAAAGCCAATGAACTTCCTGATGATATATCTTTTGGATAATGAAAGCGAACATGCTGTCCCCTATTAAGTACATATTATTTCTCCTGACTATTGT
>Ga0079226_10003228_pt1 | contig 12528 bp, 11 predicted proteins | sample Poulit2014_FD_76345 | JGI IMG/M metagenome (GOLD analysis project Ga0079226, IMG submission 76345) | Agricultural soil microbial communities from Georgia to study Nitrogen management - Poultry litter 2014 | ecosystem: Environmental > Terrestrial > Soil > Agricultural land | place: USA: Georgia... | reverse complement strand
TGAAAGCCGCTTATTATGATCCTAATCCGGTGGTGATTTTTGAACATAAAGGATTGTATTGGAGTAAAGTTCCGGGAACAAAAAGAGCTACATCAGTAGAACCATCAGAAGATTATGTTTTACCTATTGGAAAAGCAAATATTGTTCAGGAAATTTGGAAACAAGAAGAGGAAGAAACGCTTTCTATCATCACTTATGGAATGGGAGTTCATTGGGCGATGAATGCAGCAGAAGAATTAAACTTGCAAAATCAAATAGAAATAGTTGATTTAAGAACACTTGCGCCATTAGATATGGAAACTGTAATAAAATCAGTAAAAAAATGTGGAAAATGCTTGGTGATCACAGAAGAGCCCACAGAAAATTCTTTTGCGGGAGCTTTGACAGGAAGAATACAAGAAGCTTGTTTTAAAGAATTAGATGCCCCGGTAATGTTATTGGGAAGTGAAAATATGCCGGCAATTCCATTAAATTCTGTTTTAGAAGAAACGATGATTCCTTCTACTGAAAAAGTGAAAAAGAAAATTCAAGAAATATTAGCTTATTAATTTTTAAAGCTTAAAAACTGAATTTAAAATGAAAAATCATTGGGAGAAAATCTATGCTCATAAAACGCCTGACGAAATGAGTTGGACGCAAGAAAAACCTGAATTTTCATTAAAGTTAATAGAAAAATTACAGCTTTCTAAACAAGCAAAAATATTAGATGTTGGAGGAGGAAACAGTAATTTAGTAGATCATTTATTGGCTTTAGGATATGAAAACATCAGTGTTTTAGATATTTCTTCTGCAGCACTTGAACAAAGTAAAAAACGCTTAGGAGAAAAAGCAAAAAAAGTAAATTGGATAATAAGTGATATTTCAGAATTTCACCCTAAAGAAAAATATGATCTTTGGCATGATAGAGCTGCTTTTCATTTTTTAACCACAACAGCAGAAGTTGATCAGTATAAAAAAACACTTCAAAAAGCAAATCCTGATTTTCTGATCTTAGGAACTTTTTCAAAACAAGGACCAGAAAAATGTAGTGGATTAAAGATAAAACAATATGATGAAAAAGAATTATCTGCTGTTTTTGAAGAGAATTATTTTAAAGTAAAAACTCAAAAAATAAATCATAAAACTCCGTTTAATACTTTTCAAAACTTTTTGTTTTGTAGTTTTAAAAAGAAAAATAATTAATATTTATGGAAGAATCTTTTTGGGAAGAATTGATTTCAAGAACAACGCATGCTTTGCGTGATTTTGCACCGAGATTAATTTATGCAATCATTTTTTTCATTGTTGGTTATTTCTTGATTCGTATTATTTTACGTTTCATAAGAAGAATAATGGATAGAGCAAATACAGAACTTTCTATCAGAAGTTTTATAGAAAGTTTTAGCATTGCAACGCTTTATGCATTTTTGATTTATATCATCGGGAGAACTTTAGGCGTACAAGCTTCCAGTTTTTTAGCAATTTTTACAGCAGCTGGTGTAACTATTGGTTTAGCTTTACAAGGAAGTTTAGCAAATTTTGCTGGTGGATTGCTTATACTTTGGTTTAAACCTTTTAAGATTGGAGATGAGGTGGAAATTGGAAAAGTGAGTGGAGAAGTAGATGATATAAATATTTTATATACCAGAATTCACAATTGGAGAGGAGAATATTACACACTTCCTAATGGAGATGTTGCTAATAATGTAGTGAAAAATAATACAAAAACTTCTTATCGAAGAATTGAAATAGAATTACACTTTTCTTTTGAAGAAGATATAGATCAACTGAGAGAAATTATTACTTCAGCTATGAAAAAACATCCAAAAGCTATAAAAGAAAGACCTTTTCAGTTTTGGATAAGTAGTTTTCAAGATTATTATATAAAAACTTCTGCCAGATGTTGGTGTAAAAGCGATGAATATTGGGGTGTATATTGGGCACAAGAAGAAGCGATTAAAAAAGCATTAGATAAGCATGGCATTAAATTACAAATTCCTAAACAAGAAATTCATCAAGTAGGAAATCAAGAAAAACAAGATTAAAATTCACTTATGAAAGGAATTATTTTAGCTGGAGGAACAGGAACAAGATTACATCCTCTAACATTATCTGTCAGTAAACAGCTTTTGCCGGTTTATGATAAACCTATGATTTATTATCCTTTATCAGTGTTGATGTTAGCAGGAATTAAAGAGATTTTAATTATTTCAACTCCTCATGATTTACCGAATTTTAAGCGTTTATTAAAAGATGGCTCGCAGTTGGGAATTAAGTTAGTTTATGAAGAACAACCTCAACCTGATGGATTAGCACAAGCTTTTATAATTGGTGAAGAATTTATAGGAAATGATGATGTTTGTTTAATTTTAGGAGATAATATTTTTTATGGTGCAGGCTTGCAAAATATAATGAGCAAAGCTGTAAAAACAGTAAAACAAGAAAACAAAGCTGTTATTTTCGGCAATGCTGTCAGAGATCCGCAACGTTATGGAGTTGCAGAATTTGACAAGGATTTTAATGTTTTAAATATTGAAGAAAAACCAACCCATCCAAAATCTAATTATGCAGTAGTTGGACTTTATTTTTATCCGAATAAAGTAATAGAAATTGCTAAAAAAGTAAAACCTTCAAAAAGAGGAGAATTGGAAATCACTTCTGTAAATCAAAGTTTTTTAAAGCAGAAACAGTTGAAAATGGAAATCTTAAGCAGAGGTTTTGCTTGGTTAGATACTGGAACTCATGAAGCTTTAACAGAAGCTACAGAATTTGTAAAAGCAGTAGAAAAAAGAACAGGTTTAAAAATTGCTTGTTTAGAAGAAATCGCTTTGCGAATGAATTGGATTGATAAAGAAAAAATAAAAAATCAAATTCACGGAATGAAAGGAGATTATTTTGAATATATCAAAAGAATTATTCAATAATTAAAGCTTAAAAAACTACTTTTTTAAAATCTTTTTTTCGTTGGATATAATTTTGAATTATACTTCTGGAATCTCTATCATTATTCATAGGCGTGATTAAATTTCTAATAATTTCAGGAGAATTCAATTGATAATTCAAATCATAATAAGCAATTCCTTTAAAAACTCCATTTTCAATTAATAAAACACTTTTTTCAGCAGCATGTCTTCCAGGTCCGATTAACATTAAGTTTTTATGTGGAAAACTATATTTTTCTATTAAGGATTTTACTCTTTTATTATAACTTTCAGGAGATTCTTTTTCAATACAAGCGCCTTTACATTTTTTAATTCCATGGTTAAAACAAGCTTTTTCAGTTTTATGTAAACCAGTTAATTTTAAACATAAATCAAATTCTTCCACCAATTTCTCTAAACTTTCTTTTGCCTGTTTTGAAGAAGTATAAGTAGTAATATATTCTTTACCAGGTTTTACTTTTCCTGTTTTTAAACGGATATATCCTTTTTTATCTGTGAAAGAATATAAAGCATAATCAAAAGTACTATTTTTTAAAGCTTGATTATACTTAGGTTTTAGCTTTTTTATTTCATGATTTTCTAAAAGTAAAGCAATTAATTCATTTCCGGTTAAATCATAGCTGATGGAATTTACTTCGGCTTGAATTTTCTTAGATTTAGGAGAATGATTGGTAAAATGTTGATTAACCCTTGATTTTATACTTTTACTTTTTCCAATATAAATCACCTTTCCTTTTTCGTTGTGCATATAATAAACGCCCATTTCATTAGGAAGTTTTTCAACTAAATCAATAAGATTTTTCTTTAATTTACTTTTAGGTTGAAGTTTAATATTGGATTGAACAATCTTTTTTTCAGAATCTTTATTGAGTAAAAGTTTAAAAAGCTTAACTGTGGCTTGTGCATCTCCAACCGCTCGATGTCTATCTACAATAGGAATTCCTAAGCTTTTGGTTAATTTTCCTAAGCTATAAGAAGGCATATTAGGAATTAATTTCTTAGAAAGTTCAACAGTGCATAAAGTTTTTCTTTTGTATTCAAAACCTAATCTTCTGAATTCTAAACGCAGAATTCTATAATCGAATTTTGCATTGTGAGCAACAAGTACACAATCTTCTGTGATTTCTATAATTCTTTTGGCAACTTGATAAAACTTTGGTGCATATCTCAACATATCATTGTTGATGCCTGTTAGTTTTACCACAAAAGGTTGAATTTTCCGTTCAGGATTTACTAAACTTCCAAATTGATCAACAACTTCTTGACCATCAAATTTATAAATAGCAATTTCAGTAATTCCTTCTTCATTAAATTTTCCTCCAGTGGATTCTATGTCTAAAATAGCATACATAAACTGAAATTATTTATATATAGAGTAAGATAAATATTTTCTCTGATTTTTTAATAAAAATAATTTCAGTTTTAAAATAGGAGGGGAGCTTTTCCAATATTTAACAACAAATTGAAATTAATAATTTCTTTCTCCAAAGATTTTACTTCCAATTCTTACCATATTAGAGCCATTTTCTATAGCGATTTGATAATCTCCGCTCATTCCCATAGATAAGATTTTAAAATCAGGATGTGTTTTTGCAAAAGTGTCATAAATCTTTTTTAGGAATCCAAATTCCTCATTGATTTGTTTTTTGCTTTCTGTAAAAGTTGCCATTCCCATCAAACCGACAATTTTTACGTTTTCCATATTGGCATATTCTTCAGAGGTTAATAAATTATTCATGGTTTCTACATCCATTCCAAATTTACTGTCTTCTTTAGCAATTTTTAGTTGTAATAAACATTCAATTACGCGGTTTTCTCTTTTTGCGCGTTTGTTTATTTCTTTAAGAAGTTTCATCCTGTCCACTCCGTGAATTAAACTTACATAAGGAGCCATGTATTTTACCTTGTTGGTTTGAACATGACCAATCATATGCCATTGGATATCTTTGGGAAGCTCTTTGTGTTTGTCTGTCATTTCTTGGATTTTATTTTCTCCAAAAATGCGTTGACCAGCTTCATAAGCTTCCATGATTTCACTTACATTTTTTGTTTTTGAAACAGCTACTAAAGTGACTTTATCAGTTAATTCTTTTCGTAAATTATTTAAATTTTCTTCTATATTCATTTCAAAAATCGAAATTAAAAATAAAATCTGAATAAAGAAATTTCAGGCTTTAATTTTCTTTTCTAATATTTTTTAAAATTCGTAAATTGTAATTCCACTTCTCAATTTGGGTTCTATATAAGTTGCTTTTGGCGGCATTACTAAATTTTCATCAGCAATTTGTTTTACTTCTTCAATAGTTGAAGGCAACATTCCAAAACCAACAGCAAATTCTTTTGAATCTACATATCCTTTTATAGAAGCCATTTCGCTTTTTCCATCTGTATAAGAAATGCGTTTGTCATTTCTTAAATCATCAATTCCTAAAATGGGTTTTAAAACAGTTTTATAAAGAATTTGTACATCTAATTTAGACAAAGCATCTGTGTATTCATATTGATTTTTTCTTAGATATAAAGAATAAAAATCTCCATCTAAATACATGCTAAAATGCCCTTTTTTACTGGGTTTATAATAAAAATCTCCTAAGTTTTCAATTCTGAAATAAGTATCTAATTTGATGAGAAATTCTTCTTTGCTTAAACCGTTTAAATCTTTTACCAATCTGTTGAATTCATGAATTTTTAAATGACTTTCAGGAATGCAATAACTCATAAAAAAATTGTAGGGTTCTTCTCCAGAATGTTCAGGATTTGCATCAGCTAAATCTTTGGCAAGTAAAAAAGAAGAAGCAGATCTGTGGTGTCCATCAGCGATGTATAATTCTTCCATTTCGGCAAATTGCTTTTCAATTTCAGCAACATCTTTTTCATCATTTACCACCCAAAGATAATGTGTATCTCTATAAGTTGTAGTAAATTCATATTCAGCTCTTTTGCTGCTGATTTTTTTAAAGATTTTTTCTAAAACTTCATTATCTGGATAAGATAATAAAACAGGTTCGGCATTAAAACCAACTGTTTTAAGATATTCTTTAAAAGTTTCTTCTTTATCAGCAATCGTGTCTTCGTGTTTTTTGATTTTATTATCCGCATAAGCTTCAATAGAAGCCGCGCCCACAATGCCATGAAAAACTTGATTTTCTCTGTTTACAATTTTATGTAAATAAAATCCTGGTTTTTCATCTCTGATAAAATATTTTTCTTCTTTAAATTCTTCATATCTATTGCGCACCAGTTGATATCTCTCTGTTCCTGAGATTTCTTTTTGATATTTATACCCTGGATTTACAATGTGTAAAAAAGAAAAAGGATTGGTGTCTAATCTTGCTTTTCGTTGACTTTCACTATAACTTTGATAAGAACGCGCAGCGATTAAACTCACTTTATCTCGAGTGGGACGAATTGCACGAAATGGAATTACTTTAGGCATAACTTTTAAAAACTATGAAAATTGTGAAGCAACTTTTTCTGCTTTTCTGCTTTCGCTGTAATCATAAAAACCTTCTCCTGTTTTTATTCCTTTTTTGCCAGCTAAAACCATATTCACTAATAAAGGACAAGGAGCATATTTTGGATTTTTAAAACCATCATGCATGACTTCAAGAATAGATAAACAAACATCTAAACCAATAAAATCTGCCAATTGAAGAGGCCCCATTGGGTGCGCCATTCCTAACTTCATTACTGTGTCGATTTCTTTTACGCCTGCAACACCATTATATAAAGTTTCAATAGCTTCATTAATCATCGGCATTAAAATTCTGTTTGCTACAAAACCAGGATAATCATTTGCCTCAACCGGAACTTTATTAAGTTTTTCTGCTAAAGCGGAAATTGTTTTTGTCGTTTCGTCAGAAGTGTTATATCCTCTGATAATTTCAACTAATTTCATAATCGGAACAGGATTCATAAAGTGCATTCCTATTACTTTATCTGCTCTTTTTGTGGCTGCAGCAATTTTTGTAATTGAAATTGAGCTGGTGTTTGAAGCTAAAATTACATTTTCATCACAAAACTCTTCTAAATCTTTGAAGATATTTAATTTTAATTCTTCGTTTTCTGTTGCAGCTTCAACTACTAAATCCACTTGTTGAACGCCTTCTTTTAAATCTGTAAAAGAAGTGATATTATCAAGAGTAGCTTTTTTGTCTTCTTCAGATATTTTTTCTCTTTTTACCATTCGATCTAAGTTCTTCGTAATGGTAGAAATTCCTTTTTCTAAACTTTCTTTAGAAATATCAATAAGATTTACTTTATATCCAAATTGAGCAAAAGTATGAGCAATTCCATTACCCATTGTTCCTGCACCAATAACTGCAATATTTTTCATTATTTATTTAAATTTTTAATTCGTTTATATTCTTTATTAATAATATCCATAATTTGATTGGCCACCCAAAGTGCTTCTGCACCATCTTCTAAACTCACAATTGGTGTGGTGTCATTTTCTATAGCATCAGCTAAGCTGTTTAATTCTTCTAAAATAGCATTATTATCTTCTACAGTAGGATTTTCAAAATAAATTTGTTTTTTTTCGCCTTCTGCATTTTGAAGAATCATCGAAAAATCATCTGGTTTTTCAGGGGCATCTTTCATTTTTACAACCTCGCATTTCTTGTCTAAGAAATCAATAGAAATATAAGCATCACGCTGGAAATATCTTTGTTTTCTCATGTTTTTTAAAGAAATTCTGCTTGCTGTAAAATTTGCTACACATCCATTTTCAAATTGAACTCTTGCGTTGCAAATATCTGGAGTTTTACTGATGACAGAAACGCCGCTGGCTTGAATAGATTCTATTTTAGCATCCATCACACTTAAAACAGCTTCAATATCATGAATCATCAAATCTAATACCACAGGAACATCTGTTCCTCTTGGATTAAATTCTGCCAAACGATGTGCTTCAACAAACAAAGGATTATTAATTTTTGAAACCACGGCTTTAAAAGCTGGGTTAAAACGTTCTACATGACCCACTTGACCTTTCAAACCTTTTTGTTTTGCCATCGCAATCAAGGTTTGCGCTTGATCATAAGTGTGGGTGATGGGTTTTTCTACAAAAATATGTTTTCCTACTGTCAAAGCTTTTTTAGCAATTTCATAATGCGAAAGCGTAGGCGTTACAATATCTACCACATCAACATTTTCAATCAATTCATCTACTGATGAAAATAAATGGTAACCTTTTTCTTTGGCTAATTTTTCTGCGTTTTCTTGATCTAAATCAAAAAAACCAACCAATTCATAACGCTTGGATTGTTCAGCTAATCGCAAATGGATTTTTCCTAAATGTCCAGCTCCTAAAACACCGATTTTTAACATAGTAATTATGTTTTGGGCAAATGTAAGGTTTTTTAGAAAGATAAGTTTTTATTTATTCTCAAAAGTTTGGAATGATAACTTTAAAATCAAGAATTCCATAAAACTATTTTCTTTTCCATAAACTTTTGTAAATTGGAATCAAAATTACAAACGATGATAAAATCTACAGATATTGATATTTTAGATTTGAATTTTTTAGAAGAATCTCATGTGATTGCTAATTATTTAATTAAATCTAAAGCAGGATTAGTTTTGATTGAAACTGGACCAGAAACGACTTTTGAAAATCTGGTGAAAGCAATTGAAAACACAGGGAATTCTTGGAAAGATATCAAACATGTTATATTGACTCATATTCATTTTGACCACGCTGGAGCAGCTTGGAAATTTGCAGAAAATGGAGCGAAAATTTATGTTCATCCCATTGGATTACCACATTTAAATAATCCAGAGAAATTATGGAATTCTGCTAAGCGAATTTATAAGGATGATATGGAAAAACTTTGGGGAGAAATGAAATCCATTGATGAAAACTTATTGATTCCTGTTGATGATGGAGATTTGATAAAAATTGGAGATTTAGAATTTAAAACAATTTATACGCCAGGTCATGCCATTCATCATAACGCTTATCAGTTAGGAGAAGTGATTTTCACAGGAGATGTTGCTGGGGTGAAAATCAATAACGGACCAGTTGTTCCGCCTTGTCCGCCGCCAGATATTCATATTGAAGACTGGAAAAATTCTATTGAAAAAATCAGAATAGCAAAACCAAAAGCTTTATATCTTGCTCATTATGGAAAAGTTGAAGAAGTGGAAAAACACTTAAATCAATTGGAAGAAATGATAGATAATTGGGCGTTATGGATAAAACCTTATTATGAAAAAGAAATTCATCCTAAAGAAATTACGCCAAAATTTATAGCTTATACCCAAAATCAATTGAGAGAACTCAGTGTTTCTGATGCAGATATTGAAAAATATGAAAAAGGAAATCCTTCTTTTATGTCTGTAACAGGATTATTGCGTTATTGGAAATTAAAAGATCAAGGAAGAATATAAGAAAAGCTTGTTTTTTATATAGAAAAAATATTTTAAGCGTTCTATAAAAAAGAATTTTCAACAAATATGAAAATCGTAATTTCCTTATTTATCATCTTTTTATGTATAAGTAAACAAAGTTTTTCGCAAGAAAATTACTCTACAGCAAAAGATTTACAAATTCATTTACAAGAAAATAATGAATTGTTTTATAAAATCTTAGATCAGGAAATTACAGATGTTGATGAGTTATTAGAAAATAAAAATATTTATATACCTCCTGTGTTGTTTGCTTTAGCAGAAGAATTATTTTCTAAAGGAAAAAAGGAAAAAGCAGTTTTTATATATTATTTAGCGTTAATTCGTTCTCTTGTAGATATAAAACAAAAGGAAATATTTGTCAATAGAAATCAGAAAATCATAGAATTATATACGCAGCATTTTGGAAGATCTATTAATTTTTATGTAGAATCAAATTTTGAAAAAGCAGAAAATCAAATTTTAAAAGCTTGTGAATATGTAAAAAATCACCCTGCTGATTATAGTTTTAAGTGGATTTATTTAGATGGAGCAGAAACAGAAAAAGATATTTCTTATATAGAAAACATTTCTTTTGATTCGAAAAAACAAGAAAAAATTACTTTTGAAGTTTTAAGTAAAATCAAAAAAAACTTAGAAAAGTTAAAATCTTATTAGAAAAACATTTCAAGAAAATGAAAATAAAATTTATACATGAATAATGCTTATTTTCGTTTTTAAAATCAAAAATAAAATATGTCAAAACAAAGTTTATTAGATAAAAAAGCATTTACTTTTTTAGAAAAATATTTAAATAACGCTTCTCCGACAGGATATGAATCTGAAGGACAAAAAATCTGGATGAATTATCTCAAACCTTATGTAGATGAATTTATCACAGATTCTTATGGAACAGCAGTAGGAGTGATTAATCCTGAAGCAAAATATAAAGTAGTGATAGAGGCTCACGCTGATGAAATTTCTTGGTTTGTAAATTATATCAGTGATGAAGGAATGATTTACGTCATCAGAAATGGAGGAAGCGATCATCAAATTGCAACTTCAAAAAGAGTAAATATCCACACAGATGATGGGAAAATCATCCAAGGGGTTTTTGGTTGGCCAGCAATTCACACAAGAAAAAAAGGAAAAGAAACCCCACCGAAATTAGATAATATCTTTATAGATGTAGGTTGTAATTCTAAAGAAGAAGTAGAAAAACTTGGAATTCATGTAGGTTGTGTAATCACTTATCCTGATGAGTTTTTTGTCTTAAATGAAAATAAATTTGTTTGTCGTGCTTTAGATAATCGAATTGGTGGATTTATGATTGCACAAGTGGCGCGATTATTAAAAGAAAACAAAAAAGAACTTCCTTTTGGATTATACATTACCAATTCTGTTCAAGAAGAAGTTGGTTTGCGAGGAGCAGAAATGATTGCAGAACGCATTCAGCCAGATGTTGCTATTGTTACAGATGTTACGCATGACACCAACACCCCGATGATTGAAAAAATCACAGAAGGAGATTTAAAAATAGGAGAGGGGCCAGTTTTAGCATATGCGCCTGCCGTGCAAAGAAACTTAAGACAATTATTGATTAAAACAGCTCAAGAAAAGAACATTAAATTTCAAAGAGCAGCAAACAGTAGAGCAACAGGAACAGATACAGATGCTTTTGCTTATAGCAATGCTGGTGTTCCTTCTGCTTTGATTTCTCTGCCTTTGAGATATATGCACACCACAGTAGAAATGGTTCATCAAGAAGATGTGGAAGGAGTAATCAAATTGATTTATGAAAGCTTATTAAAAATAAAAGAAGGAGAAAATTTTAGCTATTTTTAATTCATTTATTTTAAACATTAAACCAAAGCTGTATCTAAAAAATGGATACAGCTTTTTTTATGTAAAAAAATAAAAATTAGGACAAATGAAAGTTTTTAAAAACACCAAAAAACTATTTTTTATAGCGAATTAATTAGCTAACTTAGACAAGCCTATTTTTAAACTTAAACTTTACATTTATGAAGAAATTTGACCCTGCAAAAGACTTAGAGCGTTTGCATTATTCAGGAGAATTTCGGGGGATAAATCCCTCTATTACAGATTCTTCTACTTATTGGTTTGATACTGCCCAAATGATGGCAAAAACTTTTGAAGAAAACACAGGAAATTATTTATACAGCCGACATTCTTCTCCAATTACAGGATATTTAGATAAAGCTTTAGCAACTATTGAAGGAACAGAAGGTGGAAATGTTACCGCTTCTGGAATGGGAGCTATTTCCACTACGATTTTACAACTTTGCAAAGCGGGAAATCATATTGTTTCCAGTCGCACAATTTACGGAGGAACTTATGCTTTGTTAAAGAATTTTTTACCTGATTTTAAGATAAATACCAGCTTTGTAGATATTACAAAATTAGATAAAGTTGAAGAAGCTATTACTTCAGAAACAAAAGTGTTGTATTGTGAAACGGTGAGTAATCCACTTTTAGAAATTGCTAATATTCCTGAATTATCAAAATTAGCAAAAAAATACAATTTAAAATTAGTGGTAGATAATACTTTTTCTCCTTTGAGTATTTCTCCTTATCAATTAGGAGCAGATATTGTTTTACACAGCTTAACAAAATACATCAACGGATCTGGAGATGCAATTGGAGGAGTGATTTGTGGAACTGAAAAATTTACAAACGGATTGAGAGATGTAAATACTGGCGCTACAATGTTATTAGGACCAACTATGGATAATCAGCGAGCTGCTTCCATATTAAAGAATCTAAAAACTTTACCACTTCGGATTAAACAGCACAGTAAAAATGCTTTATACATCGCCCAAGAATTAGAAAAAGATAATATTAAAGTAATTTATCCAGGATTAAAATCTCATCGAAGTCATGAATTGTATAAAGAAATTGGAAATGCTGATTTCGGATTTGGCGGCATGCTGACAATTGATGCAAAAACTAAAGAAAAAGCTTTTGCATTGATGGAAAAATTACAAGAAAATAACTTAGGATATTTAGCAGTAAGTTTAGGACATTACCATACATTATTTAGTTCACCAGGAACAGGAACTTCAAGTGAAATTCCAGCAGAAGAAAGAAAGAAAATGGGATTAACAGATGCTTTAGTAAGGTTTTCAATCGGATTAGAAAACGATATAAAAACTTATTATCAAGATTTAAAAACCTGTATGAAAGAAGTGGGAGT
>Ga0079226_10003227_pt1 | contig 12529 bp, 9 predicted proteins | sample Poulit2014_FD_76345 | JGI IMG/M metagenome (GOLD analysis project Ga0079226, IMG submission 76345) | Agricultural soil microbial communities from Georgia to study Nitrogen management - Poultry litter 2014 | ecosystem: Environmental > Terrestrial > Soil > Agricultural land | place: USA: Georgia... | reverse complement strand
TTTTCCATAAAAAACTACACTCCTATTTTTCAACTTTTTAAAACAGAAAACTTGTTGCTTCTATTTTTTTTAGGTTCTTTTTCACTAGATTAGCATAAAAGAAGTTTCCTCCATTATGATATAAATAACCACCATTGTAAATAAGAGAATCTACTTGTAAATAACGATATTGTTTTTTGTCAGTATTTCCAAGTAGTGGCGCTAACGTATCCCTGGAATATTGTTCAGCTAGTTCCATAGTATTTACACCACCGTTTTGAGCAATAAAATCGATATAGTCAAGGCCAAAATTATAGGCTTGGATACCTGTCCAAATATCACAATTTTTATTTTGGCTGTCTTTTATTGCTTGTTTCAAAAAATCGACGCCTTGTTCGATACTTTCTTTTTTTTCAGTGATTTGGTTGGCTTTTCCATAACTGCTTTCAGAACTTTGCATAGGATCTTCGCCTGAACCTTTTGTTTCCGTAAAAATAATTGCTAACACAATTTCTTTATACTGCAACATATCTTTTTGTTCCAAAACTGCTTCTACCTGTTCTTCATGTTGATAGACCTGTTTTAAAATTCGATAATTATGGAACAAATAATACACACTTACTACTACCATAGTAATTAAAATAAACCAGAAGCACGCTCTAAAAATCTTTTTCAATCTTCTCATTCAAAAACCAACCTTTTTTATATCAGCGTCAAGCGTACTATTTCTACAAAAAAAAGTCTATTTTTACAGAAAAAAATTTGTAAATTTATAAAAAAGTAAAAAAACTTTCTCACTTTTAAAAGGGCTTCTTATTCCAAAAAAAGAAGACCTCTAAAAAACAGATCTTCTCTTTTAATTATAAAGACACTCATTAAAAAACAACAATTATCTTTAAATTTTCTCCTGAATTAGTTACTCCGATGACATTCACTAGCTACTTCTTCAATATAATCGCGTCCAAAGTCATTGACATATTTATGAACCAAGTGCATGTCACTGTCAAAATCATAAATAAATAAATTAGCCGTCGTAATCACTAGCTGATCGATATCTGAATCCGAAATACCTTCCAAATATTTGACCAATGCTCGTAACGTATTCCCGTGTGAAACCACCAACACATTTTTCTGATGTTTTAAATCAGTCACGATTTTATCTTCATATAAAGGCAGAATCCGCTCCAACGTATCTTTTAGACTTTCTGTTCGGGGTAGCATTTGAGGATCTAGATTTTTATACCTGCGCTCAAGTGTTTGTTGATCTGCAACTGGCGGTTGTACATCATAACTTCGACGCCACAAGCCTACTTGTTCACTACCAAATTCAATCGCTGTTTCGACCTTGTTCAATCCTTGTAAAGCTCCATAATGACGTTCATTTAAGCGCCAATTTTTTTCAATGGGGACAAAAAGTTGTTGACTCTCTTCTAACAAAATATTAGCTGTCTTAATGGCCCGAATTTGTAAAGAAGTATAAACTTGGTCGATAGCAATATCCATTTCTGCCAAATGTCGACCAGCTTCATGAGCTTCTGAAATTCCTTTTTTTGTTAAATTAGGATCTAGCCAACCAGTGAAGATATTGTTTTTATTGGCTTCACTTTCTCCATGTCGTAGCAAAATAAGTTTCATAAAAATGCATCCTCTCCCGTCCCAATTCTTTTTTTATTATACCGTTCATTTCATTTTGTGGAAAGTTTTTTAAAGTTAAGAAAATAAAAAGAATTTACATCAAAAACTGTTCCTTTAAAAAATTTATTTTTGTTTTCATTTCCTAATAATTTGGTACACTAGTACATGAATCAAAAATACAAGGAGTGAATGTAGTGGATATTTATCTAAAAAATGCCTTTTTACATATTATTGATCGTGAAGGTGGCGATCCTGTCTTTTCTCAGGTTGAACTCGATTTAAGTACTGCCTATATTCGAGACTATTTAACGAAGAAGATTCAGAAGATATCTAGCGCTCAAACGAAAACTGGAAAATTGATCGATCATTCGGTGATGGCCGGACTAATACAAAGTGCCCCTCAGGATTTCCCTAATTTTAGTCAACAGTTGGTCACACGGTGGTATGATATTTATAAGCAAAGTGAAGATGCTCCAAGTGCTGACGTATTTATTGTTTTGTTTGAAGAAGATACCAAATTACAAGTGGCTTTTTTAAAAATCAACTTTACAGAAGCTTATACCCACTTTGTTGACTCTCAAGAACTAGGAATTACCAACCAATTGATCATCAATCGCGCCATCTTAGGTGGGAAAAGTCAAAAACCTGATGAAGGAATCACGATTGATATAGAAAATCTTACCTTTGAACTAATCGAAAAAAAATATAGTTTTTCTGGAGAAAAAAGAAGTTATCTTTCTTCGCAAGTTTTTGATTCCGAACCTGTTGCCTCCTTGGATGAAAATGTAAAAGTCATCAAAAAAGTAGCCGAAAAAATCGGAAAAAAATTTGAAACACCAACCTATGATGTCGTTGCCGAAGTTAAAGAAGCCGTCTTTGATACCATCAACAAAACTGGAACAATTACTAGCAAAGAAGTGGCTGAAAAAGTCTTTAAAGACAATGTCACTGCCAAATTAGCTTTTGAAGAAGAAGTGCAAGAAAAAGGTTATGTTGATCAAGCACCTTTACTAAAAGAAGTCAAAGAAATCACTGAAAAGAAATACAGTAAACAAAAACTTAAACTGTCCAATGGCATTGAGATGACCGTTCCTTTAGAAGTCTATCGAAATCCCGAGTTGATCGAATTTGTTAACAATCCCGATGGAACCATTTCAGTTATGATTAAAAATGTGGAGGAAGTCATTAATCGACTTTAATAAAAAACGTTAAGAAGTCTTTTTACAAACTTCTTAACGTTTTTTATTTTTCACTTCGAATTCTATCAAGAATTACTTTTGCATTTTCTGAGTTCATCGAACCTTCTTGTAACTTCTCGGCCACAACTTCTATTTCTTTACCGATAGCACCTTGACTCATGGCCAAACTCCTTGCTTGAAGTGACATATGACCCTTTTGAATCCCATCTGTGACTAAAGCCTTCAAGGCAGCTAAGTTTTGTGCTAATCCAATAGCTGCGGCAACTTCAGCTAAAAATTTTGCATCCTCTATTCCCAAAAGCTCAAAAGCAGCCTTTGCTTTGGGCAATACTCTAGTTGCACCACCAAATGTCGCAAGCACTAATGGCACACTCATTGTCCCTTTTAGACCGCTAGATGTCATTTGCCATTGGCTCAGCCCTTGATAGTTTCCATCTTTGCTTGCATAGGCATGGACACAGGCACTCAGCGCTCTTGTGTCATTTCCAGTAGCTAAAACAACAGCTTCTATCCCATTCATGATTCCCTTGTTGTGAGTGGCTGCTCGAATTGGGTCTAGCTGGGCAAAATCAGAAGCCAAACCGATTTTTTCAGCAATTTTTTCGCCATGTTCTTTAGATAAAGCAGAAAAAGGGACTTCGCAAGAAACAGTGACCAAACTTTCTGTATTGTAATTACTTAAAATACCAAATAAAATTTTTTCAGAGGTCCACTCTTTCAGTTTTTCAGCCACATCTTCTAAAATGGTATTTACAATATTGGCTCCCATAGCATCTTTTGTGTCCACCAATAAATCAAGTGATACAAAAGTAGAGGCTTCGGGGAATTGGCGAATGCTGATGTCACGCAATCCTCCACCGCGTTTTTCGATCGAAGGATAGCTTTGTTTGGCCGTTTCAAAAATTTCTTCTCGTTTTTCTTGAATCGTTCGAATTAATTTCTGCTGCTCTTTCACATTATAAAAAACAATCTGGCCTCTCATTACTTTTTTGACCATTTCACTTTTAAAACCAGTGCCTAAATTCGCCATTTTTACCCCATTATTACAAGCTGCTACCACAGAAGGTTCTTCGGTGGCCATGGGAACCTGATACTCCTTACCATTTACTTGAAGATTTAAGACCACGCCTAGAGGAATCTCCACTTCGCTGATTAGATTTTCAATCAAGTGATCAGCTACTTCTTTTGGCAAGGTCATCTTTTGAAACTCCAATTTAGAAGTGGCACTCATAGAATTGTGCTTTTCTAAATACTCCAATCGTTGTGTTTGCGTTAAGTCATAAAATTTTTTATTTTCTTTTTTGAACGTAGGGTTTTCTAATAAAACGGCCAAACCAAGTCCCCCGCCTACACACAAAGAAGCAACAGCATATTTTTTCTTTATTCTTTTTAGTTGATAAACCGCTGTGGTCATAATTCTAGCCCCGGTTGCACCAATGGCATGACCAATAGAAATACCGCCACCAGCTAGATTTATTTTTTCAGGAGGAATACCAAGTTGGCGTTCTACAACCAATGAAGTCGCAGCAAATGCCTCATTGATTTCGAATAAATCAATATCTTTTATTGTCATTTCATTTCGTTGCAATAATTGATTAATGGCTTTTATAGGTGAAATTCCCATTAAACTTGGTTCAATTGCGACTTCTGTGATGTCTTTTATCACAGCCAAATAAGACAGACCGTGGACTTGGGCAAAACTTTTGGAAGCAATGATTAAAACGGAAGCTCCATCATTAATCGTAGACGCATTTCCTGCGGTAACAGTCCCCTCTTTTTTGAAAGCGGCTTTTAATTTTGCTAATTTTTCTAGGGAGGTATCAAAACGAATTCCTTCATCCGTTTCTATCTCTTGATCATGTACTCGGATAGGCCAGATTTCTTGATCGAAATAACCATTTTTTAAGGCTTTTATTGCTTTTAATTGCGATTGTAATGAAAAAACATCTTGCTCTTGGCGACTGATTTTATATTTTTCAGCGACATTTTCTGCTGTAAGACCCATGTGTTTTCCACTAAAAGCATCTGTTAAACCATCTTTTAACATTACCGGCACTGGTTGACTATACGAATCGTTTTTCTTATCGTATTGACTCAAATAAGGCGCTTGACTCATACTTTCTACTCCACCAGCTATCACGACCTCTGATTCACCTAAACAAATGGCTTGTCTTGCTAAGGCAACGGCTTTCATCCCTGAGCCGCAGACTTCATTTACCGTAAAAGCTGGTACTTCTTCTGATAACCCACTTTTTAAAGCAATCTGGCGTGCGGGGTTTTGACCATTTCCTGCTTGTAACACATTTCCGAAAATTACCTGATCAACAGATTTCTTCATTTTTTTATTTCTATTTAATAACGCTTTGACAAGTTCACTACCTAATGTTACAGCTGAGACTTCATCAAATTGTCCGTGAAATTTTCCAATTGGCGTACGTAACGCATCAATGATGACTACTTCTTCCACTTCTCCACCTCCAAAAGAATTTTATCATTTTTCACAAATAAAAAAAATGTTGGGTCCCATTTTCCAAACTTTTTACCTCTATTCTTTAACAATTTTTAAATTATGATTCCAAAAGGTCTTCAATTGTACAAATTTATGTTATTTTTAATAAGTAAAAAATGAAGTGGACGGCATTGATACTGTCCCCAAAAGGAGAAAAATTAATGAATGTTGGGATAGATAAAATCGATTTTTTTGTACCTCCTTATTTTATCGATATGACTGATTTGGCTTTAGCCAGACAGGTCGATCCAAATAAATTTCACATAGGGATTGGTCAAGATCAAATGGCCGTTAACCCTAAATCGCAAGATATCATCACTTTTGCGGCAAACGCTTGTCACTCTATTTTATCTGAAGAAGATAAGCAAAAAATCGACATGATAATCGTTGCCACTGAATCTGGCATTGACGCTTCAAAAGCTTCTGCCGTCATCTTACACCGTTTGTTGAAAATTCAGCCTTTTGCTCGTGCATTTGAGATCAAAGAAGCTTGTTATGGAGCCACGGCGGGGATACAATTTGCAAAAGCTCATATTAAAGAACATCCTTCTAGTAAAGTATTAGTAATTGCAACAGATATTGCCAAATATGGCTTATATTCCGGAGGAGAACCCACCCAAGGAGCCGGAGCGGTCGCCATGCTTTTATCCAAAGATCCGCATATCTTGAGTTTAGCAGAAGATCAGGTTTCTCTCACACAAGATATTTATGATTTTTGGCGTCCAATGGGGCATGACTATCCGTCAGTCGATGGCCCCTTATCAAACGAAACTTACATTCAGTCCTTTGTAAAAGTTTGGCAAGAATACCAAAAAAGACAAAAAGCATCCTTGACCGCTTTTTCAGCACTAGCTTTTCATATTCCTTATACAAAAATGGGCAAAAAAGCCTTATTAGCAATCTTAGAAAATGAGACAGAAGAAGAACAAAGCCGAATTTTATCTCGTTACAAAGAAAGCATTACCTATAGTCGACGCGTCGGAAACTTATACACGGGCTCTTTATATTTAGGCCTAATCTCTCTTTTAGAAAACTCTTCACAACTTTCAGAAGGTGCAAAAATTGGACTTTTCAGCTACGGATCTGGAGCAGTGGCTGAGTTTTTCAGTGGACGTTTGGTCAAAGGATACAAAGACTATCTCCACACTACTTTCCACAAAAGGCTTTTAGATGACCGAAAGCAGCTTTCAATCGAGGCCTACGAAGAGATGTTTTCTGAACAATTAGATATAGATACTGACAATACTTTTTCAGATGTACTTTCTTACAGCCTTTCTTCTGTAAAAAATACTATCAGACATTATAAGGAGCCTTCTCCTAAGTGATATGTTCAAGCTTGGATGAATTAAAAGAGCTATTTCCAACCTTTGCCAATGACACAAGTAATAGATTGGTTTCAACAATCACCAGACGATAAGATACAAACGGATAACGAAAACCTCCACCATTTTTGTGGGGGTCATTTTTATTCATTAGAACTTAATGCTTCGATCATATTAATGCCTTTTAATTTAAAATGAGTGATAATCATAACAATCCCAGAAAAAACAAAAGTCATAATAGCTGAAACGACATAACCAATTCCTGGTACGACTACAGGAAAAACAAGCATATCAGAAGAGGCCATTTCAGCAATAAACCAGGTCAAAATATAACCTATCCCAAAACCGAATAGAATACCGAAAAATGTAAAAACAACATTTTCACGGACAATATAATTCGTCACTTCTTTGTTATAAAAACCTAAAACTTTTATGGTTGCCAGTTCTCGTTCGCGTTCAGAAATATTGATATTGGTTAGATTGTACAAGACAACAAAAGCAAGCGTTCCTGATAAAATAATGAAAATCAAAACAACCGGCTGCATACTAGAGGTCGCATTTTCTTGTTGTTCCAATTGATCACTCATATAGGTTGTATTAATCACGTCACCGGTTTCTTGCAAGGTTTTAGCCAACTGACTTTCTTCATCACTTGTTAATGAAGTTGTTTTAATGAAAAATGTGTTTTCCTGAGGAGCTTCTCCTGTGACTTGTTCATAATAAGCATTTGTCATATAGACATTATGGCCTAAATAATTTTCAGTGATTCCGGTAACTTTTAATTCATAGTCGTTTCCAGATGAATCACTCATAGTCAGTGTCTGTCCAACAGAAACATCAAATATCTTAGCTAATCGTTGACTAACAATCGCACCTTCATCGTTTAACTCAGTCTTAGAATTTTTAGATTTAGATACGATTTTAACGTAATCAGAAAATTTTTCTTTTTGACTAGTCACGGTTAGACTCGCCGATTGATTGCTGATATTGTCCCCTTTAAACGTAACTTGTTCATTATAAATAGGCAGTTGATCGGTCACTTGTTTCTCTTTTGAAAGAGTCTGACCGACTTTAGAATCTTCATTGGCTTTCTTTTCCTCTTCTAAGGTTACAATCGCTTGGTAATGATGGAGTTTCTCAAATTGTTGTTCAGCCGGCGCACCGATTGAATCATTGAGCCCAAAACCAGCCAACATTAAACCAGTACAACCAGCAATTCCTAAAATAGTTAAAATCATTCGCGATTTATAGCGTAAAAGATTTCGAGCCGTTACTTTCTGATTAAAGCTAAAGTGGCGCCACAAAGGTGTGATTCTTTCTAAAAAGACACGTTTTCCTGCTTTAGGTGCTCTTGCCACTAGTAATTCTGCTGGTTTTTCGCGAAGTTCTCGGAACAACACCAACAATGAAGAACCCAATGTAGCCAAAAGTGCAGCAAAAATTGCAATCACGATCGGAAGTAGCCAATAGTTCGTGGGATAAGTTCTAAAGATAAACATTCGTCGTAACATGGTAAAAACAATCGGCGGCAATCCTTTCGTACCAACCAATATCCCGACTGTCGTCCCTATGACAGCTGTAAGAGATGCATAAAGAATATATTTACTAGAAATTTCAGTATTTCGATACCCCAACGCCTTTAATGTCCCGATTTCTTTCCGATTTTCCTCGATCATCCTTGTAATCGTGGTAAAGGTAATCAAAATGGCAATAAAAAAGAAGAAAACTGGGAATATATTGCCAATCGCATCTATTCTGTCAGACAAGCTAGTAAACTGTTCATAACCAGGATTACTGATTCGATCAGTAAAAATGTAATTAGGCTCTTTGATATCATTGATTTCTTTTATTGCATCGTCTATCTCATCTTGTCCCTCTTGAATTTTCTGAAGATTTTCATTCAATTCTTTTTGCTGATTTGATAATTCCTGCTCGGCCTCATCTAGCTGATTTTGTGGATCCGCTAATTGTTGGTTTGCGATTTCTTCTCCATAAGCAGCCACCAATTGTTCTCTTTGTTCAGCTAATTGTTGTTTTTTGGCATCTAATTCTTTTTTAGCATCATCTAATTTTGTTTGCCCCTGCGTCAGTTCGTCTTTATTCTCATCTAAATCGTCTTGATTTTTTTCGACATCCTCCATCGCCTCGTCAACAATTTCTTGTCTCCTTTCTGACTTTCGATCTTCAAACAAATCTTCTAAGTCATTGGTTTTTTGAGTCGAACTGTTTTTATAAACTTCAGAAAAAATATCTTGGGTTTGTTGATGACCAAAACGGACATACAAAATAGAATAGGCAGAAGAATCAAAGTTTTCAATTGGCGAATAAAGAAAACCATCTAATTGACCATCGCCAACAGTTGTGTTTCCGCGACTTGAATTTTCAATATAGAGTGGCGATTCCACAAATCCGACAATTTTTACCTTCTGTTCTTTAAGCGTATCGTCTTTTAATTCAATAGTTTCTCCCATCTTATAGTCATCTTTTAGTATAGAATCAAGAACGATTTCTTTATTGGTTTCAGGCATACGACCATCAGTTACCCTCAATTTATTTTGTTGGCCTTTTTTGTCATAAGAATATATTTGGAGATTTAAATCATTGTTTTCCTCCACATAAGGAAAACTATACCCTAGCTCTCCTTTCGTATCCCCTATACTTTCAACAAGTTCTTTATCAGCCGTCGTTATTCCAGCCGTTGATACGATTTGTAAATCTGATACATTGTTTTCTTTTACAAAGGCATTTGTCGTTTTTTCTATATTGGGTCCGACTGATTTTATTCCTACAAATAATAAAACACCCATAAAAATAATGACAATCACCGCCAAAAATCGGCCAAAAGATTTTTTAATGTCAGTAAAAGTGGAACGTAAATAAATATTATTTTTCAATTGCTATCACCTACCATTCTATATCATCTATCGGAACTGGCTGCTCATTGATTTTGGTTGATCGTACTTTTGCGTCATTGACACGGATTATACGATCAGCCATCGAAGCAATCGCAGAATTATGAGTGATGATCAAAACCGTCTTATTGAAGGTTTGGCTAGCCTCTTGTAATAATTTCAACACTTGTTTTCCTGTTTCAAAATCAAGAGCACCAGTCGGTTCATCGCAAAGTAAAATTTTAGGATTTTTAGCCAACGCTCTAGCAATTGCTACTCGTTGTTGTTCCCCACCTGACAATTGAGCAGGAAAGTTATCCATTCTATTTTCTAAACCCACTTGTTTTAATACCGTTTCGACATCAAGGGCATCGGCACAAACAGCTGTAGCAAGCTCTACATTTTCTTTGGCCGTTAAATTGGGAACTAAATTATAAAATTGAAAGACAAACCCAACATCATTTCGGCGATACTCCGTTAATTGTTTCTCTGAATATTTGGCAATATCTTGACCATCGATTCGAATTTCTCCATCACTTGGAGAGTCCATCCCACCTAAAATATTTAATACCGTAGACTTTCCAGCACCACTAGGCCCCAAAATAACCGTCAACTCTCCTTCGTCCACTGAAAAATTCATGGCGTCATTAGCGACGATTTTATTGTCTCCCATCTGGTAATATTTGGACTCATTTATGACTTCAATCATACTCATTTTATTCATCTCCATCTACTGAACACTGTGTTGATTTATTTCTTTACTAAAAGTATAATCAAAGAAAATGAAAACTGCAAGAAGCACTCGTTTTTATTTTGTCATGAATTCAACATATTTTTAATAATTGTTCATTTGGAGGGGAATTCAATGGTAGGTACAAAAAATAACCGTCGCACAAAATACACGGTAACCGTCATTAAAGAAGCTTTTTTAGATTTATTGAATCAAAAAGAGCTTTCACAAATCACAGTGACTGAAATTTGCGAAAAAGCCAATGTCAACCGTGGAACTTTTTACTTACATTATAAAGATAGCTTTGATCTTTATAGGCAAATAGAAGATGACCTAATGCAAGAAATTTTACCTTTACTTAGTTTACTACCAAAAGAAGATTTAAAAGATTGGCTCCACCGACTTTTACTTATTTTACAAAAGAATACGACTCTTGCTAAAATTCTCGTTAAAAATTTTCATCAAGAGGCGTTGATCAATAAAATTTTTGTTGAAGTATACGATCAAGCAATTCAAAACTTTAAAGAAAAATTCCAAGAAACAAACCAACAGCATCTCGAATACTACTTTACCTATTTCGTACAAGGAACTTTAGGCGTCATTTTGGAATGGTTTGAAAACGAACAAGATTTAACAGTGGATGAAATGTCTACTATTCTAGCGAACTTATTACCCGGTTACTGATTTTGTATGTAACCAAAAAAGAACGACCTACCTTTTACAATTAGATAGAATACGGTAAAATAGCACTCTTTTAGCTAGCTGATACACTAACTAAAAGAGTGCTATTGTGTAGTACCATGAAATACGGCTGAAAGCTTGTTGTCTACTCTAAATGCTTAAAAAGTGTTAGTAAATTCTAAAATACCATTATCGAAATTGATTTTAGATACTCTTCTTTCAAAATTTCCACAACAAACAGTTAGGACCTTTCCAAAAACATACTTAGCAGTCAAAGTCTAGGATCAAGCTCCAACTAAAATATTGCTTTACGGATAATGAACATAATTATCCTGCTTAATTTATATGACACGAATGAGTTTTTTTGAACATTATTTTATCACATCAATTTTGTTTAACAGTAGCTTAGCAATAATTATTTGCTTGTTATCATTCATAGCCAAATGATTCATCACTTATTTTAATCTCTCAATTTTTTTATCCTTAGCCTGATAAACCACATCACAGATTTTCAGTGGCTGTTTTCGATGAGTGATCATTAAAGCCTTTTGTTTTTGTTCTTTTAAAATCTTTAAAAAAAGCTGTTCGTTATAAGTATCTAAATTACTCGTAGGTTCATCTAAAATCAACAATTCTGGCAAAACAATTAATGCTCTCGCTAACTCTAAACGTTGAAGTTCCCCCGAAGAAAAGGGTGGTTCATTTGCATCAATTTTCGTATCCAAGCATGCTGGCAATTCACTTATCTTCTTAGATAAATCCATCCTATTCAACATGCTTAATAGCTGTTTATCAGAGATTCCTTCTCTTCGTAATGTCAAATTGTCACGTAGCGTTCCTGAAAATAAAACTGCCTTTTGAGGAACGTAATTGATATTCGATCGAACAGAATCTATAGATGTTTTTTTTGATTCCACGGTATTAAGCAATAATTCTCCTAATTGGTTTTGATACCATCGCATGACTAACTTAACAAAAGTACTTTTCCCACTTCCGCTTTTCCCCACGATTCCTGCAATTTTTTCATGATTTATTGAAAGTGAAACATTTTCAATAACGGGATTTTCATCTGAATATGCAAAAGTTAGCTGTTTTGCTTCTATTGGCATGACTTGAGAAAGTTTTGTTTGACCATCAGGAATTTCACTCTTTTCATCTAAAAATCCAAAAACATTTTTAGCAGCTTTCAAAGCCTTTGACAATGAAACTGACAGATTACCTAAAGCTAAAACCGGTCCAAATGTAAATGGATATAACAAAATATAAGTCATATTTTCTGAAGTAAATTCGCCAACAGAACGTTTCACTAAAAGTATAAAGCCAATCCAAAGTCCCAATAAGCTATAACTCATAAAAAATTCTTTTGTTTTTGTTAGTTGATCAATTTTAATTGTAGTTTTAAACTCTTGATTAAATAATTGATTCAGTTGATTTAAGCGCTGAGGAATCGCTCGAAGCTGTTTCAAATCTTCTTTTCCAATAATTGTCTCTAGTAGATAATTTTGAATCTCATTTTTTTCAATAGAAAGCTCATTTGTGTGTTCTGTTAATGATTGACGTTTCAATAAAGGTAGAAATAAACC
>Ga0079226_10003226_pt1 | contig 12530 bp, 8 predicted proteins | sample Poulit2014_FD_76345 | JGI IMG/M metagenome (GOLD analysis project Ga0079226, IMG submission 76345) | Agricultural soil microbial communities from Georgia to study Nitrogen management - Poultry litter 2014 | ecosystem: Environmental > Terrestrial > Soil > Agricultural land | place: USA: Georgia... | reverse complement strand
GGGTAGATTCTTTTGAGGGATCATTTTAACTAAGGATTGGTGAGCATAAATGAAATTAATTGTTGTGATTGTTCAAGATAATGATGTGGCTCGTTTAACCGGGGAACTTGGAAAGGCAGGTTTTCGCTCGACGAAGTTAGCGTCGACGGGTGGATTTTTACGGAGTGGAAATACGACAATTATGATTGGTTGTGAAGATGACGATGTAGATGAGGCGCTCGATATTATTAAATTACAATGTTCTGAGCGGGTAAAAAAGTCGCCAACGTCATATCCGATGCGGGCGAGTACGGACTTTTTCAATATGCGGGAAATTGAAATCGGCGGGGCGACGGTATTTGTACTTCCAGTCGAGGCCTTTTATCGTTTCTAGTTGAAGGCTCTTCCATAAAACGAATATATTTAATTGAAAAATTATTATATCGTGTGAACTTTTAACTCTTATAGAAGCTCATTATAAAACTAAACCACTCAGCTCAATGGTTGAGTGGTTTTTTCGTTTGTAAAAAGGTATTCAATAAAGAATTAAATAACTTTATCCAACGGAGGAAATTTCGTTAAGTTAGAAGGTTATACCTTTCTATTAGAAGAGTTTTTAATTAAATGGAAGAACGGTAAAGCTTTAAGCCAAAATTTAAAATAGTGTCAGGGATGCGAAATATGACGGGATTATTAGATAAGAAAGGTTCAATAATCCGAAATTTATACGTTGTAAATTACCTTTCTATAAGTTAAGATAAGTGCAAGTTAAATATTGCCATTTTCTATTGAGGGAGGAGAGGGCTTCGTTGTTTAAAGGAGAGAATTTACAATATTTAAGAAGATTATATGGTTATTCGCAGGAGAAGTTAGCGAAGCTTTTATATACATCTGTAGAAAACGTTCGTCTCTATGAAGCGAATGAAAAAGAGCCGGACTTTCAAATAGTAAATCGCTTGCGTTTATTGTTTTATGTACGGGGACGCTATTTTTATCGTAAGCAGCTCGTCGATCGCTATAAAAGTGAAAAACGTAAGCAAGAACCGATTGATATTACCCATAGTTCGAAACGGATTACAAACATTTCAAAGGCGCAAACTGAGACATTGTATATCGAGTATTTAGATAGCTTTGTAAATTATTTGACGAAGGATTTAGAAGTGCCACTAGGGCCGATTTTTGCTTTAAAAGAACAGGCTTCCCAAACTCTTAAAAACCCAACTATGTCCCGAGAGGAACGGATTCGATACATCGCTTCGCTTGCCCGTAAGGAGATTGGCCTGAAGGAGGAATCAAACAGGCGTTTGCTTTTTTTATTGGAGAAAAGTGGGGTTTTTATTTTTGAGAAAATGTTGGGAGATGCGAGGGAAGCGTACAGTTTGTGGATAGAGGGAAGTCGACCGTACATATTTTTGCGGAAGTATGGGGACGCAGCAGGATGGAGAAATTTTGATTTAGCCCATGAGCTGGGCCATTTGTTGCTTCATCATCATATAGAGTTTTCTACCATTTCGGAGGAGAAGTACGAAGAGCTTGAGGCGGAAGCGAATCGTTTTGCGCTACACTTTTTACTTCCAGAAGAAGAGTTTATGAGGGATATGCGTTCAGTGCTGGATTGGACGGATCCAGATGGATACGTCAATATGAAGCGTAAGTGGGATGTGTCGCTTTATTGGCTCGGATATCGGGCATTTGAAAGTGGATTAATTACGGCTAAGGAACATCGTCAGTTTTTCCAGACGATGCGTCAGAAGGGTTACTGGGAGTGGGAGCCATTAGATGAGATGTATTTGCTACAACAACCGCAAAAAATGTTAGCAATTTTTGAGTTTGTATTTAACGAGAATTTAGTCGATTTTGCTACGATGCTGGAGGAGGAGTGGCTTTTTGAACTGGAGTTTTTAGCGAAAATTACAGGAATCGATGCTCACTTTTTTAATCGGTATATGATGAAGAGGCCTAGGTTTATGCAAGAGAAGCGCATTGTGCCGTTTACGAGGACGAACAATCGTTATAGTTAATTTCTCTCGACTTTTTATTCACTTCGATATCTTTCTTTGCATAACAAACGCCCAGAAGCCTTTATAAAGTTTTTTCATCTATCTTGAAAATGTTCACTAACTTCCGTACTATAAAATGTAAGAAAGAAATTTTTACCCTCCTCTCCTAAAATAAAATATATTTTTCATTAAAATACGGTAAGGTGCGCAATTGCTATATTACTTGCACTACTTTGTAACCGCATACAATAGTGTGTGAATGAGGTAGTAAGCAAAATAAAAAGAAGCGCACATATAATAGAGGGGTAAAAGTAGATTTTCAAAAATAAATTTCTAAAAGTGGAACGGAAAGGAGAAGTGAAATGACGACACAGGATGCACGTGGACCGATTTTATGGAAACCATCGGAAAAAATGCAAGACGAAGCAACGATTACTCGTTATATGCGTTGGTTGAATAAGGAAAAAGGGCATCAATTTTCTTCTTACAATGAATTGTGGGATTGGTCGGTGACAGATTTAGAAGGTTTTTGGCAGTCGATCTGGGATTTTTATGAAGTGATTGCTTCTAGTGATTATGAGAAAATTTTAAGCGAGCGGAAGATGCCGGGAGCGAAGTGGTTTCAAGGTGCGACGCTAAATTATACGGAGCATATTTTCCGTAATAGCGATTTAGAGACACCGGCAGTAATCTTTCAGTCGGAACTTCGACCTCTTGAGACGTGGAGTTGGAAGAAGCTCTATCAAGAGGTAGCAAGTTTTGCCAATGGTTTACGGAAGATCGGTGTCAAAAAAGGAGATCGTGTCGCTGCTTATATGCCTAATACTCCAGAGGCTCTCGTTGCCTTTTTAGCTTGTGCGAGTATTGGAGCAATTTGGTCGGTAGCATCACCGGACTTCGGAAGCGATACGGTCGTCTCCCGCATGAAGCAAATCGAGCCCAAACTTCTTATTACGGTTGATGGGTATCGTTTTGGTGGGAAGGATTTTTTACGCCTTAATGAAATTGATTACATTCGTCGGGAAATTCCAACGATTGAACGGACGATTATGCTTCCGTATTTGTCGACGGATTCATTGAATCGGACGGATTTATATGATGATGAGTGGGGTTCTTTTATCGAGGGTCACCGAACAGAGGAACTAGAATATGAACAAGTAGATTTTGAACATCCGCTTTGGGTACTTTATTCAACGGGAACGACCGGTAGCCCGAAGGCAATCGTGCAAGGTCAGGGAAATATTTTGCTTGAACAGTATAAGGCTCTCTCCCTTCATATGGATTTGAAGCCAGGGGATCGGTTCTTCTGGTTTACGACGACGGGATGGATGATTTGGAATATGTTGATTAGCGGATTGTTAATTGGATCGACCGTCGTCTTATACGATGGAAGTCCATCGTCACCAAGTCCAGAAGTATTATGGAAATTCATTGAAGAGACGAAACTTAATGTCTTCGGCACGAGTCCGCCTTTTTTACTTGCGACTAAACAGGCAGGTATTCGGCCGAAAGAAATGTACAATTTGGAGGCCTTACATTCATTAGTGTATACGGGAGCGCCCTTGTCAGAAGAGATGTTCGCCTGGGTTTATGATGAAGTGAAAAAAGATCTCTGGCTCGGCTCTGCAAGTGGTGGGACAGATGTATGTTCTGGTTTTGTGATGCCATCGCCGATTCATCCGGTGCGGGCAGGTGAGATTCAATGTCTTGCCCTCGGTGCGAAAGTCGTAGCTTATAACGATGCTGGTGAACCCGTCGTCGGAGAGGTCGGTGAGCTCGTGATCGAGGAGCCTATGCCGTCGATGCCGTTATATTTCTGGAATGATCAGTCGGGTGAGCGCTATTTTGAAAGTTATTTTGAAGATTTTCCTGGAGTTTGGACCCATGGCGATTGGATAAAAATTCACGCTGATGGTGGAAATCAAATTTTTGGCCGTTCGGACTCGACGATTAATCGGGGTGGCATTCGAATGGGTACGAGTGAGATTTATCGTGTAGTTGAAAGCATTCCTGGAGTTAGGGATAGTCTCGTAGTCGATATTGCGGGTATGGATGGAAAAGGGGAAATTAAACTTTTTCTTGTTTTACAAGATGGAGTGTCCTTAGATGAAGCTCTAATTAATACGATTAAGCAGGAAATGCGCAAGCGCTGTTCTCCACGTCACGTGCCAGATTCTTTCTATAAAATTGCAGAAGTTCCTCGTACTTTAAACGGTAAAAAGTTAGAAGTCCCAATTAAGCGATTGTTAAGTGGAGGCGACGTCAATAAGGTGATTAATCGTGGTTCTATGAGTAACCCCGAAACGTTGGATTATTTTATTAAGTTGGCGGGGGAGGAACGTTCTAAGAAGGTGTAAGGCGGGGTTCTTTATAAAGTTGTTCCTTCCAAAAAATGTGCAACTTTTATCTATATTTAAGATGATTTTTCGAATTTATAATAAACTTTGACCCTATTACTAGTTAGAAACGTTTTTTAATCTTAAAAATTAATACAGATTCCAAGTCAGTATAAATCAAAAAGACACTTAGAAGCTCTGCCTTCTAGGTGTCTTTTTTTATTTGAATACATCTTTTTGTTAATTACTTTTTAAAGCTTGCATATAAATGTATGGACAAGATTTAAAATTTGATGAAAGGTCTTCTTTTATAAAAAGCGGAGGGAGCGGTTGCAATGCGGGAAAGCTTACGAGTTGCAGGAGCATATATTGGTGTCGTTGTCGGAGCGGGTTTTGCATCGGGACAGGAAGTGTTGCAATTTTTTACGAGTTTTAGTTGGTATGGTTTTTTAGGGGTAGTAGTTGCGATGGTTCTGTTTATGTTTTTGGGTGCGCAAATTTTACAAATTGGTTCGCAGCTCCAGACGCAGTCTCATGAGCAATTTTTTTATCATTTATATGGGAAAGTGTTGGGCCGAATTGTCGATATCATTATTGTGTTTTTCTTGTTTGGAGTTACGACGGTGATGATTGCGGGAAGTGGGGCACTTTTTGAGCAGCAGTTCGGGATGTCGTCAGTTATGGGGTCGTTTTTATTTACGATTTTAATAGTTGTGACGTTGTTTTTAAATGTAAGGGATCTTATTTCAGTAATTAGTAGTGTGACACCTTTTTTAATGGGATTAATTTTGCTTATTACGGTTTATGCGTTAATGACGTCGGATTTAAATAGTGGAATGTTAGAGCGTTCACTCGAAATGTATACACCGGTTGTGCCTAGTTGGTTATTAGGGGCGATCCTTTATGTAACTTTTAATATAGCGGCAGCGGTAGCAGTTATTGCCATTATTGGTGGGACAACAGAGAGATTGGAAGTAGCTCGTTGGGGTGGTGTTTTCGGTGGGATTGGCTTAGGAGTATTGCTTCTTTTAATTCATGTGGCGATCTTTTTGAATTTAGATAAGCTTGCGGGAGTGGCGCTGCCAACATTGTTTTTGGCAAGTACTATTTCTCCGGTTGTTGGATTATTAATGGCGATTGCGCTTCTCGGGATGGTGTTTAATACAGGCGTTGGAATGGTGTATGCCTTTGCGGCGCGTTTTGTCCGTTCGGAGACGCGGGGTTTTTATGCCTTGTGTATCTTTGTAAGTGCGGTAGCTTTTGTAACTAGTCTCGTCGGTTTTACGGAGCTCGTAAGGACAGTGTATCCATTGACAGGTTTTGTTGGGATGTTGTTGATTTTGGCCTTGTTTTTTGCTTACTTCCGTCGGCGATTTATAAAGGGTGATGGCTAACTATCTAAGGGTCTAGTTTTTTCCTTTGGGTTTTCGTAATTTTATGAAACTTTAATAAGAAGTTTTACTATCTTGCATGCGTAGAGGGAAAATATGGGGAAACCTTCCAACTTATTTAGAGTCTTGTTTTTGGAAAGTTTTAAGCAACATACTTTAAATATATACTTATTGGATTTGTAGCCTCATCCCAATTAAAAATAAAAAACGCGCAAGACCCAAAAGTTGAAATCCTGCGCATTTTCAAAGTAGTTATTTTAGTTTAAATTGCTCGACTAATGCTTGTAAATCTTCGGCTAAATGGGCGAGTTCATCAGAGCTTCCAGAAACTTCTTGCATCGATGCATTAGCTTGTTCAATCGCAGCGGTTGACTCTTCAATTCCTGCGGCTGCTTCTTCAGAGACAGCGGCGATATTTTCAATTGAATTACTCATGTCGGAACTATTTTCGACGACTGTTGCTAAATTCGTGCTCATATTCGCAATATTATCCGCCATTTCGGAAACAGCTTCGCTAATTTTACTAAAGGTTTCCTCAGTCGTATTGATATGTGTTGTTCCTTGTTCGACTTCTTTATATCCGTCGCGCAATGACTCAGCGACAGTGCTTGCTTCATTTTGAATTCGAGCGACGATCTCTGTAATATCAGTTACAGAATTAGATGCTTCTTCTGCTAGCTTCCGTACTTCATCAGCTACGACGGAAAAGCCTTGACCATGTTCGCCAGCGCGGGCAGCTTCAATTGCTGCGTTTAGCGCAATTAAGTTTGTCTGCTCTGAAATATCGTGGATAACTGATACAAGTTCTGAAATAGCTTGCGAATGCTCATCTAAACCTTCGACTTTGCTTACTGCATCTTGGACAATTTCATCGATTGTCTGCATTTGTTTCGTCGATGTTGTCATCAGTTCTTGACCTTGGGCAGTCATTTGTAAAACATTATCAGAATGGCTACGGATGTGGTCGCCGTTTTCGTTCGTTTCTTCAATTAAGGAAACGAAGTTGTTCATTACTCCAGATGCTTCCTCGGTATCATGTGCTTGTGCTTCGGCACCCGAGGCTAATTCTTCCATCGTGGCAGTCATTTGCTCGGTACCTTTACTTACTTCATAAGCAGCTTGATTCAGTTCTTCGCTTCGGCTTGATATAGTCTCTGTTGCTGTAGTTAATCGTTGCACAATCGTTGTTAAACCAGTCTGCATTTGATTTACTGCTGTTGCGAGGTGTCCAAACTCATCTTTTGTTTTTACTTCTAGTGGCTCTTCGCTTAAATCTCCTTCTGCAATACGTCCCATACGGTTCGTCATCAGTTGCAATGTATTTGCCATACGAGAAGAGAAAATCCATATAATAATAATTCCGATTACTAACGTCGCACCAATTACGTACATAATCGCTTGGAGGATATGTTTTGCTTCGCTATTAAAATCAATCATATATGTACTAGCAATGACGACCCAATCCCAAGCTGGAAAAGCTTTCGAGTAAGTTACTTTTTCTTCTATCCGATCTTGATCGTTCGGAAGTGGATAGGGATAATATGTAATACCTCCACCGTCTAGTCCAGCTTTAATATATTCTTGAGCGTAGTAATTTCCGTTTACATCTTCCCGGTCCCACGTATTTTCTCCTTCAATCGTTGGATGAGCTTGCAAATTTCCTTTGCTGTCGTTAATAAACATATAGCCATGCTCTCCAAGGTCGATTAGCGGATTAATTGGGCGTGTGCCATCGGGTTGTTTTTCCCCTAAAATTGACACTTTAACCATTTCTTGCGCTTCCTCTAGACTAATGTTTCCCTTTTCTACTTCATTGTTCAATTGTTCCATCATTTCTAAGGTAAGTTCTACATTTGATTCTAAACGTTTGATTCCAGATTGTTCTAAGGCTTTTTTAGAAGTCGTGTAGCTGAAAGTACCTAAGATGAGGATAGGGATGGTCAAAATTAATAAAGCTACAGCAATTAATTTTGATCGAATCGTTTTAAATTGAAAAAACTTCATGATGTCAATCTCTCCTGATGATAAATTTTTCCCTTAACATATAAGAATGCGGGATGTAAAACTACCACATTAGTAATAGTTCTAATCTCCCATATTTTGTATTATAGCATACAATTAATTCCTTATCCAAGCGGACGATTTATTTTACTTTCAATAAAACTTAAATCGACTCAAATGAAAAAGATAAATTGAAAAAGGGAAGTGAAATATAATATAATGTGGTAAAATTTAAGCACTTGAGGTGTCTAAATTGAAAGCCTTTCGCGATCCTTTTGAGAAAGTAAAAAGACTAAAGCAAGACTTGTATCAGAAGTACGACTTGTCTTTTGCGATCCAATTCCATGAAAAATATATTTATTAAAACTTATCATGAAAGAAGGCCGAACTAAACTAGGATTACCAAAAGGATGGACTGAAATCTTCTAACTGAGAGTTCAGTTCATTTTTTATTAGGTACTTTTGCTTAATCTATCCTAGTAGCAGTTTTCGAAATCCTTTGTGATGTATAGGATAAGATTTTTGTTTCAATTGAAATCGGGTGGACATTTCACTTTATGTGTATGGGACTATCCCGCATCCCTATATGGGTTACGTATTGTTAGAAAGGTTGGGAGCAAAATCGTGTGAGTCTTTTCCGCAAGACGGCTCCAGCGGAAAGGTAGAGCGCAAAATCGCGTGAATCTTTTCCGCAAGACAGCTCCAGCGATAAGGATGAGTGAAAAATTGTTTCAATCCTTCTCGCAGGAACTTATTTTTGATAAAGTTCAGGAAAAAACAATCGTATCATATATGCAAAGGGATGTATTAACTTTTAAGAAAAGAACATCTTTTAAAGAAAAATCCTTAGTGATATTTAGGTATCAAAATTTTTGCTCCCTTAAGTTTAAGAAAAGCTTATTTTCATATATGTGCTGGATTCCCTTGTAAACTTTAAATTTTCGGGAAATTCATTTTCGTATTTGTTAGTAGTATTTTTTGCGTTTGCGTAGCGACACAGTGCAAATCTTGAAAATTATTTTTGCGCGCGATGTTAGCTGTTTGTCATAAAAAAATAATGATAATTTTGTTCCAGTTGGTGAAGTAATTTGTTCCGGTAAATTTATTTATTAAGTGAAATCAATGATGAATGCAAAATTACAGTGCTAATATAAAGCGCGTAAATTTAATGTAACAAAGTAACCACATCTAATTTGAAGTCACAAACTAATCGCATAAAATTTTGTTGACAATAGAGTGGTGAACTTACTCGAATGAAGTACGGAGGATAATAGAAAAATCTATTCTTTTTTACGATTTTCTTGGACGATGATATAATGTGTTACAGTTACATAAATGGGGTGGAAATAATGCGAAAAACATTTCGTTTTAGTTTACTTATATTAAGTGTTTCGTTTTTACTTGTAGCTTGTGGTGATAAAGAAGAAGCACCAGATGCGTCAAATCCAGATGAGGAAGTAATTCGTACTGTCGAAGTGGGAGAGGAGTATTCTAATAAGCACGGTGTTTTCACTGTAGTTAAAGGTTCGACAGAAGTTGTCGAAGCAGATGGAGGACCGGCTAAACTATGGATCGATAAAGCTGTTGCATCTTCGGGAACGGTCGAAGGAAGCTTTGTAGAAATTATAGGAAAAGAAGAGATTGAAATTATTCAATTGGAAATGAATATTGAAAACGTATCAGATGAAGTCATCTCTCTTCCCTTAGGAAAAGCGACGGTAATTACAAATACCGGAGAAGAAATTGAAGAAAGTGATACGTTAATGAGCGAATTTGTCCAAGATAAAGTATATCCGGGAGTTCGTTTTAACGGAACATTTACGTATATTTTAGAAGATACAAAAACAGAAGATCTCGATTCGATTATCGTTCGTTGGCCGGTAGCAGAAGATGAAAACGGTGAAGAAGTAGGAAAAGAAGCGGAAATTGAACTTAACTTTTAAACGTAAAGTCAGTTAACGTGCATAAAAAAGGAGGCACTTGCGTTGAAAATAGCAGTAGCGGGAACAGGATATGTTGGGTTATCGAATGCAGTATTATTAGCACAGCATAACGAAGTCATTGCTCTTGATATCGACGAAGAAAAAGTTCGTTTAATTAACGATAATAAATCACCAATTGTCGATCCGGAAATTAGTGAATTTTTAGCAACGAAGACATTGAATTTACAAGCGACAACGAATGCTAAGGAGGCCTTCGAAGGAGCGACATATGTAATCGTCTCGACACCAACAAATTACGATCCAGACCGAAATTATTTCGACACCTCTTCCGTTGAGACGGTAATTGAACAAGTGTTAGAAATTGAACCAGACGCGACGATTGTCATTAAGTCGACGATTCCGGTTGGTTATACGAAGGAAGTCTCTCAACGTTATAAAACCGAAAATATTATTTTTTCACCGGAATTTTTACGAGAGGGTCGTGCGCTTTATGATAATTTACATCCTTCGCGCATTATCGTTGGCGAAAAGTCGGAGCGGGCTGAGATCTTTGCGAAGTTGTTAGCTGATGGCGCTGTTAAAAAAGATGTGCCGATTTTATTTACTGATTCAACGGAAGCCGAAGCAATCAAACTATTTGCAAATACGTATCTTGCAATGCGTGTTTCCTTTTTTAATGAGCTAGATACTTATGCGGAGTTAAAAGGCTTAAATTCGGAACAAATAATTCAAGGAATCGGTCTTGATCCACGAATCGGTATGCATTACAATAACCCATCCTTCGGTTATGGCGGCTACTGTTTACCTAAGGATACTCGACAAATGTTAGCAAATTTCGAAGGGGTACCGAACAATATTATACAAGCGATTGTCGATGCGAACGATACGCGAAAACGTCATATAGCGGATCAAATTTTACGACGAAAACCGAAAGTAGTCGGAGTGTACCGACTAACGATGAAGTCGGGTTCAGATAACTTCAGATCATCTGCGATTCAAGACGTAATTATGCACCTACGCGAGGCAGAAGTCGAGGTAATCGTCCATGAGCCGGTCTTAACAGATAAGGTGTTCGAAGGTTTACGCGTTGAGAACGATTTTCAAAAGTTTATAAATGAAGCGGATGTTATCGTAGCTAACAGGATGGAAGAGCAGTTAAAAGAAGTTGAAGAAAAAGTATATACAAGAGACGTATTTAGTAGAGACTAGGCAAAAGTAGCCTAGTCTTTTTTGTTTAAAGGGATTATTAGAAAACCCATATAAAAAATGGGTATTCGTTCGGCTTATTATTCACTTCATGAAAGGTATATCGAAACGAAATGAACGGAGATTTTTATTTTTCTTAAAAAAACCTTGATTTTCAACTTTGTATGCGCTATCATAAAATTGCATACTGACCGGTAGGTATCTGAAGTACCGGTTGCTATTTAGCAACTAACATACTGAATGGTATGTTTGATAGGAGGTTAAAAAAATGAACTTTTCATATTCGGAAAAAGTAGTGAATCTACAAGAAAAATTAAATACATTTATGAAAGAACATATTTATCCGAATGAAAAAGTATTTGAAGAACAGTTGAATTCACAAGGAGATCGGTGGAGTGCAGTACCCCCAATTATTGAAGAGTTAAAAGAAAAGGCAAAAAGAGAAGGACTGTGGAATTTATTTTTACCTGATGAGAAGTATGGAGCTGGTTTAACAAACTTAGAATATGCTCCTCTAGCGGAAATTATGGGTCGTTCGATGATTGCCCCAGAGATATTTAATTGTAATGCACCGGACACTGGAAATATGGAAGTACTAGTTCAATACGGTTCAGAGGAGCAAAAGAAGAAGTGGCTAGAGCCATTGTTAGATGGTAAAATTCGTTCCTGCTTCGCAATGACTGAACCAGATGTTGCTTCTAGTGATGCGACTAACATTAAGTCGAGTATCATTCGTGATGGAGATGAATATATCGTTAATGGAACGAAATGGTGGACTTCGGGAGCCGGAGATCCACGATGTAGGATTGCAATATTTATGGGAAAAACAGATCCCGATGCACCACGATATGAACAACAGTCAATGATCTTAGTTCCGATGGATGCAGAAGGAGTGACCGTGAAGCGAATGTTACCGGTATTCGGCTTTGATGGGGCACCTCACGGACATGCAGAGGTTGAATTTAATAATGTTCGTGTACCTGCATCAAATATTATTTGGGGTGAAGGAAAAGGTTTTGCTATTGCGCAAGGTCGTCTTGGTCCTGGGAGAATTCATCATTGTATGAGACTGATTGGGGCTGCAGAGAGAGCTTTAGAATTGATGATTAAACGAGCTCAGGAACGAGAGACTTTTGGTAATCGATTGAGTGATCATGGTGTAGTTCAAGATTGGATTGCTGAATCGCGAATGGATATTGAACAAGCACGTTTACTGACTTTAAAAGCTGCTTACATGATGGATACAGTTGGAAACAAAGTAGCTCGCTCAGAAATCGCAATGATAAAAGTAGTCGCACCAAATATGGCTCAACGAGTAATTGACAGAGCGATTCAGTTACTTGGTGGTGCGGGAGTTAGTGAGGACTTCCCTTTAGCTCATTTATTCGCCAATGCTCGAACATTACGAATCGCAGATGGTCCAGATGAAGTACACAAACGTCAAATCGCTCGTTTAGAAATTAGAAAATATAAATAAGTAAAGGAGTGTTCAGTTTATGTCTGTATTAGACCGATTTAAATTAACAGGAAAAAATGCCATTGTCACAGGTGGAAGTCGAGGCCTGGGAGCAGCTATTGCAGAAGCATATGCGGAATTAGGAGCTAATGTCGTTATTTGTTCTAGGGACTTACAATCGTGTGAAGAAAAAGCAACATATTTAAAAAATACGTACG
>Ga0079226_10003225_pt1 | contig 12538 bp, 10 predicted proteins | sample Poulit2014_FD_76345 | JGI IMG/M metagenome (GOLD analysis project Ga0079226, IMG submission 76345) | Agricultural soil microbial communities from Georgia to study Nitrogen management - Poultry litter 2014 | ecosystem: Environmental > Terrestrial > Soil > Agricultural land | place: USA: Georgia... | reverse complement strand
AGATGCAAAAATGAACATGCTAGGTCGTGCATTAAGAAATACCCCGCCAGGCGAGTTTACTGAACGCCTATTTGCCATGGAAAACCGCTCTTTTTACAAACCGTTATTTACAGAATAATCATAGATGAACCAAATAAAAACAAGACCTTACAATTTGTAGGCTTGTTTTTTTATGGAAGAAATTTTGGACGAAATTTGTATCGTCTAATTGCTCAAGCCTACTCGTTGACAAATGACACTGTGTCATTTAAGATACGTTAGACTACATAAAATTAGCAATATATGAATCTTTGCATATAGTAATGAATTTCATAATAATTATTTAGCGCACTGTTCATATCACATGTAGTTTCGTTGAACCGTTCTTAACTACATATGATATGACCACTGCTGGTTTAGGTTATTATGAAATTCATTTTAATAAGTGATTGTGAGAATGAATGCTCATTAGGTGAGGAATTCAGCTAATCGTGAATGGGGATGTACACATATGGTTAAAATTTTGAAAAACTTAACAGTCTATAAATGGATTGTTGTAGCCATTTTTGGACTCGTATTTATTCAATCTTTATCAGAGTTGTTTTTGCCTACATTAATGTCCAATATTATCGATGATGGGGTTGTTCCAGGAAATATATCTGTCATTTGGAAAATTGGTGGTATCATGTTGATTGTTACGGCCATTAGTGCTGCTGCGGCGATTACCGCTAGTTATTATTCATCTAAAACAGCAATGGGACTTGGAAGAGATTTAAGACGTAAAGTATTTAAACATGTTGAAGGTTTTTCATTACAAGATTTTGATGAAGTGGGAACAGCTTCACTAATTACACGAACAACAAATGATATTACGCAAATTCAACAAGTTGTCCTCATGATTTTACGTATGGTGCTTATGGCCCCAATTATGTTTATTGGTGGACTCATTATGGCACTTTCTAAAGACGCTAAACTATCTTTAGTTATTGTTGCGACAATGCCCGTTTTAGTCATTGCCATTCTTATTATTTTTAAAAAGGGATTACCTTTATTTCAAAAAGTACAGAAGAAAATTGATCAATTAAACTTAGTTTTACGTGAAAATATAACAGGTATTCGAGTGATTCGTGCATTCAGTCGGGAAAAAGACGAACAAGAACGGTTGGGCCATGCGAATAAGGATTTAAAAGATGTTTCCGTAACTGTGAATCGTCTTATGGCCTTTCTGCAACCGACAATGATGCTCGTGATGAATTTAACGATTGTTGGTGTCATTTGGTTTGGGGGTATTCGTATTGAAAGTGGTGGGATGCAAATTGGGGATCTCATGGCTTACATACAGTATGTGACGATGATCATGATGGCGTTAGTGATGGCTTCGATTTTATTTGTTATGATTCCTCGTGCAACGGTTTCAGCTAACCGGATTAATGAAGTGTTGGAAATGGATCCCACATCTATGGCAGAAGGATCCCAGAAAGCAAATATTAAACCAGGGACACTTGTTTTTGATGATGTTACGTTCTATTATCCTGGAGCAGAAGAACCAGCGCTATCCAATATTACTTTTACAGCAAACCAAGGAGAGACAACTGCAATAATAGGTGGAACAGGATCAGGTAAAACAACTTTAATTAATTTAATTCCACGATTTTATGATATTACAGAGGGAGAAATCCTAATTAATGGCTTGCCAATCCAAGATGCAACCCAGGAAGAAATTCGTTCGAAAATTGGTCTTGTACCCCAACAAGCATTATTGTTTTCAGGAACCATTGAAGAAAATCTTCGTTTTGGTAAAGAGGAAGCTACAGATGAAGAAGTTATTCATGCAGCTCGTGTGGCACAAGCAGAGGAATTTATATCACGAATGGAAGATGGCTATGAATCTTCCATTACTCAAGGTGGTTCCAATTTATCTGGGGGTCAGAAACAACGAATATCCATTGCGCGAGCGCTGATTCGTAAACCAGATATTTACTTATTTGATGATAGTTTTTCAGCACTTGATTTTCAAACGGATGCAAAGTTACGAAAAGCTTTAGTAGATGAAACGAAAGACTCCACAGTGTTAATTGTGGCACAAAGGGTAAGTACAGTAATGAACGCAGATCAAATTATCGTTTTAGAAGAAGGTAAAGTCGCAGGTATTGGTAAGCATGAGGAACTTTATGAGAATAACGAGGTATATAAAGAGATTGTAGAATCACAGCTATCAGAGGAGGAATCCGCATGAGTGATAAAAAGAATCGTCGCACACAAAAAGATCACTCTCCTAGAGCTGGAAGTGATAAAAAGGGTGGCCCTCCTGAAAAACCAACAAATTTTAAAGGGACTTTCTTTAGGTTAGTACGGTACTTAAAACCTTACTCTACCAAGTTAATCATTGTGTTCCTTGCTGCAGTTGTGAGTACAGTTTTTATGATACTAGGTCCGAAAATTATGGGGGATGCAGTTACGGAACTGTTTGAGGGAGCCTATGGAGGGTTAACTGGTGCTCCAGGTGGTGGCATTGATTTTGGAGCCATCGGAAAGATCTTGTTAATTTTAGGGAGTTTATATGTAATCAGTAGTTTATTTAACTATATTCAGCAATTTACGATGGCAGGGGTTGCTCAAGGAACAGTCTTTGATTTAAGGGAAGATGTGAACCGAAAACTTGAGAAGCTCCCACTTAAATATTACGATAATCATCCAGTTGGAGATACACTTAGCCGAATGACCAATGATATTGATTTAATTGGTAATACTTTACAACAAAGTATTACTCAATTTATCACCTCTATGATAACGATTGTTGGAATTTTGTTCATGATGTTCTGGATTAGTCCCATGTTAGCGATTATTTCTCTCGTCAGTTTACCAATTTCATTGTTTGTTATTCGCCCATTTTTGAAACGGTCACAGAAGTATTTTGCGGATCAACAGCGAACATTAGGGGAACTTAATGGACATATAGAGGAGATGTATAATGGCCATCAAGTAGTGAAAGCTTTCGGTCATGAACAGAAGTCGATTGACCAATTTGACGATGTTAACGAAGAATTGTTTCATGCAGGAAGAAAAGCTCAATTTATTTCCGGGATTATGATGCCTCTTATGTCATTGATTGGAAATATGAGCTATGTGCTCATCTGTATTGTCGGGGGAATTTTTGTTATGAATGGTTCTATCCGTATAGGAGATATTCAAGCATTTATTCAATATACACGTCAATTTTCACAGCCTATTATGCAAACGGCCAATATTGCAAATATTATCCAATCAACGATTGCAGCTGCTGAGCGGGTTTTCCAGTTGCTTGATGAAGAGGAAGAAGTTAAAGAAGTGGCTGAAGTGAAATTAGAACATGTAAAAGGTGAAGTAACCTTTGATCATGTAGATTTCGGATATACGGACGATTTGCTTATTAAAGATATGAACGTGAACGTAAAACCGGGTCAAACGGTTGCGATTGTTGGTCCGACAGGCGCAGGGAAAACGACATTGATTAATTTACTCATGCGTTTTTATGAATTAGACGGAGGTACCATTAACATTGACGGTCTTGATACACGAAAAATGTCACGGCTCAACTTACGGGAAACCTTTGGAGTCGTTTTGCAAGATACGTGGTTATTTAAAGGAACTATTGCAGAAAATATTGCTTACGGGAAAAAGGGTGCAGACGACTTTGAAGTGAAAAAGGCAGCTAAAACTGCGTATGCTGACCGATTTATTCAAACATTACCTGAAGGATATGACATGGAATTGAATGAGGAAGCATCGAATATTTCTCAAGGTCAAAAACAGTTGCTAACAATTGCTCGTACTGTGTTAGCAGATCCGCCTATTATGATTTTAGATGAAGCCACGTCTAGTGTAGATACACGTACCGAAATGTACATTCAAGAAGCAATGAATGATTTGATGAAAGGACGTACAAGTTTTGTAATTGCTCACCGTCTATCCACGATTAAAAACGCTGATCTCATTTTAGTGATGGATCAAGGAAATATTGTGGAACAGGGTACACACGATGAACTACTTGAAACTGGCGGATTGTATGCTGACTTATACAATAGCCAATTTGCAGAAGACCCGGCAATGTAAAAACATTATTATAGAATATAAATAATGAACAAATCCCATCACTCTATGCTCAAAGTGATGGGATTTGTTTATTAGAGGTGCTTCATTTTATATACGAAGAGAACATTTACAAATAATAAAATGGAAGCACATATAAATATGATTTGAACATGAAATAAATCAACGAGCCAACCAATACATAGTACACTAATGCTGAAAACCAAGTAATAAATAACATTTTGTGCGGTGTATACTTTAGCTAATAGGTTTTCTTTTACTCGTTCTTGTGTCATTGTTGTTTGAATGACTACCTCCATTTGTTCAGGAAATCCAAGCATAAAAACAAAAATCAATGCAAGGATTGGTACAGTATTGAAACCAAACATAATTGAAAGGATTGCAGTAGTAGCTGTTGCAAATAACAGAAATTGTACATAGTTACCTTGCATGTTTACTGCAATTTTGTAAATGACAATTCCTCCAATAAGAGACCCTACAATACGTATTGAATTCAAATACCCCCACCAAGATTCATTCATGTGAAGGACTTGATCGACAAATACATATAACACTGCTGCAACCCAAATCGGGTAACTCATTCCTCGAATGATACTTATCCAAAGAAACTTGGAGAGAACTACATCCTTTGTAATAATCCTCCATCCCTCTGTTAGTGAATTCCATATCGTAGTGGAATCCTCAATTTGTTCGATTTCCACACTTTTTTGAACATGGACGAAGAATAGTATGATAAACGAAACGACGTAAAGTGTAAGTGTCAGGCCTATAGCAAGTTGATAACCAAACATAGCGACTACAACTGCTCCTACAGACCATGTTAATAAATCTGTCGTTTGAAAAGAAATCGAAAATATACTATTCGCCCGCAATAATTGAGCTTCAGGTACAATCGATGGAATAAGGGAAAAAGTTACTGGCTGTTGGATCCCGTCAGCAATTGCAATAAGGGCGACAATACTAAAAACAACTGAGAAATAGATGGATTCCCCTGATAGGACCCAGATTAGAAACAGAAATAATAAAACTTTTAATCCTTGAGACATTAGTAGTAGTAACTTTAATTGAAATCGATCAATAACTATTGGTGAAAATAATCCACAAAAGAACTGACAAATAGTGATTGTAAAAGGAAGCATACTCAGTAATAAAACAGACTGATTACTGCTGTAAATCACTGTAATTAATGAAACAATATATAATACGTCACCTACATTTGTTGTAGCCTGACTGAAAAATAAACGCCAAAATGAATGATTCATAATCGATTCGATAGCCACCTTTATCATGTTATATGAAGGGGCTGTTTATACCGATTCATTCCGTTATTCAATTGTATGTGAATATGGGAAATGCGATAGCAACATTGCTATTCATCAGTACCCCTTCAAAATTATATACACACATGTAAAGATGGTTTTTTCACATCAATTATTCTCCTTTATCTAATCAAGTATCCGTATATTATCATGCTTTAAGTATACACGAAGATATCCATCTGTGAAGGTGCTATCGAAGGATAAATTGTTGGATTGTTGATGTAGATTAAAAAATGGAAACTCAGAAATGACTATGATATTCTTTAGATAACGCATATAGGAGGCAATAGATATGGAACATGTAACGATTCAAGTAAAAGGTATGTCCTGTGAACATTGTGTACAAGCTGTTGAAGGAAGTGTAGGAGATTTACCAGGTGTGATTACAACGAAAGTTCATTTAGATCCTGGAACCGTCGATGTTACATTTGATACTCAGAAAGTGACAATAGAGGAAATTAAAAAAGAAATAGAAGATCAAGGATATGATCTTTAACAGATGATAGCTGCTTTGGGAGTACCCAGGGTAGCTATCATTCTTTTATCACGGAATAACGGGCAGTAATACCCCCACTTCGAATTTCTGAGTAAATCAATGAAAATAAGTGAGGGATAAACTGCCCGTAAATCCCTGATTCTGTTCAACTAACATTCAGTGGGGGATGAATAAAAACCCCCACTGAATGAAGTTTCACTTTATAAGCAAACATTTTTACATACCGTATGGGGGTATGTTATTGTACATATAAGATACATGTCGAATATTGTAGGAGGTCATCCATAGCTATGACAGAACAGACAATCCAAATTCGTGGAATGACATGTGCAACATGTGCCGGACGTATTGAAAAAGGTTTGGAGAAAATAGATGGGGTAGATCAAGTACATGCAAATTTTGCACTTGATCAAGCAACCGTTGTTTATGATCCAGCACGCACAAATGTAGATGAAATGAAACAGAAAATAGAACAAATCGGCTATCAAGTAATTGAACAAACTACTGAATTTGATGTGCGAGGAATGACTTGTGCAGCCTGTTCAGCGCGAGTCGAGAAAGTATTAAATAAAATGCCTGGAGTTTCTTTGGCACAGGTGAACTTTGCTCTTGAAACAGTCACAGTTCAATATGATGAAAAACAAGTTCAAGAAGCAGATATGATTGCTAAAATAAAGAAAATTGGTTATGAACTTATTCCGAAACAAAATAATCAAGATAAAGTGGACCATAAAGAACAGGAAATTAGACAGCAAAAACAAAAATTTATATTTGCGGCTATATTGACTTTTCCACTGCTCTGGACGATGGTAGCCCATTTTAACTTTTTATCTTTTATGTATATGCCTGATATTTTAATGAATCCATGGGTGCAATTAGCGTTAGCGACCCCGGTTCAATTTATCGTTGGTGCACAATTTTATAAAGGTGCTTATACTTCTCTTAAAAATAAAAGTGCAAATATGGATGTACTTGTAGCCCTAGGTACAAGTGCAGCATACTTTTATAGTGTGTTTTTATCCATTGATTGGGTACGTAACGGAAGTATAGGTGAACCAGAACTATACTTTGAAGCATCAGCTGTCATTATTACGTTAATTGTATTAGGAAAGTTATTTGAAATTCGTGCCAAAGGAAAAACGAGTCAAGCCATTCAAAAATTGCTCCATTTACAAGCAAGTACTGCACGAATTTTAAAAAACGGAATTGAAACAGAAGTTCCTGTAGAAGAAGTGGTTTCTGGAGATATATTTGTTGTTCGTCCTGGAGAAAAAATCCCAGTAGACGGAGAAATTATTGAAGGAAATTCTGCACTAGATGAATCCATGCTCACGGGAGAAAGTTTACCGATTGACAAAGCAGTTGGTGATACGGTAATTGGAGCAACTGTAAATACAAATGGTTCTTTGAAAGTACAAGCAACAAAAGTGGGAAAGGATACAGCTTTAGCACAAATTGTTCAAGTTGTAGAAGATGCTCAAGGTTCAAAAGCGGATATTCAACGGCTAGCAGATAAAATATCAGGAATATTTGTGCCACTTGTTGTAGGGATAGCTGTAGTAACCTTTTTCATTTGGTACTTTATAGTTTCATCTGGAGACTTTCGAGCAAGTATTATTCCAACAATCTCTATTTTAGTGATCGCTTGTCCGTGTGCTCTTGGCTTAGCAACTCCAACATCCATCATGGCTGGTTCTGGGCGTGCTGCCGAGATGGGGCTACTATTTAAAGGTGGGGAGCACCTAGAACTTACACAATCCGTCGATACTGTCGTCCTTGATAAAACTGGGACCGTTACAAAAGGGGAACCAATGATGACGGATTTTGTCGTAGAAGAAGGGTTTCAAGAAGATGATGTGTTGCAATTAATAGCAACAGCTGAAAATGAATCTGAACACCCACTAGCACGGGCGATTGTTCAAGGTGTAATAGAAAAAGGAATCGACTTGTTGCAAGTAGATGATTTTGAAGCTATACCTGGGCATGGTATTCAGGCAACGATAGCTGGACAGGAAATATTTGTTGGAACAAGAAAACTCATGGCCAACAAACAGATCGCATTACCGTCAAAAACAGAATCGAACATGGAAGTCTTTGAAAATGATGGAAAAACAGCAATGATTATCTCTGTATCCGGACAAGCAGCAGGAATCATCGCTGTGGCTGATACGATAAAAGAAACTTCCGTTGAAGCTGTTAAGAGAATGCATCAATTAGGACTCAATGTCATGATGTTAACGGGAGATAACGAACGAACAGCACAAAAGATTGCTGAGCAAGTCGATATTGACGAAGTGATAGCAGAAGTATTACCTGAACAAAAAAGTGATACCATCCGTATGCTCCAAAACAAAGGAAGAAAAGTAGCGATGGTGGGTGACGGGATCAATGATGCGCCAGCGTTAGCAATGGCAGATGTAGGAATGGCCATTGGTACAGGAACAGATATTGCTATTGAAGCAGCAGATATTACCCTTATGCGTGGAGATGTAAATAGTGTTGTTGATGCAATAATTATGAGTAAAAAGACGATGCGAAATATTAAAGAAAATTTATTTTTCGCCTTTGTTTATAATGCCATTGGTATTCCAATTGCTGCATTAGGATTCCTTGCACCTTGGGTTGCAGGAGCAACTATGGCCTTCAGTTCAGTATCTGTAGTTTTAAACGCACTTCGTTTACAGAGAGTTTCTGTAGATAGAACCTAAAGGAGGTAGATGATAATGGATGAATTTTTACATGATGAGCCACGTGTACCTCGAACAGATGAAGAAAAAACAGCAATCATTCATCGCTTAAAGCGCATTGAAGGTCAGGTAAGAGGAATTCAAGGAATGGTTGAAAATGACCGATATTGTATGGATATTCTTGTGCAAATAAGTGCCATCCATGCGGCGCTAAAAAAAGTAGGTATGACCCTTACAGAAAGACATATGAAACATTGCCTCAAGGACGCAATAGATCATGGTGAAGGTGACATTGCCATTGACGAGTTAGTAGAAGTTTTAAAATACGTCTCAAAGTAGCAATTCAATAGAACATGTGTAATAAGGTAAATAAGCATACAACATGAGCGTTTTAGTAAATCTATGCATGAATGATAAGCTTGTTCATATATATGTAATAGGATAAATGTGGACAAGGGGGAAATGAGATGTTTCTAGGAATTCCTTGGTGGGTTTATATTTGTATTGCAAGTATCTTCTTTAGTGGATATATGGCCTTTCGCGCGATGGTAGCTGAAAGAGAATTGGAAAAACAGTTTATTGAACGGGAAGGAAAAGTGTACGTGGAACGGATGGAGGCAGAGAGAGCGTCTAAACAGCGAAGCCATTCACAAGAATAACAAAAACGGCATATCATCATATGCCGTTTTTTTATGTTAACCTAATACTTCAGGTTGTTCAAATAGATCTTTAAATTCTTCAATTTTAATGTCAATTTCAGCGTCATCTAAGATTTGTTGTATCTTTTCTTGAGCTTCTGCTTGGTCAACTTTCTCAGACTTCAATGTACGTGAGATTTCTTTCTTCATATCTTCAAGAGAAGCAAAGTCTTCTTTTTCACGACTATCTGTTACTTGAATAATATGGAAACCGAACTGACTTTCAACAGGTTCACTAATCTCATCTACATCTAGAGCATAAGCAGTATCAAGAAATTCAGGAACTAAATTACTATCTTTTGAAAAGTATCCAATATCTCCGCCTTCTTCAGCAGAAGAGTCTGTTGAGTTCTCTTTAGCAAGCTCTGCGAAATCTGCGCCATCATCTAATTGCTTTTTCAAGTCTTCAGCAAGTTCTGGATCTTCTACGAGAATATGGCGAGCTTCTTTTTCTACTTTAATATCATTGTAGTATTCTTCAACTTCTTCATCGGATATTTCGATGTCACTTGTAATAGCTTCTTCTTGGAGCATACTAACTTTAATCAGCTCTCTAAGTTCTTCCTCATCAGAAAATCCTTCCTGCATCATCCATAGTTCAAATTGATCTCCAAGTTGTTCTTTGAAATGATCAATCTCAGCATCTACTTCTTCATCACTAATTTCAAAGTTGCCACTTAAAACTTCAGTTGTGATAAGGTCGTATAAAACTTCCTCTCCGTAACGTTCCTTAAGTGCTTCATAAAAATCTTCTTTGCTAATATCTCCAGATTTTGTTTTTGCTACAACGTCTGGATCACTTGACTCTTTGTCCCCACCACAAGCGGCGAGAAGCAACATACTTGCTGAAATGGCAAATGCCATTGCTAATTTCTTCATTCATTACACTCCATTCATTTGGTACTTCTTATGTATGTCATCCATATATTGTACATGGTTTTTAATCAGATGTAAAAAAGAAATGCGCAGCTAGTTGTTGCAAAATAAGCCTCTGTTAAAAATCGTACATCATTCATACGTCATTGAAGTACATTAAATTCATATCTTCTCTACTCTAACAGAGATTTGTATATGTGAACAGAAAAAAGTTACTGAATTTCTATGTCTATGATGAATGTTATAGTCCTGACACATATTGTACATCGAAAATCGTATTTCATAATTGCCAAAAGTTGTTATAAAATTCACGATGTAATGTTAGGGAAAGAAAGGGGAATTATGAGCTGGTCTAATATGGCAAAGAGTATGTATGCAGTCCGTTCTTACAAAGAATAAAAATATAATAAAATGAAACAATCCAATTGACTCTATAGTTACTAGAGGGTTTATACTATAGAATAGTGTTTAGAGAATCGATTAATACTTGATCTATGTACATTAAATCAATTACTTACCTGATTAATGAAATATATATACTACTATAGCTAGAGGGAACTGAAGAAATGTAATCATACGTTCTTCGTATGAAAGAAAAGGAGTTTTACAAATGAAAAATTCTAATATGACATTAACGATTTTACTCATAAATTTATTTATTGCCTTTTTAGGAATCGGGCTTGTTATTCCTGTCCTTCCAACGTTAATGAATGAATTGCATATCACAGGGAAAGTACTTGGATATTTAGTGGCTGCTTTTGCACTAACCCAACTTGCTGTGTCGCCGTTTGCTGGTAAATTAGTCGATTCCATCGGACGAAAAAAGATGATTGTATTTGGGTTGTTCTTTTTTAGTTTTTCAGAATTATTATTTGCCATGGGAAATTCTTTATATGTGTTGTTTTTATCCCGCATGCTAGGTGGAGTAAGTGCAGCGTTTATTATGCCAGCCGTAACAGCATTTATTGCAGATATCACAACAATTGATGAACGTCCAAAGGCTCTTGGATATATGTCTGCATCTATATCAACAGGATTTATTATCGGTCCTGGGATTGGTGGATTTTTAGCTGAGTACGGAACAAGGGTACCGTTCTTTTTTGCAGCACTGATTGCTTGTATCGCTGCTATTTTATCCATCCTGTTATTACGTGAGCCAAATCGACCTGTGGAGGAAATTGAAGTTGTTCAGGTGAAAGGTATTAAACGAATCATATCACCATTGTATTTTACAGCTTTCATACTTATTTTTATTTCTGCATTTGGATTGGCATCTTTTGAGGCGATTTTCGGATTGTTTGTCGATCATAAATTTCAATTTACTCCTAAAGATATCGCTATTGCAATTACTGGTGGTGCTATGGTTGGGGCTTTTGCTCAAGTTGTATTATTTGATTGGTTAGCAAGACATTTAGGTGAGGTAAAATTGATCACATATTGTTTACTCGTTTCAGCTGTGCTCGTATTTGCTGTCACCGTAGCATTTTCATATATGAGTATATTAATTGTAACAATTATTGCATTTATCGGATTTGATCTTATGCGCCCGGCAGTTACATCTTATTTATCAAAGGTTGCAGGGAATGAACAAGGATTTGTCGGTGGGATGAACTCGATGTTTACTAGTATTGGGAATGTGTTTGGCCCTATTATTGGTGGAATGTTGTTTGATAAAAATGTTGATTTTCCATTTATATTTGCTGCGATTGTATTGACTGTCGGTACGATTCTCGCATTTCGCTGGAAAACTCCAGAACAATTGCAAGTGTAAAAGGGAGGAAACGCAATGAATGAAACATTATATGGCATTGGTGAGATGGCAAAAATATCGAATATTTCTATCCAGACGTTACGATATTATGATGAAATAGACCTGTTTAAGCCTGCTTATATTGATCCGCAAACAAATTATCGGTATTACCGGGATGCACAATTATATCAATTGGATTTAATTAAAGCGTTGAAATATGTGGGGACCTCTTTAAAAGATATCAAACGGGCTCAACATATGAATGTAGATGAGTTACTCGTCTTTTTGGATGAAAGAAGTCATGCCATCCAGGAACAAATTAATCACTTAACAAACATCCAACAAAATGTGGATCATGTAAAACAACGAATGGTTAAGCAATTAAATCATTCAATCTTTGGTGAAATCGTCTTTCGCTATGAAAAAGAGACACTTATTTTACAATCGGAAGCAACAGGGTTAAAGCCACTAGACATGCTAAATGCGTCTTATAGTGCTTTGAAACAAGTTGTTGAAACGGAAGAAGGGGCCATGCAAAATGGCTATGGCGCAATTATACCTTATCAGTTCTATGAAAAATTAGAAGATATTGAGTACACGCATATATTTACTCCCATTCTAATGGATAAACAAGCACGCATGTT
>Ga0079226_10003224_pt1 | contig 12538 bp, 11 predicted proteins | sample Poulit2014_FD_76345 | JGI IMG/M metagenome (GOLD analysis project Ga0079226, IMG submission 76345) | Agricultural soil microbial communities from Georgia to study Nitrogen management - Poultry litter 2014 | ecosystem: Environmental > Terrestrial > Soil > Agricultural land | place: USA: Georgia... | reverse complement strand
TTGGACAATGCTTTGCAGATGGCTTTGCATAAACTGAGCGTCGGGTTGTATTTACCCAGTTCAATCAGTCCGATTGTTTGCCTTGATACGCCGACACGCTTGGCCAGTTCCTCTTGTGACAAGTCATGCTCTGCCCTGGCCATTTTCAGCTTAATGTTTTTCATCAGCGTCACCATCTTCATCCAAATCCTCAAGCCGTCTGGCCACGGCTTTGTCGCTCTTTTTCTTCATGATCGTGTGACTGATAATCATCATTATAACCAGAAACGGTACATATATCATGATCGATACAAAGAAGACGAGGAGAAAATTAAAAAGACTATCCGCCACCCCGTCGCTGTATGATACGGCACTTTTCACACCAACGGCCACTGCAGCAGCAACCCCGATCACAGCACCGATAATAAGGTTTTTCTTTTCCCTGGACATGCTGCTCGTCCGGTCGTGCATTTCCACTTCATCTGAATAGATTCCCAGGCTTGCCGACCGCCAGGAAAAATAAATACCTGTGCCCAGGAAAATGACCCACTCAGTGTAGACCGCCTCAAGGTGGAACCCGTTCTGGTATAGCTTGATCCCTGCTGAAATAACGCAAATCAATATCACCAGAATGTACATTTCTTTGTAAATTTTATTTTCGATATTTTTTATCCGTTCGTCTTTCGTGTTGTGTTTGCGGAAAAACATCTTCTTTCCCCCCAATTGTTATGTTTTGTTTATTATATGCAATTGATTAGCATTTTGCAATATATATATTGCTAAAATATAAATATATAAGACAAAGTAAACAATATGTGCGTCATTGCGGCATATCCAGGGCAGCCCGCATATCATAAAAAAATGCCCAACATCCCGCTACACCAGGCATAGTCCCACTAAACAAACAGGCTCGTATCTTGTATAATAACTCTGTCATGATGAATTAAAGGGGAATTGAGAATGAACGGAAAAATTCATGCAATCATCGGTGCCGGAACAGGTGTAGCCGTGGCCCAGTCAACTGGTCAGGATGCTGTCAATACGGCCGTGCTGATTGGGGCCGGTATGGTCGCTGCGCTTGTACCAGATTTGGATACAGCCGGAAAACTGGCGAATAAAATTTCACTCTCGCACAAAATGATCCAGAGCCTTGTCCGGTTGATCGGTATTGTGACAGGTGTTTATGCCTGGTCTGGTCTAACCGGGGATGAAAAGTATATGGGGCTGGCGCTGGGTGCTTTTTTGTTATTCATCGCCCCGTTATTTTCACAAAAGGTCATGCTGTTCATAAGTGGAGCTGCCATTATTGCGGGGGGATTCTTCTTAGCAAAAACGTGGGTCTGGCTTGCCGGCATTTATGTTGCTGCCGCCGCACTGGTATCACATCGGAGTTACACACATTCACTAATCGGCTGGCTATTTTTCGGTGTGATTGCCTATTATGTCAATGAGGCATTTGCCGTCTATGGATTATTTTGGACGCTAATTTTAGCCTATGGAAGTCATCTGTTTACAGACATACGTTTTTGGCCGGGGAACAAGCGGGGTATTAAATTATTTTTGCCCCTTAGCAAGAAAGAAATTTGAAAAGACCGAAGATGGGCGGGGAAACATTCCTCTGTCACACCCTGAAAATGGCCTGTCTGGCAAGTTTGTCTGCATGGGGATTCTGTTTTTCGGGAATCCATTTAATGAAAAAATAAGGAAAGTGAGACGCCTTCTCCTGAATAGCGGCAAGCAGCGGCTGATAGGCCGGGTTTTTGGTGAAGCCTTTCTCAATCGCATCAACAACCAGCTTGGAGTCTGAACGGAACGATAGAATTTCTCCTGGGAAACGCTCCAAGCAGATCCCCAACGCTTTCAATACCGCATGGAACTCTGCTTCGTGATTGGACATAGTACCGAGCGAAAACGAAAAATCAAATATTTTCCCGTGAGCTTTTATATAAACACCCGCACCACTGATGCCGGGGTTGCCGCTTGATGCACCATCAGTGTAAACCTCAATCAATACATGAACTTCTTTCCTGATGTATAATGAGAATATTCTCAAAAGAAGACTGGAAAATGCCGCAGCACCGTCCAGCCCAAAATATCAGTTGTTAATATATTTCTCAAAGATGTCCCCAAAATCTTTTGCGTGATATTCTTCCCGGACGGATTTCAACCAGGAGAATCCATACTCTGTTATCTCTTTATATTGTGATGCCAAATCGGTTTCCGCCGCTCTTGTATGCTGCAGCACGTTCACTGCTTTATCCAGACTCTGGTTGCCCATTTCCAGGATAATTCCATTTTCATGCATGGTTTCGGCAATATGCAACAGCGCTTTATACAGATCCTTCAATTTTTCAATCTCTTCCTTATGGACATCAATGCTGAAAGCCTGATTACCGAGTGTGAATTTAATTTCAATATCCATATCAATTTTCCCGGCGGTTTCAAGAAATACATTCGAGATTTTGTACTGTGAATAGGGATAGCGGTCCAGTGTTCGTTTGGAAGATGCTGCATTTTCCCCATCAACATGGATCAAAGCTAAGTTGGTAAAGCAATATTCATCCGCTTTTGTCTTGATGAGGAAGTAGATTTTTTCATCATCTTCATGCCGGACATAGTCATCAGCATCCGTTTTGTCATAATCAGCCGGGTCGATAATTTTACCTATGTCCGATAAACCAAGCGCATCTGAAGTAATTTTTTTGAACATGTGGAAGGCTCTCCTTTTCATTTAAAAGATTAACACTTACATTCTAGCACGGATTAATTGCCGGCAATACCCCATCCCACTAAAAAAGCCAGTATATCAAAAACCTTTACGAATCATATCGATTCATTTACTATTCATAGTAAGACAATTCGTTAAATTAATAATATATCAAACTATTGTTTATAAAAATGGCAAATACATACAGATTACCTTGCTGACATCCATCACGTTCAAAGAAGGTGAACGCGTGAACCTTACTTATTTTCTGTTTTTCCTTTGTATTATTGTCTGTACGCTGATTATTACCTATTGGGCAGCTAAGCAGAGTAAAACGACGAATCAGTTTTATGTGGCGGCGGGAAGCTTAACAGGGATCCAAAATGGCATGGCGATTGCCGGAGATTATATCAGTGCGGCCTCCTTTTTAGGGATTATCGGCACCATTGCCATCAGCGGCTATGATGGGTTTTTATATGGTATTGGCTTTTTGGTATCCTATTTAATTGTTTTGTTTTTTATTGCTGAGCCGGTCCATCGTTTAGGCAAATATTCGCTCGGTGATGTCGTTTGTGCGCGTTTTCCGGGGAACCGGATGCGCTGGATGATGGCGATCGGCGCACTCATCATTTCGATTCTTTATATGATTCCGCAACTGGTGGCTGCCGGTCTGCTGCTCCGGCTGCTGCTGGATATCGATTATTCCACGTCCGTTCTGATCATTGGCAGCCTGATGACCATCTACGTCGTGTTTGGCGGCATGTTCGCCACGTCATGGGTGCAGATCGTCAAAACAGTCGTGCTCATGTCCGGGACGTTTCTTCTATCACTGATAGTTTTTTCACGATTTGACTGGGATACGGCGGAATTGATGGCCCAGGTCAAAACAGGAACACCGTTGGGTGAGCAATTTTTCCTGCCCGGCAACCTGTATGACGACCCACTGGAAAGCATTTCACTGCATCTTGCGCTGATTCTTGGTACCGCTGGACTGCCGCATATTCTAATCCGCTTCTTTACGGTCCGGAACACGAAGGAGGTGCGCAAATCGGTTTTGACTGCCACCTGGATCATTGGTTCGTTTTACATCATTGCCCTTGTTCTGGGACTGGGCAGTGTTGCGTTGATCGGCTATCAGCAATTAGTCAGCCTTGATCCGACAGGGAATCTTGCCGCACCATTATTGGCAGAGGAATTGGGCGGTGACTTCCTGATGGCTTTCATTGCGGCGATCGCATTCACCACCATCATTGCCGTTGTCGCCGGTCTGGTGATCTCAGCCACGACCGCTTTTTCGCATGATGTCTATTTCCACATTATTAAAAAAGGACATACCGCTGAAAAAACACAGCTGCGATCGGCCCAGTGGACAGCCTTTGTCGTTGGACTCATCTCAACACTGTTTGCACTTGGCCTGGAAAATATCAATGTCACATTCCTCGTATCATTGACGTTTATTGTGGCAGCAGCAAGCAATCTGCCAGTGCTTTTGTTCACAATTTACTGGAAACGCTTTAATGAAACAGGGGCCATCACCGGGATGGTCAGTGGTTTGATCGCTTCTCTGAGTCTATTGATACTGGGCCCGCACATTATGAATCCGGATGGCGGCTGGATTCCGTACGAGCCGATTTTTCCACTGTCCAACCCAGGCATTATTGCCATTCCCATCGGTTTTCTGGGGGCCTTTCTCGGGTCACTGTTATCACATTCGTCACCACAGAGTACCGCGGAATTCCGGCGTTTTTTCATGAAGTCACAGACCGGGATTGAAACGAGGGAACATCGATCATGAAGTATTTGACACTGATTTTGTTCGAACGTCTGGGACTATTGCTTGTGATTGCTTTTGTGCTGACACGCACGCGCGGTTTCAGATCACTCCTCGACCGTGAATTCAGCAACAAGATGCTTCTTGTCCATGCTTGTGTCTTTGGTCTTTTTGGTATAGCCGGGACGATAACAGGCATTGTGATTGAAGGGGATACGGTCGCCACCCGTGATGTCGTCCTGACGCCTGTCGGTGATCATCAGATGGTAGCAGGCTCAAGCCTCGTTGCAGTTGTGATTGCCGGATTGCTGGGCGGTCCTGTTGTCGGTTTAGGTGCAGGTGTAATTGCCGGCGCACATCTTTTTTATCTGGGCGGCATAGGTTTCATAGCGAACAGTCTTGTCAACCCGATCACCGGACTGCTGGCGGGATGGACTGCCCGCTTTTTTTCCAATGAGCGGGTTATTTCGCCCATGAAAGCCTTGTTTATTGGTGTATTTCCGCCAGTGCTGCAAATGCATATGCTGCTGATTTTTGAGCCTAATTCCACCGCTATGATTGATATCGTCAATACAATCGGTTTGCCGCTTGTATTATCGAACAGCATTTCAATTGCGATTTTCACCGCTATGATCAAAATTGTCCTCAGTGAGCAGGAAAACGAGGCGGCACTGGCGACAAAGCAGGCTTTTACCATAGCAGAAGAAGCCCTTCCTTATTTAAGAAAAAATTCTTCAAGGGAGATGGCGGCAGGAATTGCTGATTTGCTCTATGATCGTCTTGACCTCGCTGCAGTTGCCGTAACCGATGAACAGACCGTGCTGGCTCATAGAGGAATGGGAGATGATCATCATCTGGAGGGGGATCAAATTGTGACATCATTATCCCTTCAGGCACTTGATTCACGAGAAATGCAGATCGCGTATTCCCGTTCGGACATTCAGTGCCGTCACGCTGATTGTCCGTTTGAAGCAGCAATGATCATCCCGATTATCAATACCCATGATTCGGTGGGACTGATTAAATTCTACTTTCGGAATGCACAGCATATCCGTCCGGTGGAAATCATGCTGGCCAAGGGCTTGGGACAATTGATCTCCAATCAGCTGAATACAATTGAAGCCGAAAAACTAAAGACGCATATACGTGATGCAGAACTCAGAAACCTGCAGGCACAGATCAACCCACACTTTCTGTTTAATACACTGCACCTGATTGCAGCACTATTCCGGAAAGATTCCGAAAAAGCACGTCATATAACCGTCAATCTGGCACATTATATGCGGTTTAATATCGGCCTTGTGTCAGCATCCCTTGTTCAATTGGAAAAGGAATGTCAGCACGTCAGCGCCTATATTGAAATCGTCCAGGCTCGCTTTTCCAGCCAGTTAACCATTCATTTTTCCGAGCCTGACGAGATTTCACACGTATCAATTCCACCGTCGACCATTCAGCCACTTGTTGAAAACAGTATCAAGCACGGGCTGAAAAATGTAACAGATGGCGGCGAAGTGAACGTCACCATGGAAAAAACCGGTGACAACATTCGAATAGCCGTGAGCGACAATGGATCCGGGTTTCCTGAAGATATATTAAAGGATGCCGGCAAAACTTTACTGACGGATCAGCAAAACGGAGGTGCCGGATTATACAATGTGAATCAGCGGCTGATCAGTCTGCTTGGTGAATCGGCACATCTAAATATACGCAATTTGCCCGAGCGTGGAAGTGAAGTTTATTTTACGATACCTTATCATACCGAAATTGAAGGAGGGAAACCATCATGAAAACCATTCACGCGATGATTGCCGAAGATGAACAGCTGGCGCGGGAAGACATGATTTATTTATTAAATAAAGAACCGGACGTCACACTCTACCCCAGTGCTGAAACAGGCAGCCAATTAGTTGATCTTTATGTCGAACACGAACCTGACGTTATTTTTCTCGATGTGGAAATGCCGGATAAGACCGGGGTTGAAGCGGTAAAACAGATCATTGACCTTGCATATATTCGGCCACCGCTATTCATTTTTACAACAGCGTATGATGAATATGCGATGGACGCATTTGAAATTGAAGCTGTTGATTATTTGCTGAAACCCTATGATGATGCCCGTTTCCAAAAAACCATGAGACGGATTCGTAAACAAATGGCCCAATCCCGCATGAAACGGGACAGGCAAGCTGACACACAAAGTGAATCAGCAGCAGAAGAAAAACTGCTCATTGATGATGGTGAACGCATGGTTGTGCTGTCACCGGATTCTATTTACTATGCCGTCCCCTCCAACCGGATGCTGGAAATCCATACACATGATGAAGTCATCGAAAGCCGGATGACGCTGCAGGAACTGGAAGATAAACTGCACGGCTTTTCTTTTTTCCGGACCCATCGAAGCTATCTGGTCAACCTGAATTATGTCCGGGAAATCACACCATGGTTCAACGGCGCTTACAACGTTACGCTGAAGGATAAACATAACACGATACTGCCTGTCAGCCGGTCAGCACGAAAAATTTTGCTCGATACATTCAAAAATTGACGTTTCAGCAGTAAATTTCAACTTTTCAGACATTATGAGCAACAGTTGGCACAAAATCCCCCTCAGGCACATTCAACATCATTTATACTCCTTCGTAAGCGCTTACAGTAAATGGGGGTGATTCCATTCTATTAAATCCGCCGGTATCCCAATAGGATGACCACATGATCATGAATGTAAGGGGGAGTGAAAGTGGTTAACACAATTGCGCCAGTAAAGGGGCAAGTCAATATGACCGATTATGAGGAAGCACGTGCAAATTTTTCATGGAAATCGGTAGAAAAAACCTTTTCCTGGCATGAAACAGGAAAGGTGAACATGGCTCATGAAGCAATCGACCGGCACACAGAAACGTGGCGGAAAAACAAAGTGGCACTTTATTACAGCGATGACGAGCGTGATGAAAAATACACGTTTCAGGATATAAAATTTTTGTCCAACCAGTTCGGAAATGTGCTCCGGAACATCGGTATGGAAAAGGGCGACCGTGTCTTTCTGTTCTTACCGCGTTCACCGGAGCTTTATGTCAGTTTGATGGGCATTCTAAAAATCGGTGCGATATCGGGGCCACTGTTTGAAGCCTTCATGGAGCAGGCTGTCCGTGACCGGCTGGAAAACAGTGAGGCTAGAGCGCTGATTACGACGCCAGGACTGATTGAACGTGTTCCGTACAACGAACTGCCGCATTTGGAAACCATTATTTTGGTCGGAAAAGGTGACGCACCTAGCGAGAACGGCGATGTGACATTTTATCATTATGAGGAGGAAATGGAGAAGGCATCACGCCATCTAGATATCGAATGGGTTGACCGTGAAGATGGCATGATTCTGCATTATACATCTGGATCAACCGGCAAACCAAAAGGTGTCCTGCACGTCCACAACGCGATGATCCAGCAGTATCAGACGGCAAATTGGATCATGGACCTTAAGGAAGACGATATTTTCTGGTGCACGGCTGATCCCGGCTGGGTGACCGGCACTTCCTATGGCATTTTCGGACCATGGCTGAACGGAGCATCCAACCTGATTCGCGGCGGCCGCTTCAGTCCCGAAGACTGGTATGGGACGATTGAAAAATATCGTGTAACCATCTGGCTGAGTGCACCAACGGCATTCCGCAGACTGATGGGCGCTGGTGATGAAGTCGTTAAAAAATTCGATTTAAGCTCATTGCGCCACGTACTCAGCGTCGGGGAACCATTAAATGCTGAAGTCGTCCATTGGGGGATGAACGCGTATAACCTGCGTATCCATGACCATTGGTGGATGACCGAGACGGGCGGTGTCATTATCGCCAACTACCCGTCCATGGAAATGAAACCCGGCTCAATGGGCAAACCATTCCCGGGTGTTGAAGCAGCCATTCTGGATGAACAAGGCAATGAGCTTCCGCCGGGGCAAATGGGCAAATTATGTATTAAAGTCGGCTGGCCGTCCATGCTGCGGACCGTCTGGAATAATGAAGAACGGTTCAACAAATATTTTCCATTTGAAGGCTGGTTTGATTCCGGTGATTTGGCATCCAGGGATGAAGAAGGCTACTTTTGGTTCCAAGGCCGGGACGATGACGTGATCACAACATCCGGTGAACGGGTCGGACCATTCGAAGTGGAAAGCAAACTCGTCGAGCACCCTGCTGTTGCGGAAGCGGCCGTTATTGGTAAGCCAGATCCGGTTCGCGGTCATATCATCAAAGCGTTTGTTGCGCTCAAAGATGGCTATAAAAAAAGCGACGACCTGCAGGAAGAACTTAGGCAATTCGTTAAAAAAGGGCTGGCCGCCCATGCAGCACCACGAGAAATGGAAATTCGTGACTTTCTGCCAAAGACCCGCAGCGGCAAAATCATGCGCCGGGTTTTGAAAGCATGGGAGCTTGATCTGCCAACAGGTGATCTATCAACCATGGAAAAATAGATTTCAGTTTGTCCGGGGCTTCCAGACCAACTGGAGTCCCTCGACCAACATTGGGAGGTTTTTTTTCATGCCTAACGTAAGCGAACATCAAACGAATGCAAACCGTACGACTGTCGATTATGAAAAAGTAGTGGAAAGTGGACAATTTAAACAATTTATGCAGAATAAACGAAAATTCATTATCCCATTTACAATCTTTTTCCTGATTTTCTACTTTTTACTGCCGGTTTTAACATCTTACACGACATTTTTGAACACCCCGGTCATCGGGGATATTTCCTGGGTATGGCTGTTTGCTTTTGCCCAATTTATTATGACATGGGTTTTATGTACGATTTATGTGAAAAAGGCTAACGCGTTTGATGAACAAGTCGAACGGATCATTGAAGACCAGATTGACGATGGTGATGGGGGGAAAGCCTCATGAGTGCAACGGTTATCATTCTATTTCTCGCCATTGTTGCCTTGACACTTGCGATTACATTTTGGGCGTCCAAACAAACCCAGACAACCGGGGATTTTTACACAGCAGGCGGCGGCCTGACCGGCTTTCAAAACGGTCTCGCCATTTCAGGGGACTACTTGTCAGCTGCCTCATTCCTTGGGATTGCCGGCTCAATCGCACTTTTTGGTTTTGACGGTTTCTTTTACAGTATCGGATTCTTAATTGCCTATCTCGTCGTTTTGTTTTTAGTGGCGGAACCGCTCAGAAACCTTGGGAAATATACAATTGCCGATATGATCAATTCACGGTTTGATGCCAAAAAAGTCAGAGGCGCCGCAGCATTGAGTACGATAACGATCTCGCTATTCTATATGATCGCACAGCTGGTCGGAGCCGGCGCCCTCATCCAGTTATTGTTTGATATTCCTTATACGATAGCTGTTCTAATTGTCGGTGTCATGATGACGATTTATGTCCTGTTCGGCGGCATGGTCGCCACCAGCTGGGTGCAAATCGTCAAAGCAGTCCTTTTGATGGCCGGTATGCTGATTCTGTCGTTCCTTGTCCTGATGCATTTCAACTTTAATATCGGAGCTATGTTCAATGAGGCCAAAACAGCGACTGCTCACGGAGCTGATTATTTAAACCCGGGGCTGAAGTATACGGAGCCACTGGGCACGATCTCACTGATGCTGGCACTCGTCCTCGGTACTGCCGGACTGCCGCATATTCTTATGCGCTTTTTCACGGTTAAAGATGCCAAAACAGCCAGAAAATCAGTCGTCACCGCCACATGGATTATTGGTGCTTTTTATATTCTGACATTATTCCTCGGATTCGGTGCAGCGATTTTCGTAGGGGATGCAACCATTACGGAGGCGAATCCGGGCGGAAATATGGCGGCACCACTCCTGGCCGAGGCAATTGGCGGTGAATTCCTGTTCGCGTTCATATCGGCTGTGGCATTTGCCACCATTCTGGCTGTTGTTGCCGGTCTGGTTCTTTCCGGGGCATCGGCATTTGCACATGATTTATACGGGCAGATCATTAAAAAAGGTAAAGCGTCCGATAAGCAGCAAATGCTCGCAGCGCGTTATGCCGCGTTGGGAGTATCAGCACTCTCGATTGTCCTGTCCTTGTTCGCCCAGTATTTGAACGTAGCATTCCTTGTTTCACTTGCGTTCTGTATCGGCGCCAGTGCCAATTTACCGGTTATTCTATATACCGTATACTGGAAGCGGTTCAATACAACAGGTGCCATTACAGCGCTCTTGTCGGGCCTAATCTCGGCATTGGTCCTTGTATCCATGAGTCCAAGTGTCTTTTCGCCAGTTGAAGGGGAAGCCTTGTTTATTGGCGATCCGATCTTCCCGCTCACCAATCCGGCACTAGTTTCCGTACCATTGGGCTTTCTTGGCGGCTACCTGGGTACGATGTTCTCCAAGGAAACCGACGCAAAACGGTATGCCGAAGTGAAAGTGAAGGCACATACAGGCTATCGGGAAACCGGAAGCTAAAAGGTTGTTTTAAAGCGACTGCTGGCATGGCAGTCGCTTTTTGATATGCTGTGGCTGTGCGATTTTGTCTGGCGGCTGTGCGAACTTAACCAGTGTTGCGCGATTTGGCGTCGTCATCGCGCGATGCGATATAGTGCTGGTGTCGCGCAATTTGAGTGCGTACTGCGCGAAATGACACGGGTATCGCGCGAATTGACGTAATCACCGCGCGAAATAGTCATCGTTTCGCGCGGTCCAGCCCCTTTGTCGCGCGATTCGATGTTGTTGTCGCGCGAAATTGAGGGGGTGTCGTGCGATTTTGAAGGTGCACCGCGCGATTTGCCTCATTTCCCGCACGATTTCGAACGCTGGTTCCGAGGTCTTTTTCCTACCGCTCAGCCATATCCTTAAATTCATCCTCAACCGTCCGATTGCGCCCTGCACCAAAACCGACAATCGCCATCACTACGGACACAGCGAGTACCATGATCAGCGGTATTTGCCAACCCTTGGTGGCATCATTCAAAAAGCCAATCATAATCGGCCCCAAGGCAGCCAGAAAATAACCAAGCGCCTGTGCCATCCCGGATAACTCAGCTGCCTGCTGTGCGTCACTTGTCCGCATCCCCAAAAAGGCCAGTGAAAGCGGAAACAGTCCCCCTGTGGAAACCCCAAGTAATGTAACACTGGCAACCATGATGACATTAGACTGCCCTAACAACAGTCCGGCAGCCCCGGCAGATGCCAGCAGACAAACCCCGACAGTCAAACTGCTTTGTGATTTGAACTTCCCGGCAACCACCGGCAACAAACTAGCCGGCAGCCCGATAAATTGTGCATACGACAGCATCCAGCCCGCTGTCCCACTACCTGCACCATAGTTCTGCAAGATCGCCGGCAGCCATGCAATCATCACATAGTATAAAAACGCCTGCAAACCAAGAAATACAGCCACTTCCCAGGCAAGACGCGACTTCCACATCCGCACATCGCTGGCCGTGACATAATGGACACTCACTTCATTGGCCGCCCGTCGCTGTTTGACAAAATAAACCCAAATCACTATACCAGCAAACGCAGGAATCCCCCAGACAGCAAGCGACCATTCCCATCCGAGTCCGGCACTGTCCGCAAGCGGCACACTGACACCGGATGCCAATGCCGCCACAAGCCCCATGGCAATTGAATAAACACTTGTCATGAGCGGCACCCGGTTCGGGAACCGTTCTTTAATGACACCGGGCAGAAGGACATTGGAAACAGCAATCCCCAGCCCAATCAGTACCGTGCCGCCAAACAGAAAGACCGACATCGGAATCGAACGCGCCAAAATCCCAATGAGGAGGACCACCATTCCGGCAATCAGTACGACTTCATTCGAATATTTATTACCAAGCTTTGGTGCTACCGGTGACATCACAGCAAAAGCCACAAGCGGCAGACTGGTGAGGATTCCCACACTCCAGCTGGCAAGCCCGAGGTCGTCACCGATCACGTCGGCCAATGGACCGACGGACGTGATGGCCGCACGCAAATTAAAGGCAATCACAATAATCCCGACAACAAGCAAAAACTGATTATAACGTTTCAAATCCTCAAACTGATAGATCCCCATAAAAAATGATGCTCCTTCCTCTCAGCAGATGCCACATGCATCATCATAACGCGGATTGATTTC
>Ga0079226_10003223_pt1 | contig 12540 bp, 11 predicted proteins | sample Poulit2014_FD_76345 | JGI IMG/M metagenome (GOLD analysis project Ga0079226, IMG submission 76345) | Agricultural soil microbial communities from Georgia to study Nitrogen management - Poultry litter 2014 | ecosystem: Environmental > Terrestrial > Soil > Agricultural land | place: USA: Georgia... | reverse complement strand
GGGCTGTGACGACAGTGCCAGAGGCAGCAGCAACTTCAGCAGGTGTGGGTGGTTCCACACGTTCTTCGAAGAAGAATTTCGAAACGCGGTACCGCATCTTATCTTTGCGATACCCCTTACGGCGGACGCCCTGTTCATCGTATTCAGGTTCAATTTCAAGCGGTCGATAAGAATCGTGCTGAACGAGGATCCACCGTTCATGTTCGGTCAGTGGCGTATGAACTTCGGCGTATTCACCGGTCGCGCTGCGCACAATACGTCCTGACTCGTGACCGTAGAGTGCGAGATCGCGATCCTTGCGCTGTAGTCCTAAGCAGATTCGCTTGGTCACATAGAACGCCAACGGCGGAACAACAAATAGGGCAGTTCGGAAGAACTGGGTAATCGCGTTAATCGAAAGATCAAAGTGCGTTGCAATAATGTCGTTCGCGCCTGCTAGAACGATGATCAGATAGAACGCGATAGACATCACACCGAGCGCCGTACGAACCGGAGCATTTCTAGGACGATCTAATAGGTGATGTTCACGCTTATCACCTGTTACCCACGCCTCTAAGAAGGGGTAAATAGCTGCTGCCGTGAACATTAGACCGGGTATGACGACGCCGGGAACCAGGATATTGGGAGAAATGGTGTAACCACCAATTACCCATTCAACGCCCGGCATTAAACGCAACCCGCCTTCGAGGAACAGCATGTACCAGTCGGGTTGTGCTCCTGCTCCAATAGGGGAGGGGTCGTAGCCACCGTGCGCCCATACGGGGTTGATGCTCAAGGTAGCACCGAGCAAGGCGATAAATCCGAAAACAATGAAGAAGAACCCGCCAGCTTTAGCCATGTAGACGGGAAATACCGGCATTCCTCGAACATTGGTGTTCTTCCGACCCGTTCCGGGGAACTGTGTGTGCTTATGCACTACTACAAGAATGAGATGGACGGAAACTAACGCGAGGATGAGTCCGGGAATGATCAAAATGTGGAGTGTAAACAGTCGGGGAATCAGATCGGTTCCCGGGAATTCTCCACCGAATAAAGCGAAGGATATGTAGGAGCCTAGGAGAGGGATCGACTTGGCGACACCGTCGGCAATGCGGAGCCCGTTACCGGAGAGAACATCGTCCGGCAAGGAGTAGCCAGAGAATCCTGCTAGAAGCCCCAAGGTTAGGAGACCGAAGCCCACCAACCAGTTAAGTTCACGAGGTTTACGGAAAGCACCCGTGAAGAACACGCGAAGCATGTGCACGGTAGCTGCAGCGACAAAAATGAGTGCTGCCCAGTGATGTATCTGGCGCATCAGCAAGCCACCACGGACCTCGAACGAGAGAGCCATGGTGGAACTGAACGCCTCAGATACGACTTGTCCTTGAAGAGGCTCGTACGGGCCTTCGTAGATGGTTGGTGCCATGGAAGGCACAAAGAACATAGTTAAAAATGTTCCGGAAATAATAAGAACGATGAAGGAGTAGAGGGCTACTTCACCCAGTAAAAATGACCAGTGGTCAGGAAACAACTTGCGTGCGAACGCTTTAACTGCCTTCGAGGCCCCTACCCGTTCATCTAAGTAGTTCGCCGCGGCGCCTGCGCGTGTCGTCGTCATTTCTTTTCACGCTCCCAGTAGCTGGCTCCAATAGGTTCATGGAAGTCGCTCTGGGCGACCAGATAGCCTTCGTCGTCCACCGCGATGGGGAGTTGAGGCAACGGACGCTTAGCAGGTCCAAATACGACCTTGCATCCGTCAGAAACGTCAAATGTCGATTGGTGGCAAGGGCACAAGAGATGGTGAGTACGTTGTTCGTACAGCGCCACAGGACAACCGACGTGGGTGCAAATCTTAGAGTAGGCGACTATGCCGTCGTAGGACCAGTCTGCCCGATCTGGATCCTCTTTAAGGTCTGCGGGGTTTAGCCGAACCATCAAAACAACGGCCTTCGCTTTTTCTTCCAGGTAGTCATCCTCTTCTTCTAAGCCATAGGGGATGACGTGGACCGCGGAACCGACAGTTACATCTGCTGCGCGAATGGGGTCTCCACTCGGGTCGTAGGCAAGTCGTCTACCTTTCTTCCACGCTGTTTGTCGAAAAGAGTCGACGTTCCAGTCCCCACCGACGCCAAGTAAGGGAATTGCTAGGGAAAGCGGCGCGATTGCCACAGCGGTGATAAATGCTCCTTTTAGTAAAGGACGACGCGCGATTCCGGATTCCTCCGCGCCTTGCTTGAGCATTTCCACCGCAGTTTCGCGGTCTTCTTCGCTACCTCGTTGCGGTTCACGCGGCTCTTCAAATAATTTGTCGGGCATGAGAGTTTTCGCCCAGTGGACTGCGGCGGCGCCTACGCCGAAGAACCCGAAACCTAATCCTAGCCCCAGGAGTAAGTTCGCTAGTTTGACGTCGCCAATTGTGTCACGATCTGGAGCCACAAAATAGGCAACAATAAACAAGATCGTGCCCAGTATCGAGACTGTGAATAAAGCAACTACTTGCTTTTCAGCGCGCTTAGCAGCCTTTGGATCGATGTCTGCTTGACGTGGGCGATGAGGTGCATCACCGGGATCGGTGAAACGCTCAACGCTGCTCTCTTCGGGAGCCGGCTCTAAAGAACTCACTGATTTCTCCATAGACGAGTTATTACTCACGATGCGCGTGCCCCTAACCACACGGCACACCCGATGAGCCCACCGATGCCGACGATCCATGCGACTACGGCTTCGCTAACGGGGCCGATGCCGCCTAGTGAAGCCCCGCCGGCTGTTGGTGTCTCTTCGAGGTATGCGAGGTAAGCGATAACGTCGCGCTTTTCTTCAGAAGTAATGTTTGCTTCGTTAAATTTGGGCATTGATTGGGGCCCGGTGACCATTGCTTCGTAAACGTGGCGTGGCTCTACTCCTACCACCGGTGGAGCGAATTTGCCCTCAGTCAGCGCGCCCCCGGCCCCTGCAGGGTTGTGGCACATGGCACAGTTCGTCCGGAAGAGATTCATGCCGTTTGCAGAGTCACCCAGTTCGGGGTCGACCATTTCATCAGTAGGGATGTCGGGTCCTGCACCCAATGACGCCACGAAAGCAGCTACCTGGCGGGTTTGTTCCTCGTCGAACTGCTTGGGTTTTTCTTCAGCTTGGGGCCCGTGCATTTGCATTGGCATGCGCCCGGTGCCTACTTGAAAGTCAACAGCGGCAGCTCCGACTCCTACCAGAGACGGAGCAGTTTCGGTTCCTTCACCAGATGGCCCGTGACAACTAGCACAGTTGGCCTGGAACAGATCATGTCCAACTTCGAGATCTTTTTGTGTGGCTTCAGTTGCTGTGGCCGATTTTGGCGCTGCGATCGCGTAGATAACGCCGACTGCTACCAACGCGATCAGCAGGATGATGGCCGGTGCGTACCGACTGTGCCTGCGGGCGGCTAGTGCCTTCACGAATGAATCCTTAACAGTACGTTTAGCGGTTTTGTAAAACGGTGGTCGCTTATGGAGCGAAAATCATTGAATTATGTAAATGATCCAGAACAGGCCGATCCAGACCGCATCGACAAAGTGCCAGTAGTAGGAGGCCACAATGGCGAATGTGGCTTCATGTTGGCCAAATCTCTTCGCCGAGAAAGAACGGCCGAGGACGAACAAGAATGCGATTAGGCCGCCTATGACGTGAATGCCATGGAATCCGGTGGAGAAAAAGAAGACTGAACCGTAGGGACTGGAGGAAATGGTAAGCCCGGCATCAACGAGTTCTGCGTATTCATAAATTTGTCCGGCGACGAAGGTGGCTCCCATTACATAGGTAAGAATGAACCACTCTTGCATACCCCACCGGCGAAGATTGAATACTGAACCCGTGCGGCTCTTTTGGAATCGTTCCGCTGCAAAGACACCAAATTGGCAAGTGACAGAACTCAGCACGAGGATGGTCGTGTTGCCAATGGCGAACGGAACGGTGAGTTTCGCAGTCTCTACCGGCCATAACTCAGGAACGGTGGATCGGATCGAAAAATACATGGCGAATATGCCAGCGAAGAACATGAGTTCGCTGGAGAGCCACACGATCGTTCCAACCGAAACCTTATTGGGTCGGTGAAGTGCGGGATGTTTCGTAGTCGGCGCAGCAGTGATGGATGACACGGTGTCATTATGCCTCCATACCCCCTCACTTAGGCCAATAGGCCCATATAACTCGGCGTGGCGCCCCTTTCCACACGGAAAATAGCCCTCACTCGAGCATTTGCTTTATGTAAGGAAACCGCATGTTAGCGCCATTTCTGCCAGATAGTAGTTGTTCTTGGTTGGCTAGCGAGGATAATCGGATTTCGCTACCGTTAAAGTTCGATCCCGTTTACTTGTGCCGATAGGGCGCTGTCGGCAGGGTCGTGCCGTGGCCAGAAGTGGTTCGCGTTAGCATCACTGCTTGAGAGATCCAGCGAAGGAGTCGAGACTAAATGGCCAACCCTGATAAGTCTGAAACGCAGACTGCCAAGACTGCTAAGACTACTGAGAGAAAGACTCTGAATGTCTTGCTGTATAGCGACGATATGGACACGCGTGAGGCAGTGCGTCTTGCGGTTGGCAAACGAGCTGCGCGGGATCTTCCAGAACTAGAATGGACTGAACGTGCGACCCATGCCGCTGTGATTTCATCAGTAGATGAGGGCGGATTTGATTTCCTGATACTTGACGGAGAAGCCGCGAAATCTGGTGGTATGGGACTGTGTCGGCAGTTAAAGGACGAAATTTATAACTGTCCACCAATTCTGGTTCTGACGGGCCGGCCACAGGACGCCTGGCTCGCTTCATGGTCCCTTGCGGATGACGTCGTACCACATCCTTTGGACCCTGTTGCCGTGAATGAAGCAGTCATCAGCATTTTACGTACGCACGTGCTGTGATGGAAGCGGAAGGAAAGCAACTTCAGACGTGGCCAGACATATTGTCTGCGCTCATTCAAGGACAGGACCTTTCGAAGCGGTCAACAGCCTGGGCGATGGATCATGTCATGTCAGGCGAGGCGTCTAGCGTTCAATTGGCCGGTTTTCTCACTGCCCTACGAGCAAAAGGTGAAACTGTCGACGAATTGACGGGCCTTACCGAATCCATGCTTGACCATGCTGTGCGGTTTGAAGTCTCTACTCCAAGCGTCGATATAGTCGGCACGGGCGGTGACCGAGCAAATACTGTGAATATTTCAACCATGGCCGCCCTTGTTGTTGCGGGCGCTGGGCTAAAAGTTGTTAAACATGGAAACCGTGCGTCGTCATCAAAATCCGGTTCAGCCGATGTTCTTGAAGCTTTAGGCGTGAAACTGGACCACGATTTTGCAACTGTTAAACGTTTGGCTGAGGACGTCGGAATTACCTTTTGTTTTGCAATGCTGTTCCATCCCGCGATGCGTTATGCAGGCGAAGCTCGTAAAGGCCTCGGGGTTCCGACTACCTTCAATTTCCTCGGCCCATTGACGAACCCGGCACAGCCGCAGGCAACCGCGGTGGGTTGTGCCGATCTGAGAATGGCTCCCCTAATGGCAGGAGTATTCGCACGTCGTGGCACCAGCGCTTTAGTGTTTCGAGGTGAGGACGGACTCGATGAACTAGCGCCGACCGCTCCCGCGCGAATCTGGGAAGTGTCGGGGGAAGATGGGACTGTCTTAGAACATTGCATTGATCCGGTAACTGATCTGGGGCTCGAACCGTGCACGATTGCCGACTTACGCGGTGACGATGCTGCTTTTAACGCTGCAGTTGCCGAAGGAGTGTTCTCTGGCGCACAAGGCCCTGTCCGAAATGTTGTGGCTTTAAATGCTGCGGCAGCCATCGCTGCTGAAGGTTCGCTTGTCGGAACCGGCTCCCTGATAGAGCGTTTAACACGTGGTCTCGATATTGCCCGTCGATCTATCGATCAAGGGAAGGCAACCGAAGTCTTGAATGCGTGGGCGCGGGCCAGTTAAGTGGTTCTTTATTCCCTGTGAACTATATCGATCAGTCGCCGAGCCCGATATCAAATGCCTGCGCCAAGTCGTGTCGTGAATAGGTGCGGAAGGCGATAAAGGTTTGCGTCTTAACAACCCCGGGAATTTTGCTTAACTGATCTGCAATAACATCTGCTAACTGGTCATGTTCAGATACGCGAGCCAGTGCCACAAGGTCTACATTGCCTGTGACTGAGTACACCTCGGAGATCCCGGGAATATTAGCGATCTTTTCAGCTACTTCCGGTATGACATCAGCGTTTGTGTCGATTAAAACAATCGCAGTTAGCATTGCGCACTCCTTTATAAGTCCCGATAGGCATCATCATGCCTGGTAGTAGCGACCAGTGATTCATGCAGGTGGCGATAACGTTCGGCGCCGTGGACGGGACTACTCCATTGGCCGTTAATTTCGACGAGGCGCGTCCCCGGTGCTCGTAGCCAGCGCAGGATCATTTCTGCCTCTTGTGGCGAACCGGCAGGTAAGACTCCGCTACTGGGGGTTATTGTCGCAGCGGTGTGTTTAAGCGACTGTAACGCTTTCAAAGGGTCGATACCCTTGGTTGCCACCGTCGTCCCTGCTAGTTTGCCGAATCGAATAATGGTTAGTTCCCAGCCTCCGTCGGTGCAAGGTCGCGCCGCAATAATTTGTTTGCAGCGTGCAAGACTTACGATGCCTTGGGTACGCATGAGGCCGTAAAGAATTGCAGCAAGTTGGTCTCTACATTCTGCCGCTGCTTCATACTGTTGATTTTTAGCTAAGTCGCGCATCTGTCGTTCCAGAGTTGCAACGAGTTTTTGAGGGCTTTTGCTTACGCTGTTTGCGAAGTCTGCCACCAGTTCGTCATATGCCGGTTGCGACTGTTCACCGACGCAGGGAGCGCCGCATTTACCAAGATGTTTTAACACGCAAGGATTGGCGTGAGGCCGTGGTTTTAAGGGGAGCCGAGTCAAGCACTGCCGGAGTTGAAATACGCGGTGTAGTCCTTCCAATGCGAGGCGCGCTTGCCGAGAGCCGTGGAACGGGCCAATGAAGGTCGGACCGGACTCCGGGGCTTGGATTTTTCGTACTACGGACAGTCTGGGGAAAGGTTCGTTGGTTAAGCGAATCCACGGCGCTTGCGCGTCTCGTCTGCTTTTTTGGTTATACGGTGGTTGATATTTGTGAATTAGTCGAAGTTCTCGGATAGAGGCTTCTAATTCGGTGGGGCAGGGTATTACGGAAATTTCATGGAGTCTGGCAATAAGTTCATCAATGCGCTTGCGTGTCTCTGCCGCAGTGAAGTATCCTCTCACACGTTTTTTAACGTTTCGTGATTTTCCTACATACAGAACCTGATCATGGGAGTCTTTGAAAATATAGACACCGGGAGAGTTGGGGAGTTCTTTCGTTAAATGCTGCTTCTCACGTCTTTTTGTGATGTCAGGCTTTATAACGAGTGGTAGATCTTCAACGTGTGTGACACCTAAGCCACCCAGTCGTTCAAATAGACCATGGAGCACCTCACCCGTGGCCCTGGCATCGTCCAACGCTCTGTGCGAAGGGGAGGTGCCGACTTTGAAAAACCGTGAAAGAGTCGACAATTTGTGATTCGGGACTTCATCTTTCGTAAGTAACTTCCGAGCCAGGGATAAAGTGTCGACAACAGTATTCGCGGGCGGTGTGTAGTGGAGCCGCCGGGAATTGGTTTTGAGGAAGCGCATGTCGAATGACGCATTGTGAGCAACTAACACAGCACTTCCTATGAACTCCAAGAACGACGGGAGCACTTGGTTGATCGTTGGAGCGCTTCTCACCATTTCGTCCGTGATACCTGTAAGTAAGACGATCGATGCCGGTATAGTTTGCAGAGGATTGACTAAAGTCTGAAATTCACCGATAACTTCACCCTCGCGAAACTTAACTGCACCGATTTCAGTGACGGCATTGCGTTCGGCAGAGCCTCCGGTCGTTTCGAAGTCGAACACGACGAAAGTTGCTTCGGATAGTGGTGTGCCCAGGTCATCAAACATCGCTTGGTGAGGCGAAGACGTCATATTGTGAGTCTAAATACCACCTGTGACTTTTACGTATCGAGCGTGTACGAAGTCCGTAACAGTCAAGACTGAAGGATAATGACTGTTATGCAACCTTTCGAGGGAGTGTTTCCCGCTGATGTACTGCGGGCGCTGCGCCAAGAACTGATCAACTTTCGTCTGGAATATAAGTTTGGGATGGAAGAACTCCTCACTAAGATCAATATCTTGCGGGAAGAGTTTGAACATTCACAATCACACAGTCCGATAGAACATGTGCGCACCAGACTGAAAAGCTTAGAATCCGTTGTCAATAAAATGGTTCGGCTCAGGTGTGAGCCAACGTTGGAATCGATTCGAGACAATATTAGAGATATTGCTGGGGTCCGAGTCGTATGCGGATTTACTGCTGATGTTTATTGGATAGCCCGCATGCTGTCGGAACAGCCCGACATTCAGGTTGTCGAAGTTAAAGACTACGTCGCGAATCCAAAGCCGAATGGATACAAAAGTTTGCACTTGATCGTGAAAGTGCCGGTTTATTTATCTAATGGCAGGGTAGATGTATACGTCGAATTGCAAATCAGGACGATCGCGATGGACTTTTGGGCAAGCCTTGAGCATCAAATCTACTATAAGTTTGATCAAGAAGTCCCCGAAAGTATTCGTTCAGAGTTGCGCGATGCCGCACTGACAGCCGGTCAGTTGGACGAGAAGATGGCCCGTCTCCGCGATGAAGTGCATGGTCCTCCTGAATAGTAGGTTAATGAGGCTGTTCCCGTGGCGGTTCTCCTGAGTAAATTTCGGATATTACTTCCTGAAAATCAGTTAGAACTCGATCGCGTTTCAACTTCAATGAAGGTGTTAAGTATCCCTCTTCTTCCGTGAAGTCGCGGTCAAGAATCCGGTATTCTCGAATAGATTCTGCTCGCGACACTTGTTTATTTGCGCGCTCGATGGCTCGCTTAATCGTGTCGTTCACATCGGGGTCATGCGTGGCTTGGGCAATGGTCATTTCTTTTTTTCCTTTATTGGAAAGCCACGTGGGCAGCATTTCGGAATCGAGGGTGATGAGAACCGCGATGAAAGGCATTTGGTCACCGACGACCATGCACTGGCTGATGAGCGGGTGACCTCCCAGACTGTCCTCTAGGGTGGCTGGTGCCACGTTCTTCCCGCCGGCTGTAACGATGATTTCTTTCTTCCGTCCGGTAATCTTCAAAAATCCGTCGTCGTCAAGTTCGCCGACATCTCCGGTATGGAACCACCCATCGCGTAGAGACTCCTCCGTGGCCTGTGGGTTACCCCAGTATCCGCGCATGATGTTGTGGCCTTGTAAACAGACTTCGCCATCTTCGGCAATGCGAATCGCCGTACCTGGTAGCGGCGGGCCCACTGTCCCAATCTTGATGCGCTTTGGTGTGTTTACGGATGCTGGAGCCGTTGTTTCTGTTAAGCCATAGCCTTCGAGCACGATCAGCCCCACTCCGCGAAAGAAATGGCCAAGTCTCTCGCCTAGGGGAGCGCCACCTGAAATTGCGTGTGTTGCCTGTCCTCCCAGGATATTGCGAAGTTTCTTGTAGACCAGTTTGTCGAAAACTGCATGACGAAGTTTGAGTCCGAGTCTGGGTTTGCCTTTATCTAGCGCGCGTGAGTACTCAACGGCAGTCGCTGCTGCGGCCCGGAATATTTTGAGCCTCCCATCCGCCGCGGCTTTTTGTTCCGCCGAGTTGTACACCTTTTCGAAAACTCTAGGGACCGAAAGGATAAAGGTCGGTCGGAAGGTTCCCATGTCGCTAATAATGTCGCGAGTGTCGGACGTGTGTCCCAATACTGCGCCCGCAGGAAAGACAAGAACACCTATAAAGCGGGCGAACACATGCGCTAGAGGCATAAATAGCAGAGTTCGAGAACCGGGTGGGCAAACTTCCTCTCCCAACTCAGCTAAGGCGTTAAGTGACAGTTCGACGAAGTTACCGTGTGTTAACTCTGCTCCTTTGGGGCGTCCAGTAGTGCCAGAGGTGTAGATGATTGTGGCGGTGTCGCTCAGGGTGAGGTCAGCAATGCGTTGCGCTACCAGGTCATCGGAGATTTCAGATCCAGTCGAACTAAGGTCTTCTACTGCGCCTTCGTCGATCACCCAGGAGTGTTTAAGCGAAGGCAATTCCTCTTTTATTTCCGCGAGTGTTCGTTCATGATTAGAAGTTTCCATCACGATCGCCGAGCAGCCCGAATCAGATAAGATCCATTTCATTTGCTCTGCTGACGATGTTTCGTAAACAGGGACCGGAATGGCGCCGGCACTCCATAGCGCGAAGTCCATAAGCGTCCATTCGTAACGAGTCTTGGACATAATCGCTACGCGGTCACCGGGAGAGATCCCAACGGCAATGAACCCTTTCGCAGTGGCAGTCACCGCTATTGCGAATTCTGATGCGGTGACAGGCACCCATGCATCGTTGAGTTTTCGTTCTATGAGGACAGCCTCTGGGTCTCGGGATATGCGCTCAGCAAGGACTTTGGGAATATTCTCCGACTCGTCGGGTGTGGCAAGTGCGGGAAGGCGAAATTCATCCATACTGGCTCCTATGGCAGTCACAAGGGTTTGTCTCACCCTAGCGACCATGTTTAGGTCCTTGTGACAAAGTACCCTTAATTGTCTGGTGTGGTGGGTTTTACAGTCATTTTATATTTCGAGGATGCAAAGGACGCCTTCATGGTCACAATTGGTGTCGATATCGGTGGAACAAAAATTGCTGCCGGTGCGGTGGATGGTCGCGGAGAAATTATTGACCGAATAACAAGAGATACGCCCGGTACCGATAGTGACTCGGTGATGACTGCAATTGTTGAAGTGATTCGCACACTTCAGGAAGAACACGCAGTGACAGCAGTCGGTGTTGCGCCCGCTGGCTTTGTGAGTTCTGATCGCTCTCGTATGCTCTTTTCTCCAAATTTGGCGCTCACGGGGGTGGCAATACGTGAACGCGTCATGAAGGACGTCGGCTGTGCGGTTGTCGTGGAAAACGACGCCAATGCTGCAGGCTGGGCCGAGTACCGCTTCGGGGCAGGTCGAGACACCACAAACATGGTGATGCTAACCATTGGCACGGGATTAGGGGGTGCTGTTATTGCTAATAACACTTTGATCCGCGGTGCCTTTGGTGTAGCAGGGGAGTTGGGTCATTTGCGACTTGTCCCCGATGGCCGGCCGTGTAACTGCGGGCAATTTGGGTGCTGGGAGCGATATGCTTCGGGAACCGCATTGGAACAAATTGCGCAGTCGGGGGCTGTTTCGCAAGTAGAGCGAGCAGGAGCTTTACTCGAACGAGCTGATGGCGTCCCTCACAGAATTACAGGGCATGATGTGACGTATCTGGCGGATGCAGGCGATGAATATTGCCGCGAGCTAATCGCTACACTCGGCCGTTGGATAGGAGAAGGAATCGCGATGGTGGCGTCCATTCTCGACCCTGGTCAGGTGGTTGTTGGTGGAGGAGTGGCAGCGGCCGGAGAACTGCTATTGGAACCAGCACGTACTCGTTATGACGAACTGCTATCGGCTCGCTCTGAACGCCCACATTTGGAGATATGTGAAGCCACCTTGGGGAACGATGCTGGGATTGTCGGTGCCGCAGACTTAGCTCGACACTAGCACCATGGACTGCCTAGCCAATTCTTCTCACACACGCGCGCCGTCATCAAAGTCGTCGGGGTCCTTGCTATCTGGAAGTCGCCAGAGGAGAACTGCCACGCCAAGTAAAAAACTGGCTGTTCCTATCCAAAACATCCAACCCGGTGCGGTCGTCCAAATAATTGCCATGACTAACCAGATTGCGGCCCCGCCCAGAGTTGCAAACCATGCCAACGTAAGAAGCGGATCACCGGAAAGGACTGGTGGAGGGTCTGGTGGAATAAAATCCTCTCCCTCGGAATCTTCGGATGCGAACCCCAGATGGGAATCGTCGAAAATTTCGGAGAGCCCGCGCGACTCGCCGGCAGGAGCTCGCCATGAACTAGCGCCGGTAAGGGGAGGAGTATCTTGCTGCTCGTCTACTTCGTTACTTGAAGATGGAGAACTTGAGGGGGAGGCATCTGAAGGGTGCGGATCAGCAGGCGGTACCGTCAAAGGACCCAGTCCTTCAATGATGGCCTGCCAAGTGGCCTCATCTACTTCGTCATCCTCCGGTGAGGAACCAGTCATGTATGACACTCTAGATTGCCGCTACTCCCAACTTCTTGGGACCTAAGCGGAGGTGACCTTTTGTTTTATTGGTTCATGAAGTCTGTGGCGCTTGGTCCATGGATTAAACTCGTTTTCCGGCCATGGATTAAAGGCTTAGAGAACCTGCCGGTTGACGGACCCGCCATCTTGGCGAGCAACCATCTCTCGTTTTCTGATTCTGTTTTCTTGCCATTGGTCCTTGATCGAAAGATCGTTTTTTTAGGTAAGTCTGATTACTTCACGGGTAAGGGCCTCAGAGGTCGTTTAACAGCAAGTTTTATGCGCGCAGTGGGCACAATACCAGTGGATCGAGGAGGCGGGAGAGCGAGTGAGAAAGCTCTAAACACTGGATT
>Ga0079226_10003222_pt1 | contig 12541 bp, 11 predicted proteins | sample Poulit2014_FD_76345 | JGI IMG/M metagenome (GOLD analysis project Ga0079226, IMG submission 76345) | Agricultural soil microbial communities from Georgia to study Nitrogen management - Poultry litter 2014 | ecosystem: Environmental > Terrestrial > Soil > Agricultural land | place: USA: Georgia... | reverse complement strand
GAATTTTGACGTTGTCCGCCCAGCAGATGCCAATGAAGTCTCGGTTGCGTGGAAGACCATTCTGTCCCAGCGCGAACGTCCATCCGGGATGATTCTGTCTCGTCAGGCACTGCCGGTCTTTGACCGCAGCCGGGACGGGTTCCGTCCAGCCGACGGTGTCGCACGCGGTGCATACGTGCTGGTTGAAGCCAGCAATGACCGCGGCGAAACGAACCCTGACGTCGTACTGATTGCAACCGGTTCAGAAGTTCAATTGGCGGTGGAAGCCCGTCAAACACTTCAAGCTTCTGGCATTGCCACGCGCGTGGTATCGGCCCCATGTCTGGAATGGTTCGACGCCCAAGATGAGGACTACCGCAACGAGGTGCTGCCGACAACTGCGCTCCGGGTCTCGATCGAGGCCGGTGTTGAACAAGGCTGGCAGCAATACACCAGCGGTCATGGCCATTCGGTCTCGCTGGAACACTTCGGTGCCTCGGCTGATTACCAGACGCTGTTTAGCAAATTCGGTATTACCGCCGAAGCCCTCGTGAATAAAGTCAACAGCCTCTACAACGCCTAAGGACTCTTTGTGACTCAGAATCAGTACACTAAAGCCCTCGACGACGCCGGCGTGTCACTGTGGCTAGATGACCTGTCTCGTGACCGCCTAACCTCCGGCGATCTACAAGAACTCATCGATACCAAAACCATTACGGGCGTCACTACGAATCCGGCGATCTTTGCTAAGGCACTGACCAGTGGTAACGCCTATGACAAACAACTCACGGAATTGGCGGCCTCGGGGGCAGATGCCACTACCGCCATCGTAGAAATGACCACCGACGATGTCCGCGCTGCCTGTGATGTCCTGGCCGATGTCTACGCTGCAACCGATGGCTACGACGGTCGGGTTTCGATCGAAGTTGATCCTCGACTCGCACGCAACACTGAGGAGACGGTTGCTCAAGCCATCGAACTCCAACAGAAGGTGGGCCGTGAAAATGTGATGGTCAAGATCCCTGCCACGACCGAAGGGCTTCCGGCGATCACTCGGGTTCTCGCCGAGGGCATCAGCGTCAATGTCACGCTGATCTTCTCCTTGACCCGATACCGCGAAGTTATCAACGCATGGCTTGCTGGATTAGAAGGGGCTCGCACCAACGGTCATGATTTGTCGAAGCTTCACTCAGTGGCTAGCTTCTTCGTATCCCGTGTAGACACCGAAATCGACAATCAGCTCGAGGCTGCTGAGCTGCCTGACAACCAGGTGCAGCAGCTGCGTGGTCGTGCAGGTATTGCCAATGCTCGGCTTGCCTACAGAATCTTTGAACAAGCTCAAGAAACGGAACGTTGGCAGTTGCTCGCCGCTTCCAACGCCCGATTGCAACGTCCGCTGTGGGCTTCCACAGGCACGAAGAACCCAGAGTATTCCGATGTGCGCTACGTCAATGGTCTCGTGGCTGAGCATACGGTCAATACCCTGCCAGAAGCCACGCTCAATGCCGTGGCTGATCACGGGGAGATCACCGATACCCGCATCCCGGAATATTACGAAATGGACGACGAAGACCTCGATGCGATAGCGCGTGCCGGAGTGGACTACAACCAGGTTGTAGAGAAACTCGAAGTAGAGGGTCTCGAAAAATTCGTTGACGCATGGAATGAACTCCTCACAGATATTGAGGAACAGCTCAAGCGCCACCAATAGACTCACAGAACACGACTGAGCCCGGCGCATAGCTTGCAGAATGCGCCGGGCTCAGTCGTGTTGCTAAGGCCTAGGCCTTGCCATATTAAGGAATAACGATCTGCTGTCCGGGATAAATCAGGACAGGGTCAGCAATCGTGGCTGCATTCGCTTCATACAAGGCCTGCCAACCACCGCTGACAGCATGTGCCTGAGCAATCTTTGACAGCGTATCCCCGGCTACTACCGTGTAGGTTTTGCCGCTGGGAGCAGCCTGCTGAGGTGTAGCTTCGGTTTGCTGCTGGACAGGCTGGGACTGCTGAGCTGGTTGTTCCGCAGGTGTCTGCTGCTGTTGGGTTTGCTGTTGTTGCTGGGCTGGCTGCTCTTGCTGAGCTTGTTCGCCAGAACCACCGGATGGCTGGGCGTTACCAGATAAGCCAAGCTGAGATGAGCAGGCTGGCCATGCGCCCCAGCCCTGCCCCTCGAGGACGTTTTCAGCGACAGCAATTTGTTGCTCGCGGCTGGCATCAGCTGGGTTTCCGGAGCCACCGTAGGCTTCCCAAGTTGACTGGCTGAACTGCAGCCCGCCGCGGTAGCCGTTACCGGTATCTATGTTCCAGTTACCGCCCGATTCACATTCGGCCAGCTGGTCCCAGGTACTGCCATTGTCCGCGTTCGCGGGGGCGGCAAAGCCCAGAAATGGCAGGGAAATCGCCGCAGCAGCGGCTAGCGATTTCGCGGCGAAGGTGCCGCGTGATGGTTTCTGCTTACGATGACGAGGTTGCGTCTTCACGTTTGGTCAATCCTTTCCTTCGCAATTTTGCGATAGGGATCTCATGTGCAGGCCATGGTTGGTCATCCTGAAGTTTTTTGATGAATATTTGAAGATGCCAACGGTACTGAAATGACCTGAGGTTGCCACACTACAGCTTCTCGATTTGTTATCAAACCGTGATGCAGTAAAACCACCTTTGAATGGTTCATCCCTCATGCCTTGCTTCACTCTGCGACTGTATTTGACCTTGTCAGAAGAAGGTTTATTTACTTTAAGTGTAGACCTTTTAATGCTCTGTGAATCACCTTGAGAAAACCTTAGGAATGTGCTTAATCCGTGACCTAGATAACAAAAAGGGGCGGAGAGGATTCCCTCAACCACCCCAATATCGACGTATTAGGCCACCGTCTTGCAGGTTAGAAGTCACCCGAGAAACGGGACATAATGCCAAGCACCAGGATGATGCCACCCCACAACACAGCCAGGGTGATCGTCAATCGGTTGAGATTTCGTTCAGCGACACCGGAAGAGCTCAGGCCACTGGTGACACCTCCGCCAAACATGTCGGACATGCCGCCACCACGGCCCTTATGCAGCAGAATGGCAAAGGCCAACGCGACTGACACGATCACTAAAATGATCTGGAGCACTAGTTCAAAATTCAACGGCTATTCCCATTCTACAACGATTAATCGGTTACCAGGTGATGTTCGAACCTGACAATATTAGCAAATTCCTCATCGTCGAGGCTGGCTCCCCCGACCAAGACACCATCAATGTCACGTTCTCGCATAATGGCTGCGACGTTATCTGCCTTGACAGATCCACCATACAGCACACGGGTTGCCTGGGCGGTTTCGGTGTCATACAGTGCTGTGAGTTCTTGGCGAATCGCTGCACCCATTTCTTGGGCATCGGCTGGGCCAGCGACTTCGCCGGTACCAATGGCCCAGACGGGTTCATAGGCGATCACGAGTTGAGCAGCGTCAGCAGCAGCAACATCTTGAAGAGCCGCACGAAGTTGCTGCAGCGTGAAGTCGACGTGCTGTCCTGCTTGACGAGTCTCTAATCCTTCGCCGACGCATAAGATGGGAGTCAGGTCGTGTCGTAGCGCGGCCTGCAGTTTTGCCGCAACCACGGCGTCGGATTCTTGATGAATACTGCGGCGTTCAGAATGGCCGATGAGGACATAGGTGCACGCAAGTTTTTTCAGGAAATCGCCGGAGATATCGCCGGTATAGGCACCTGAGTCAAATTGTGACAAATCTTGGGCACCGTAGGTCAGCTCGAGCTTATCGGCCATGATCAGCGTTTGAACGCTGCGCAGGTCAGTAAACGGTGGGAAAACGGCAACCTGGACTTTGTCGAAGTCGTGATCGTGATCGGTCAGTGTCCACGACAGCTTTTGTACCAGAGAGACAGCTTGGAAGTGATCCAGGTGCATCTTCCAGTTGCCGGCAATCAGTGGGGTGCGAGTGTAGACACCGTCGGTCTTAGAGGTCAATGAAAGTACTCCTGTGTTGTGGGGTGATGGTATCCCGGAAAGATTATTTGGCCAGCGCGTCAATGCCTGGCAGGGCTTTGCCTTCCAGATATTCCAGGGATGCTCCCCCACCGGTTGAGATATGGCCAAACTGTTCGTCGTCAAAACCCAGAGCACGCACGGCTGCGGCTGAGTCGCCACCACCGACCACCGATAGGCCGTTGACTTTGCTTAGAGCTTCAGCGACCGTACGGGTTCCAGCGGCGAAGTTTTCCATCTCAAACACGCCCATCGGACCATTCCAGAACACTGTGGCAGATGCTGCAATATGTTCGGCGTAGATGTTGGCGGTTTCCGGACCGATATCTAGTCCGAGGGCATCAGAGCCACCCGGACCGGAGGTCATGGCATCTACCGTCACCACGGCGTGGGCCGCATCTGCGCTGAAGGCTTCAGCTACAACGGTGTCTACGGGGACGACGATCTTTGCGGCGCCGGCTGCTGAACGGGCCAGGTAGTCTTTGACCACTGGGATTTGGTCCTCTTCTAATAGTGAAGAGGCGACGTCATATCCTTGGGCCTTCAGGAAGGTGTAGGCCATTCCGCCGCCGATCAGTAACGTATCGGCGCGATCCAGGAGGTTGTCAATGACTGCAAGCTTGTCCGACACCTTCGAACCGCCCAGTACGACTGTGTAGGGGCGCTTGGGCTCGAGGATGAGTTGGTTTAGGACATGAAGTTCGGTTGCGACCAGGGTGCCTTGGTAGCTGGGCAGGATGGTCGCGATGTCATAGACCGAGGCGTGTTTGCGGTGTACTGCACCGAATGCGTCGTTCACATATGCGGCGTGATCCCCGGCCAGGGCGGCGATTTCTTGGGCAAGCTCGGTGCGCTCGGCGTCGTTCTTGGACGTTTCGCGAGCATCGAAGCGGACGTTTTGCAATAGCAGAATCTGTTCTGGTTCCAGTTGTTGGGCGCGCTGTTGTGCATCGGGGCCGGTGATGTCGTCGGCCAGGGTCACAGGGATGTCAGTCAGCTCGCGCATGCGCTTGGCTACGGGGGCCAGTGAGAATTCTGGAGTGACGGTGCCGTTGGGGCGACCTAAGTGTGCCATGACAATGACTTTGGCCCCGGCTTCGGCCAGTTGAGTGATCACGGGTAGGCTGGCGCGGATGCGACCGTCGTCGGTGACTGTGCCTTCGTCCAGGGGACAATTGAGATCGGAACGAACTACTATGGTGCGTCCGGAAGCTGTGGGCAGCAGGTCACGAAGGGTTTGGGCCGTCATCAATCTTCTCTTTAGTCTCGACTAGTGGGTAGGGTCGCATGTGCGACCGTCACTATCTTAGTCATTTCGCTTGCGGTTTGGGTTATCACACACCAAGGGACCTTTTGCCGGGTGGCAAAAGGTCCCCTTGGGTGAAGTGGTAGGCAACCGGCTAGTCCGGTTGACTGACTAGTTTGGGGTCACAATCTGGGACGCGCCCGCGCGGGCAGCTTCGAAGCGTTTCTGGACGTCGGCCCAGTTGACGATGTTCCAGATGGCTTTGACATAGTCTGGTTTGACGTTTTGGTAGTCGAGGTAGAAAGCGTGCTCCCACATATCCAGCATGAACAGTGGAGTGGTAGCTACTGGGACACCGTTTTGTTGGTCGTAGAACTGTTCGATGACCAGGTTGCCACCGATTGGTTCATAGGCCAGGATGGCCCAGCCGGAGCCCTGGATGCCTAGCGCTGCAGCAGTAAACTGTGCCTGGAAGTTGTCGAAGGAACCGAAGTACTCGTCGATTGCAGCAGCCAGTTCACCGGTTGGTTTGTCGCCGCCGTCTGGAGACAGGTTGTTCCAGAAGATCGAGTGGTTGGTGTGTCCACCCAGGTTGAATGCCAGGTCCTTCGACAGCTGGTTGATGTTGCCGAAGTCGCCGGCTTCGCGAGCTGCGGCGAGTTTCTCCAGTGCAGTGTTTGCACCGTTGACGTAGGTATTGTGGTGCTTGGAGTGGTGCAATTCCATAATGCGACCTGAGATGTGCGGTTCCAACGCACCGTAGTCATAGGGCAGTTCTGGCAATGAATAAGTAGCCACGTGTTCCTCCTGGTAAGTACGGATGGTAATCCGAGATGGTACTGAAGTATAAGTCTCAGCAAAATAGTTGGTTCTCTTATTTGAACCACTTTGTCTATCTTAGGCCGAGACCCCGGGGGGCTGGTCAAGTGCTGAACGCTTATCCGTTTGCGAACAGCGGTGTGATGTTAGTTGCGATCGCGCAGATCGTCCGGGACTGCTTCGTGGGTGTCAGGGATGCCTAAGTCCTTGGCACGCTTATCGGCCATGGCAAGTAGACGACGGATGCGCCCCGCAATCGCGTCTTTGGTCATGGGTGGTTCGGCCAAGCGTCCCAGTTTGTCCAGGGAGGCCTGCTGGTGTTCAACACGGAGCCTGCCGGCGTATTTCAGGTGGTCAGGAACGTCGTCGCCAAGGATTTCTAGGGCGCGGGTAACGCGGGCACTAGCGGCCACGGCGGCCTGAGCGGAACGGCGCAGGTTGGCGTCGTCAAAATTGGCCAGTCGGTTCGATGAGGAGCGGACCTCTTTGGTTGTGTGACGCTTTTGCCAAGTTTTCACGGTTTGTTCGGCACCCATGACCATGAGCAGTTTGGTGATGGTATCGGCGTCGCGGATGATGACCCGATCGGCTTGACGGATTTCGCGGGCCTTGGCTGTGACACCTAATCGGCGCGCGGCACCAACCAGGGCCAGGGCAGCTTCCGGCCCGGGGGCTACGACTTCAAGTGCCGAGGATCGTCCGGGTTCTGTCAGCAAGCCCTGAGAGAGGAAGGCTCCGCGCCAGGCGGCAGCAGCATCAGCCACAGTGCCGTTGACCACGGCCGGGGGCATGCCTCGTACGGGACGACCGCGCGGATCTAATAATCCGGTTTTGCGGGCGAGTTCAGCACCGCCTTCCATGATGCGCATGACATAGCGGGTGCCGCGTCGGGATCCGGAACCGGCCAGGGTGATCAGTTCGCATTCGGTGCCAAATGTGTCACGTAGTGTGATGTACAACCGGCGGGCCGCGGCCTCGTGGTCAAGTTCGGTTTCGATAATGAGTCGCCCGGGTAATAACTGCAATCCCCCGCCAAAACGGAGAATGCCAACAACCTCTGCTAAACGTTCGGAAAAGCGCGTCACAGGTACGCGCGCGAGTTCGTCTTTAGCGGTTGCGGTAAGTCCCATGGGCTGTTCACTATTCTTTCTTCGCGCACCGGCGCGAGCGGTTACTAATCTTCCTGGCGGTTAAGAACTAATGGAGTCGAAGGCCTCGGAGAACGCCACGGCGAGTCGCAGCGGATCGTGGACGTTGTCGCGATGCTCGTCCTTTACCTTACTAAACACCACGGTGGCGCCAAGTTTTTCCGCTGCCTGACAGAATTCATCGCGGTGATCATCGGTGACCACCGTCGGGTCGGCAATGATGACGTCGAGACGAAATTCTGGCGCATAGTAGTGCAATACCGACAGGTGTTCGGCGGCTGACATACCAACGGTTTCGGTGGTGGAGGGTTGCAGGTTCATGACCAGGCAGCGTTTGGCCGGAGTCTGGGCCAGCGCAGCGCGTTGTTCGGCCAGCAGTAGATGTGGCAACACCGAGGTGTACCATGAGCCGGGTCCGAGAATGACCCAGTCGGTGGAGTCAATGGCTTTCAGTGCTTGCGGGGTGGCCGGGGCATCTGCGGGAGTCAATTCTATGTGACTGACTCGGCCGCGGGCAGCGGTCTTGGCCAGGCGGTCCTGTCCGGTGACGTGGCGTTGTGTTAGTCTGCCGTCGCCCCCGTCGCCCAGCACAATGCCCGATATGGTCATTGGGGTGGTCGACATGGGTAACACGACACCACGGGCGCCGAGCAGTGCTCCAGCCCAGGCCAAACCATCGACCGGGTCGCCGAGCAGTTCCCACAGGGCGACGATCAGTAGGTTGCCCAGCGCGTGGTTGTCCAAAGTGCCGGGGTCGCCGTTGGTGGTGGCGGTTTTGAAGCGGTGCTGCATGGTGTCGCGCCAGGTACGGCCCCAGTCGGTGTCATCACACAGCGCGGCTAAGGCCATACGTAAATCTCCGGGTGGCAGGACATCCATTTCTTCACGGATGACCCCCGAGGAGCCGCCGTCATCGGCGACCGTGACCACCGCGGTGATTTCACCGGAGATCAGTCGCAGAGCGGAGAGTGTGGCGTAGAGACCGTGGCCGCCACCCAGAGCGGTCACGGAGAGATTTGGCGCATAGTGGCCAATGGTTGCGCGTTCTGGTCGATTGACGGGCGTCAGCGGAAGCTGCCCGGTTACATGCATGCTCATTCGCGCCCCATATCTCGGTGGCTCACGCGCACCCGCACTCCGGGGAAGCTACTCAGGCGGCGGGCGATTTCGTAAGTGATCGCCACGGAGCGGTGTTTGCCACCGGTGCAACCAAAGGCCAAGGTTGCGTAGTGCTTATTTTCGGCACGATATCCGGCGATGACCGGTTTCATCATTTCAACGTAACTTTCAATGAACTCCGTGACCCCGTCTTGGGACATCACATAATCGGCGACCTGGTGGTCTTGGCCGGTGTAGGGGCGCAGTGCGGGTACCCAGTGTGGGTTGGGGATGAAACGCACGTCGGCCATGTAGTTCGAGTCTTGCGGGACGCCGTATTTAAAGCCAAATGACATGACGTTGAGTCGGATGACGATGGGCCCGGACTCGGTGAATAGTTCTGTGGTTTCGGTGGTCAGATCGTGGACATTGAAATCGGAGGTGTCCAGGATCATTTCGGCTTGCTCTCGCAGTTGTGCCATAAGGTCGCGTTCTCTGGCGATCCCATCGAGAATTGAGCCGTCACCTTGCAGCGGGTGTGGACGACGCAGGGTTTCGAAGCGGCGAACCAGGGCCTCGTCGGAGGCGTCCAGGAAGAGTACCCGCAGCTCCGCACCATCGGTGCGCAACTGGTTCATGGCCTCTTGGAGGGATTCGAAAAATTCTTTGGAACGGACATCCACGACCAGGGCAAGTTTCAGCGGGGTGTCAGGGTTTTTGCCGATCAGCCCGGCCATTGTGGAAAATAATTGGGGTGGCAGGTTGTCTACGACATACCAGCCGAGGTCTTCAAGGGAGTGCGCGGCGGTGGTGCGTCCAGCACCCGACATGCCGGTGATAATCAGGACTTCTGCGGTGTCCGGTTTGACCGGTTCGAGTTCGGAGGTCATGAGTCAAGCTTACCTGGTTCTTGACGTGGCGAAGCTGTGGACAATGCGGTGTGAATCGTCTCGGCCAGTTTCGGACCGATCCCGGCAACGGCCTGAAGCTCCTCAATGCTGGCGGCCCGAATCTTCTTCAGGGAACCGAAATGTTTCAGCAGATCTTGGCGACGTCGCTGCCCGAGTCCGGGGACTTCATCCAGGGCCGAATGGATCATTGATTTGGATCGTTTGGTCCGGTGGGCCTGAATCGCAAACCGGTGGGATTCATCGCGTAGGCGCTGCAACAGATACAAGCCTTGTGAAGTGCGCGGCAGCACCAGGGGAAATTCATCGCCGGGGATCCACAGTTCTTCCAAACGTTTGGCCAGCCCTACCACGGGGATGTCATCAATTCCTAAGTTCAGTAGAGCCTGTTGTGCGGCGTTGACCTGGGCTAATCCCCCGTCAACGACCACCAGGGATGGCGGGTAGGAGAATTTTTTGGGATCCCCGTTGTCTTCGGGGTCCAGTTCGCCGGAGAGTACCAGGGGTGCATCGGATTGTTCGCGCAGGTAGTTTTTGAAGCGTCGGGTCAGGACATCGTCCATGGCCGCGGTGTCATCGCGGGCGGCGTCCCCGGTGACATTGAATTTGCGGTAGTCGCGTTTCTTGGGCAGGCCATCTTCGAAGACCACCATGGATCCCACCACGTTTGTGCCCTGGACATGTGAGATATCGTAGGCCTCAATGCGTAACAGTGGTTGGTCGAATTCCAGGGCTTCTTGCAGCTCGCGCAGTGCTGCCGAACGCGCGGTGATGTCACCAGAGCGGCGGGATTTGTGCAGTCGCAGGGCGCCGTCGGCATTTTCTTGGACGGTCTCCATGAGTTGCCGTTTGGTACCGCGTTGGGGCACTCGCAGATCTACGTGGGCGCCGCGGCGTTGTGTCATCCAGGTTTCGACGTCGTCGGCATTTTCTGGCAGGACGGGAACCAGCACCTCGCGCGGAATACGCTCGGTATCTTCCATATCGCCATAGATTTGCAATAACAGCTGTTCCACGAGCTGGGGTTTGGTCGTGTCGTCGACTTTTTCGACTACCCAGCCGCGCTGGCCACGGATGCGTCCGTCGCGCACGTGAAAGACCTGAAAAGCGGCTTCCAGTTCGTCTTCGGCAAATGCGAAGATATCGGCTTCGGTGGTTTCTGGCAGGACGACGGCGTTGCGCTCGAAGACTTTTTTCAACGCTTCGATGGCGTCGCGATAGCGGGCGGCATCCTCGTAGCGCAGTTCAGCCACGGCGTGTTTCATGTGGTCTTCTAGCTCGCGTAGATATGGGCGAACGTCGCCATTCATGAAGGCTACGAAGTCTTCGGCCAGAGCGTAGTGGTCTTCTTCCGAGATCCGGCCCACACACGGGGCAGCGCACTTATCGATATACCCCATCAGACACGGGCGGTTGGCCAATTGGGCGCGCCGGAATACCCCGGCTGAGCAGCTGCGGATTGGAAAGACACGCAGCATGCGGTCCACGGTCTCGCGGATGGCTTTGGCCGGGTAGAAGGGTCCGAAATATTTGACGCCTTTGCGTTTGTCTCCGCGCATGACCATGACTCGCGGAAATTTTTCGTTCATGGTCACGGCCAGATACGGGTAGGACTTGTCGTCGCGGTACATGATGTTGAACCGCGGGGTGAATTCTTTGATCCAGGTGTATTCGAGCTGGATGGCCTCTTGTTCGGAGGCGACGACGGTCCATTCCACCCCGGCGGCCATGTGCACCATGGTGCGAGTCTTGGGTGGCAGGGTGTTTGGGTTGACGAAATAGGAACCCAGTCGGGAGCGCAGGTTATTGGCTTTGCCGACGTAGATGATGCGGCCGTGTTCATCCTTGAAGCGATACACTCCCGGATCGGTGGGAATGTCGGAGGATTTTGGCCGGTAGGAGGCTGGATCAGCCAAGGTGGTGGGGTCTCCTTAGAAATTTAGGAGGCCGTTTCGTCTGGCCTCTTATTATAGGATGCTACGCGTTGTTGACCGGTCAGTTGCCCGATGGCGTCCATGATCCTATCGGTGGTCTGACGCCGGATGGGGAGGCTGTGTTTTGGTCCAAGTTTTTCAACGTGGATGGGTTCACCGACGCGGATCTGGAATTTGCGGGGCAGGATGATGTTGCGCCCGGGTGGTTGCAGTTTATCGGTGTCAATGAGTCCCACCGGGATCACTGGTGCCCCGGTGGTCAGTGCGAGCCAGCCGACGCCGGTGCGGCCGCGGTAGAGGCGGCCGTCACGGGAGCGGGTGCCTTCCGGGTAGATGCCAACGCCGTCACCGGCTTCAATAAAATCCACCAGCTGGTTCAGGGCGTTGACCGAGGCGGATTGGTCGCCGCGCTCGACCGGGATGGATCCGACGGCGTTGAAGAATCCGCTCATGATTTTGCCTTTGAGCCCGGGTTGGGTCCAGTAGTCGGCTTTGGCGAAGAAGCGTACTTGGCGGGGCAGCAGCGCCTGGATGATGACCGAGTCCAAAAATGACAGGTGGTTGCTGGCGACGATGAATCCGCCGGTGGCCGGGACGTGTTCGAAACCTGTTGTTTCAGGTCGTGCTCCCACTCGAAGCAGTGTGCGTACCGTGGTGCGCACCAGCCCAGTTTCGCCGATTGCCATGGTTCCCCTCCCTGCCATTGGACGGCAGCGTTTTTGGACGTGGACTCAATGATTCTACAACGTTAAGCGCGGAGCACTTCTGCTAAGAATCGTCCGGTGTGACTTGCAGACACCTTGGCAACGTCTTCGGGGGTTCCCGTGGCAACGATCTGGCCACCGCCGGAGCCACCTTCTGGGCCCAGGTCGAGGATCCAGTCGGCGGATTTGATGACATCCAGGTTGTGTTCGATCGTAATGACGGTGTTGCCTTTTTCGACCAGCCGGTTGAGCACGATGAGCAGTTTGCGGATGTCTTCGAAGTGCAACCCGGTGGTGGGTTCGTCGAGTACGTAGACCGATTTACCGGTTGCACGGCGTTGCAGCTCGGTGGCCAGTTTGACACGCTGGGCCTCACCACCCGACAGGGTTGTGGCGGGTTGGCCGAGGCGCACATAGCCCAGTCCGACGTCGACGAGCGTATTGAGGTGGCGGGCGATGCGCTGGTAGGGCGCAAAGAATTCCGCGGCCTCGTCGATTGGCATATTGAGCACTTCCGAAATGTTCTTGCCCTTATATTCAACCTCCAACGTCTCTCGGTTGTAGCGGGCGCCGTGGCAGACCTCACAGGGGACGTAGACGTCGGGCAGGAAGTTCATTTCGATCTTCAGGGTGCCGTCACCGGCGCAAGCTTCACAGCGGCCACCTTTGACGTTGAACGAGAACCGGCCGGCCTTATACCCACGGACCTTGGCCTCTG
>Ga0079226_10003220_pt1 | contig 12542 bp, 8 predicted proteins | sample Poulit2014_FD_76345 | JGI IMG/M metagenome (GOLD analysis project Ga0079226, IMG submission 76345) | Agricultural soil microbial communities from Georgia to study Nitrogen management - Poultry litter 2014 | ecosystem: Environmental > Terrestrial > Soil > Agricultural land | place: USA: Georgia... | reverse complement strand
TTGTAAAGCTCTCAAAGCATAGTCAGCCCGGATAATAGGCACTTTCTCGCCGTCTATATAAGCTTCCCAGCCTTTTTCATAATACATTTCCGAGAAAACAGCAAATCCCATATCATCTGCAGAGGATTCATATCTTAATGTATCTGGATGATAAGAGGTAAGTTCAATGTTTGCATTGCTAGGTTTCACCAACTTATCTTCATTTATTTTGTCTTTAAAAGCCTCATGAACAAACGCCTCTCTTTTAGCATTAAAACTATCCAATGATCTTATTTCTTCCGTATTGTCTTTCACAAAAGTAACTCTGTCTACAAACCAGGCATTACCTGCTGCCGAACTACGATTGCTTACATTTTCGGAGTTGTTCTCCGAACTACGGCTAATGACATATTTTGTATTAAACATATCCAATACATCCTCATTAATAGCTCCACTAAACTGGTGATCTAATATCTCCTGAAAGCGCATGAGTTTCGCGGCATGATAGCCACCTAAGCTTTTATAAAAATAAGAAGCCTTTGCATCTGAAAACGGATTAGTAGTCAAATCTAACACCCGGTAACTTAAAGCTTTATCCCTAAGAATAAGCTCATCTACTTCCCGGGGTTGAATATGTTGCTGATGCCTACGCTGATCGACAAAAGAATCATCATTCAAATATCTTTTGTCCACAGTCCATAGATCTACCCCCACCAAAACCGTCAATAAAGCCAAAAAGACCGTCGGTGTTGTCTTCCCTTTCACAAACATCCATATCAAGGCGAAAGCCAAAACCACAATAAAGAAAGAACGATAGGCATCTTTAGAGGCTAGTTCTTTACGATCTTTGATGAGAGCAACTGCTAATTCCTGACCTGCAGAAGAGTCTCCCATTTGTTGCCCCATTGTCTGTATGAACTCTTGATGACCTGAATTTCGAAAAGAAAGGAATAAATCCGGCATGAATCCTATCACAAGGCAAACAAAGGCTACGCCACCGAAAGTATAAAGTATTTTCTTTTGAACTTTATGCACATTAGTTCCAAGATTGATCAACTCGTCAAGCGCCAGTATGGCTAAAATAGGAATGAGTATAGAAGCAATGACCAAAGTTGATTCGACCGCTCTAAATTTGTTATATAAGGGGACATAATCGAAGAACAAATCTGAAATCAATGGAAAATGTCTGCCGAAAGACAGCAGCAGGATCAAAGCCGTAGCAGAAAACAACCACCACTTCAATCGGCCGGGAACAATAACCAGCCCCAAAATGAAAAGAGCAAAAACCGCTGCCCCAAAATACCAGGGGCCGGAAGTAAAAGGCTTTTCTCCCCAATACGCGGGCAGGTTTTGTGCGACTTGAACAGCTTGGTTCTGAGGGAAACCATTCCTTACAAAAAACTGAACGACTTCCGATTTTTCATCCAATACACCCTGAGATTTTCCGCCATAAGCGTTAGGGATCAAAAAGGTTATACTCTCCCCTACACCTTGGCTCCAATCGTAAGCATATTTTTTATCTAAACCATAGCTTTCTGCACTTTCTTCAGTTTTTGGTACATTCCCCTGTCCCCGAGTAGATAATTTACTATATTCATACGTCGGGAATAAAACTGTAGCATTAACCAAAACTGCCAAAACTGCAGCAGCTACTTGTAATCCGATAGCTTTCGCAAAATCCGGAAGTTTTTTGTTTTTGATAGCGTGATACAGTTCAAAAAGCACATATAAGGCTAAGACCAGAAAAAGATAATAAGTCATCTGCAGGTGATTTGCCCGAATTTCAAGAGCAAGAAACAACGCTAACAACAAAGGTGCCCACGTGCGGTTGCCCCGAAAAGTCAAAATTACAAAAGCAATGATCGGAGCCATATAAGCAATGGCATATACTTTGGTCAAGTGGCCTGCTTCAATATAGATAAAATTATAGGTGGAAAATGTAAGCGCAATCGCTCCAAGTACCGCTAACCAGGGGCGTATCCTCAATACAGAGAAAAGTAAATACCCACCGAGAAGACAAAGCAGAATCATATCTGCAGGCGTGGGAAAAATAGTTTTAAAGAATTTACCAATATAACTGGTGACGTTATTTGCGTGATCATTCCATATTTGATAAGTGGGCATCCCTCCAAACATGGAGTTTGTCCATAAAGGCGTATGTCCATCTTTCGCTTTATATTCAAAGAGCTCTTTTTGGCTGGCTTCTGCTTGCAGCACATCGTGCTGCACAAGCCCTTTCCCTTGAAAAATAGGTGTAAAATAAAAAAACACAAGGAGAATAAATGCGCCTATAACAATAAGATGTGGAGAGTTTTTTGAAATCCAGTTTTTCATGTGCAAAATATAATGGAGTACCTCTTGATTCGTTTCAAAAATAGAGAATTGTACTGATTTTATTGAATTTTTTCCGAGTAATTAAGAATTTGTTGTGTCCATGCTCTGAAATTTATTCCATTTTCATCATTTTTTGTATATCTGTCATTTCACCGAACACTACTAATACATCATCCTTTTCCAATAAAGTGTCAGAATGAGCTATTCCTGAGGCTTCTTTCTCTGCTTTGACTTCCCCACCTTTTTTCTGCAATGACGTTTTTATAGTCGTCATTATCAACACCTTATACTTGTTAGTCAAGTTAGCTTCTTTCAATGTCAATCCGATACAACTCTGAGGCACAACTGTTTCTACAATGGAATATTTCTGAAACTTTAAAAGAATCAACAATATCGATATTGCCTAACCGCAACGCTAACCGTTCCGCCGTATCCTCTTCAGGCATGATAAACTCTTCAATCTGCATGGCTTCCAGCACCGTTTTCTGCAAATCAGATACTACCCGGCCGATAATCCGCTTTACATTTAATTGTTTTAACAAAGCTGTGGTCAATAAAGAAGCTCCTTCATCTTCACCAATGGCAACTATCACCGCATCGCTTTCTTTTAAAGGCAAAGAGGCCACTGCTTCTTTATCGGTAGAATCCAGACAAACCGTATGTGTGATGCGATCTTTTAACTGTTCGACTATATGGATGTTTTTATCAGCTGCTATTACCTCATAGCCAGCCTCAGTTAATTGAGTAGCCAGCGCTCTTCCAAAATAGCCTAATCCAAGTACTATATATTTCATAAAAATCGTTTTATACTTCGTATATTATTTCATCAAAAGAGAATTTTCTCTGTGGGGTATGTATAACTTTTATTCTTCGTATTCTTAATAAAGGCTACCAATAATGTCAACATTCCAACCCTTCCCACAAACATGGTAAAAATGATGATCATTTTACCGATAGAACTCAGGTTAGCCGTAATCCCCATACTCAATCCGGATGTCGAATAAGCCGATATACTTTCAAAAAGTAACTCTTTCATAGGTTGATCACTATCTGAAAAATTAAGCAGAACAAAACTTATTGTAATGACTAAAAAGGACAGTACAATGATCGCAAATGCCTTGTTTTTAGTTTCATCGGCGATCCTCCGCTTAAATATTTCCATATCTTTCTTTCCTCTTGCCAAGAATACCACATTCAGCAAAGCGATAGCCACAGTTGTCACTTTTACCCCGCCCCCGGTAGAACCCGGTGACGACCCCATCCACATTAAACTAATAAAAAGAATAAGAGTAGGCCCACCAATAAAATTCACATCCACACTTCCGAAGCCTGTAGAGCGGGCGTTATTAGCTGTAAAAAAAGAGGCACTTATTTTATTGACCACCCCCTGATCTTCAGTAAGTGCATGCTGCCCCTCTAAAAAATAAAAAGAAACTGTAGCCAATATAATCACAATAATATTACAGACGATAACGAACTTTGTATTAAAAGTAAACAGCTGTGCCTTATGTATATATTTCTTATGAAGAATAAAAGTGTATATAAAACCTTTTATTTTTGACTTAATGAATGTGTAAAAATTATAAATAGTGTTAAACCCTAACCCACCCAGAATAAACACACAGGTCAATACAATTTGAAAAGGGTAGTTAAATCGGAAACTTTCATTTCCGAGGCCTCCATGTATAGTCGAAAACCCTGCATTACAAAAGGCAGAGACCGTATGAAAAGTCGTAAAAAACAGTTTTTCTTCCCGGCCGGAAAACAGCTGATCGTCAAGAGAAAAATAAATAAATACCCCTCCTACAAACTCAAAAAGCAACGTTATAAAAATAATCTTGAGCAAAGTAGAAATTACGGAAGTAAGCTTATTTTCACTTAATATCTCTCCATACATGAGTTGGTTTTTAAATGAAAAGCCGCCAGAAAAGAAATAACCGAAAAAACCTGTAAAGGTCATAATTCCTAACCCTCCGGCTTGCATCAAAATCATGACAACTGTTTTTCCAAACAAAGAAAAGTCAGTCGCTACATCCACTACGCCCAGCCCCGTAATACACACTGCACTTGTCGCCATAAAAAAAGCATCTATAAATCCAAGGGGTGCCGTATAAGTAGCCCGGGGGACCATCAATAGAAAAGTTCCTATCAAAATGATGACCAGGAAACTGATGACGAATAAAATAGTAGGGTTGAAATACAACTTATCGAAAAAAAGGCTGTTTTTCGATAATTGGGAAATAAATACAATGGCTATGCCTAACTGTAGCCAGGTTTCTTTTGTCAGGAATTCAAGAAAAGGAATATGCGTAAGCCGTGCAATGGTAATCAATAAAAAATACCCGACAACAAAAATACCCGTATAATGCGATATATTAATTTTTGTGAAGAGCAGCTCTCCGCTTGTGATCAATAATGTCAAAACAAACAACCCATAAAAAATCCATACCGTCGCATCTTCAAATGTATCTTGATATTGATGGCCAAAAACATTGCCTATGTGGTTAATCACAAAAAACATAAACAACAAACTCAGGTAAAACATCGCCCGATCAATGTTTTTACTCTTATACTGAAATATATAGCGTATTTTTGCGGTTAACTTTTTAAGCATATTCGTCGCTGCTCAGAATTTGATTATTTTATGTACTTTTTCTCTATCCTCATTCCTTTTTGTCTTTTTCAAACCAACCTCTAACTTTGCTTTTTACCTTTTCAACTGTACTTTTAGTATTTTTTGCCGTTTCTTTTGCTTTATCTGCCATTCCAATAAGCTTTTCTTCTCTTTCTGAATCTACCCCCGCCGATTGCTTAATGCCCTCAAATAAACTCTTCCATAAAGTTTTAAAAAATGTGTATTCAGGTACTCTTTGATAGTTTATACGCCCCACGGTATACTCTCCTTTCTTATTGGGGTTCGATTCATTTATCAGGATAGTATTGAGTAGAAAAGAAGTGACTTTTTTTGATTTTTGTTTGCCTTTTTGATTTTTATTCAAAACAGACACTTTCAAGTTGTCATAATCAAAATTAAGCGTTCCCGTATTTCTATAATCTGTTCCTTTCATATCAAACCTAAGCCCTTTTACATTGCCGGAAGCAAGTTCTATGTTTAGCAAAGGTGTTAATATTTTATTAAACGCTGAAGCCTGCATGCTTCCCAAAGAACCTTTGTATGTATAAGCTCCGTTTTTATCCAACATATCGAAACCAAACTTTGTTTTTAAAAACCCCCGGCCATAGATTTTGGCTTGCAGATCTGCCGTAATTATTGGGTTATTCAAAAGCTTTGTCGAATCATTGGTTACTTCGGATAATATTCCGCTGATTTGTTCAAAAGAGATTCTCCCTGTCTTAAAAAATCTTTCACTCATTTGATTATACGACAAGTCAATACTATCCAATAATATATTATCTATATGAACAAGAAGATCGAGATCCCGGAGTTTTTGATGAGGCGATTCTCCAATTTTACTCTCTACATTATCTGGATATCTTTTATCTTTATACAGATCTACTTTCCCTCCTTTTATGCGCAACGCCTCAGCGATTAACTGGGTGTTTTCCGTCAATTTCTTGAAGTCTAATTCTTCAAAAATGATAGTATCCATCTCTATATCCGGGATCGTGACATTTTCATTTTTTCTTTTAAATATTTCTTGCCTATCAACTGCCGGCTTCATAGAGAAATTTTCTACCAGCAAAGTTTTTTCATGTGTACTAACACCTAAGCTGTTAAACTTGAGGTTATACAAACTGTCACTTATTGGGTATTCAAAATCGGTAATTTTCACTTCCAAACCTTTCGCAAAATAAAGACGGCTTGTATCGGTTTCGGAGCTTTCATCCAAAAGTAATTCTTGGATATGGACATCTATGTTTTGAACCGTTGTTTCTGAGGTTTCTGCCGAGTCAACTTTGACATACTTAAAATTAAACTTATCTGTATCTATCCTTTCTATATAAATAGAAGATAACAAGTGTTTAATTTTATCATAGAGACTCTCTTTAGGCTCATCCGAAATAGTATCATTATAAGCGTGATAAGTGTTTGTAAGTTCCACATCCGGGTGAACCAATGAGATACCTTTAATGTTCAGTTTTTTATTTTTTAAAATTTCTCTCCATTTCAAGCCTTCTATACTGAGCTCTTTTAACGAAACTTTATATAAATTATCCGGAGCTTTTTCTTCTTTTACCAAGCGTTGATAAACATTCGAATCCGGAACCAACCGAACCTCATCTACTTTTGCATTCCCCAAAAAAACTTGGAAATCCAGATCTTCATAAGTCAATGTATAAAGTCCGTCTGTTGAACTTTCTACAAGTTTGTAAAGATGGTCTTCAACGATGGGCTTCCAATTATGCTTTAAATAAAAAGAAGCAGCAACAATTGCAATTATTAAAAATGCTAAAATACCGATAACCCATTTCCAAGTAGTTTTCATAAGTAACCTTTTCAGTTTATAATTATAGAGAAAGATAGCATTTAATTTCTATTATCTTCATTGTAATACATACTTACATAGCTTTCGTAGCGCGACGGAGCTATTTCTCCTTTTTCGACCGCTTCTATAATCACACAACCTGGCTCATTGATATGCCGGCAGTCATTAAACCTGCATTCGTTTAATCGCTTTTTCATTTCGGGAAAATAATGTGAGACCTCTTCCTTTTCCATATGTATCAACCCCATTTCCTGTATGCCAGGGGTATCAATTATACCTCCACCAAAGCTCAGCAAAATCATTTCAGCAAAAGTAGTCGTATGCTTTCCTTTATCAGACCAACCTGATATCTGCGCTGTTTTCAATGATACACTGGGCTCTATTGCATTAATTAATGTAGACTTGCCTACCCCCGAATGTCCTGAAATTAAAGTAATTTTATCTTTCAATTCTTTTTTCAGCAAGGAAATATTCTCTCCCGTCACCGCCGATACCGGCAAACACGTATAGCCCAAATCCTCATATATCTCCATAAACTCGGCCAACATACCCATCCCCTCTTCGGAATAAAGGTCTATCTTATTAAATGCAAGAAGAGCTGGGATCCCATAAGCTTCTGCCGTGATCAAAAATCTATCAATAAACCCAAAGGAAGTAAAAGGCGATGCTAAAGTAACTACTAAAAGTGCTAAATCTATATTTGCTCCTAACACATGAGCTTCTTTAGACTTCTTGACAGAACGGCGGATTATATAATTCCTACGCGGTAACAGCTTTACAATTACCCCAGTGTCTTCTTCTTTTTCTAATGCTATGCTCACCCGATCTCCTACGGCAATAGGATTCGTTGTACGGATACCCAGTTTTCGAAAACGTCCTTTGATTCTGCAATCATAGATCTGTCCTTCATCAGTACGCACTTGATGCCAACTGCCCGTTGTCTTTATCACGGTACCCTCTATTTTTTTGTCTAAGTCCTCCATTACTTACAAAAATGGTAAATTTTTATTAATCTTGAACTGTTTTCATTTTGTTACCTTTGCAAGAGAATCAATATATTATGTCAGATAAAAAATTATTTCTTTTAGATGGTATGGCGCTTATTTACAGAGCATACTTTGCTTTGAGCAGAATACCACGTATTACATCTTATGGCCTCAATACAAGTGCAGTTTTTGGCTTTACAAACACACTTTTAGAAGTACTAAACAAACAAAAACCCAGCCACATCGCCGTAGTATTTGATACCGCTGCACCCACTCAGCGACACAAAGACTACGAAGCGTATAAAGCAAACAGAGAAGAAATGCCCGAAGATTTGGCTGCTTCCCTTCCATATGTCTTTCGTTTGTTAGAAGGATTTAATATACCAGTGATCACCAAAGACGGGTATGAAGCCGATGATATTATCGGCACTTTGGCCTGTGAGGCTGAAAAGGAAGGGTTTGAAGTATACTGCATGACGCCCGATAAAGATTTTGCTCAATTGGTTTCGGAGAATATCTTTATTTATAAACCTGCTCGGATGGGCAATGGCGCCGAAATTTTGGGTGTAAAAGAAATATTAAAAAAATGGGAAGTAGAAAATGTAAAGCAAGTCATTGATATTTTAGGACTTTGGGGAGATTCAGTTGATAATATCCCTGGAATTCCCGGCATAGGCGAAAAAACATCAAAAAAACTTATCAAAGAATTTGGATCCATTGAAAATATTATTGCCAATGCGGACAAGCTGAAAGGAAAACAAAGAGAAAACGTAGAAACCTATGCTGAGCAAGGGTTGCTGTCCAAAGCATTGGCAACCATTCTTCTGGATGTGCCTATAAAACTGGATGCAGAAGCACTAAAAATTGAAGAACTAAACAAAGAAAAGCTTGAAAAACTATTCGCAGAATTAGAGTTCAAAACAATAGGAAAACGCGTTTTTGGTGATGAGTTCTCTATTCTTGAGAGCAGTCATAAAGGGCAAATGAATCTTTTTGCAACAGACAGTGACAACAATACCCAAACTGAAAAAAAGCCGGAGAAGACTCCAGAAATACAAAATATTTCTACAACAGCACACACATATCTTACCTGCGATAGCCCAAAGGAAATAAATAACCTGTTAGAGCTATTACTGGCACAAAAAAAAGTTTGTTTCGACACAGAAGCTACAAGTGTTGATCCTTTCTCAGCCGAAATCGTAGGTATGTCATTCAGTTTTAAAAAAGGAGAAGCCTATTATGTACCGCTTTCAGAAAACCGGGAAGAAGCCTTAGTGATCCTCAATCAATTCAAAGACTTTTTCCGACATAGTGAAATCACAAAAATTGGTCAGAACTTAAAATATGATCTGATTTTACTCGCACGATATGAAGTAGAAGTCCACGGCCCCTTATTCGACACGATGTTAGCCCATTATTTAATCGATGCAGGAATTCGCCATAATATGGACTTATTAGCTGAAAACTACTTAAATTATTCCCCTATACCTATTCAGGATCTCATCGGGCCAAAAGGGAAAAAACAACTTACTATGCGGCAGGCTGATGCCGTCAAAGTCGCCGAATATGCAGCAGAAGACGCTGATATTACCTGGCAATTGTACGAAAAACTAAAACCTGTTTTAAAAGAAAACAACGCACTTTCTTTGGCTGAAAATGTTGAATTTCCTTTAGTATACACCCTCTCCATCATGGAGATCAATGGAGTGAAAATTGATAAAACCACACTAAAAGGTCTTTCCCAAAAGCTCAATGACGACATTTTACAATTAGAAAAAGATATACATGAGCAAGCGGGAGTTATTTTTAATATCGCTTCGCCCAAACAGCTCGGGGAAGTGCTTTTTGATAAATTAAAATTGGACTCAAAAGCAAAAAAAACAAGAACCGGTCAATATAAAACCGGTGAAGATATTCTCTTAAGGCTTGCCAATAAATCCACTATTGTTCAAGATATATTGGAATTCCGTCAGCTGAATAAACTTCGATCTACTTATGTCGATGCTTTGCCTTCTCTCATCAATGAAAGTACGGGATTGATACATACTTCATACAATCAGGCTGTTACCACAACAGGGCGCTTAAGTTCGACGCACCCCAATCTCCAAAATATTCCTATACGAACCGAAAGAGGGCGTGAAGTCCGGAAAGCCTTTGTACCGAGAGATGCAAATCATCGTATTCTATCTGCCGATTACTCGCAAATAGAATTGCGTATTATGGCAGAATTGAGCCAAGATGAAAACATGCTCGAAGCATTCCAAAAAGGCCAAGATATTCACCGCGCAACCGCCGCCCGTGTATATGGCTTGGACATAGAAGAGGTGGGGCAAGATCAACGACGCAATGCAAAGGCTGTAAATTTCGGTATTATTTACGGACAATCAGCTTTCGGTCTCTCGCAGAGTTTGAATATTTCCAGAAAAGAAGCGGCAGAAATAATCGATCAATACTTTAATCAATATAAAGGCATAAAAGAATATATGTCTAAAACTATCGATTTTGCACAAGAACATGGTTATGTAGAAACCTTGCTAAAGCGCCGCCGGTATTTACGCGACATTAATTCTGCCAATAGAACGGTACGTAGCTTTGCCGAACGAAATGCTATCAACGCTCCTATACAGGGGACGGCTGCCGATATGATAAAAATAGCTATGAACAATATTCAAAAAGATATTTTTGAAAAAAAGTTGACTGGCAAAATGATTATGCAGGTACATGACGAATTGGTTTTTGATGTTCCCGATAACGAAATAAACATATTTACCGAACTGATTACGCAGCGTATGAAAACCGCTATTGACATGAAAGTTCCTATATTGGTAGAAATAGGACAAGGAAGTAATTGGCTCGAAGCCCATTAGTTTGTTTTATTCGTTACAAATAACAAAGGATAAACAAAAGCCTTTCTTTACTATTAAAAGCTAAGAAAGTTCAATCTTTCTTTAAATCTGAGTCCCTTGAGTCTATCGCAGATTATAGCGCAAGAATTTAGAAAGTGATTAAGATTAATTGCAGAATGCGTATCTTTGTAAAAACAAGAACATGAAATTTCATAAAGAAGGATACGCCAGTCTCATCGTCGTGCTGCTATTCGTTGTCATCACAAATAGCGTGGCGGCATATTTTGATGTAGCATCATGGTTAAAATGGGTTATCTACTTTGCTTCTGCTTTTTTATTTATTACAGTTCTTCAGTTTTTCAGAAGCCCTATACGCGAGATCACACAAGATGAGCAGGTCGTCTTATGTCCGGCCGATGGGAAAGTTGTCGTGATTGAAGAAACAGAAGAAACAGAATATTTTAAAGATAAACGTTTACAAGTTTCTATTTTCATGTCTCCCATCAATGTACATAGCAATAGGAATCCGGTAAGCGGAATTGTGAAGCATTTTAAATATCACCCCGGTAAATTTTTGGTGGCCTGGCACCCCAAATCTTCAATAGATAATGAAAGAACAACCATAGTAATAGAAACTCTTTCAAAAACGGAAATATTAATACGGCAAATTGCAGGAGCATTGGCGAAAAGAATCGTTTGGTATGTAGAAAAAGGGAGACCTGTGGTACAAGGCGAAGAATTTGGTTTTATCAAGTTTGGCTCCCGTGTAGATTTATTTTTACCGCTGAACACCGAAATAAATGTAAAAATAGGCGATAAAGTAAAAGGAGGAAAAACTATTATCGGTCGGTTCTAAACGGAATAGCCCCTCTCACTAAAACCGGAGAATAAAACATCGCATGAGTTTTAGACTGTTTATTTTATCCATTTCAGGTGTTTTTGCATTTTCGGCAGGGATGATAAGTTTCTTTTATGAATCGTCTTGGCTTATTCCCGTTCTAATCTTTCTCTTTACCTTTATTTTATCTTTCCTTATCTTAAATGCGGTTTTCGAACGGTTTATCTACAGGCGCATCAGCTCGATTTATAAGCTTATTCACAATCTAAAACTCGGAAAAGAATTAAAAGACGCATTGGGTGATCAAGTGTATGAAGACCCGATAGCTGACGCTGAGAAGCAAGTACGGGATTGGGCTTCGGAAAAACACTTAGAAATAAAAAAGCTAAAAGAAATGGAACGGTTCCGAAAAGAATTCCTATCCAATATAACCCATGAGTTTCAAACTCCTCTTTTCGCTATCCAAGGGTATATTGAAGCTTTACAAGAAGGGCTTTTAGAAGAAGATGAAGAATTAGCTAAAAAATTCCTTGACAAGGCGGCTAATAATCTGGATCGCCTTACTTATCTCATCAAAGACTTAAACAGTATTTACCGCTTGGAAAGCGGTAAAACGATCTTGAATAAAGAAAAGTTCGATATAATCAAACTTATTCAAGAAACCATACATTACATGGAAGATAATGCGAAGCAAAAAAACATTTCACTCCTTTTACGGACAAAGCCAAAAAGCACCACTTTTGTGAAGGCCGACAAAAACAAGGTTCAGCAAGTTCTGATCAACCTAATAGACAATTCCATCAAATATGGAAAAAAGGGAGGGACAACAAAATTGTATGTCTTTCCGCTCATCGAACAGATCCTCATAGAAGTAACTGATGACGGCCACGGAATCGAAGAGACACATTTAGCTCGTATTTTTGAACGGCTATACAGAGTTGAACACAGCCGGGCACGAAAAGTTGCCGGATCGGGATTGGGTTTGTCCATCGCCAAGCATATCGTCGAAGCTCACCAACAGAACGTCCATGCACGCAGTACTATAGGCATTGGTACCACCATAAGCTTTACTTTGGAAAAAGTATAAACTTGACTTCAGTTGTAAAACTTA
>Ga0079226_10003219_pt1 | contig 12548 bp, 12 predicted proteins | sample Poulit2014_FD_76345 | JGI IMG/M metagenome (GOLD analysis project Ga0079226, IMG submission 76345) | Agricultural soil microbial communities from Georgia to study Nitrogen management - Poultry litter 2014 | ecosystem: Environmental > Terrestrial > Soil > Agricultural land | place: USA: Georgia... | reverse complement strand
TTTAGCCCTATCTACCGTAAGGCCATACTTGTTCATTAATACGCTATGAATTTTTTCGTTTGTTTGATTAGCTGCGTTCGGAGCTAATTCATAGCTTTTACATTCAATTTTTACAAAGTCCTCGTATTGAAATTTTTCAAGTGCTATATCTAATTTTCGTTTACCTATATAGCAAAATGGACAAGTAAAATCCATCCATACTTCGATTTTCACTTTCATACACCTCATTCTTAAAGTGTATTTTATCATAATCAAAACTTGTCCAGATACTATTTTGCCTTGTATAATGTGAATAAATAATGACAAAAAGTGTTTTTACGTTTAAAGAAAAAATCTACAGTTAAATAGTTCCATTAATTCTCATTTTCTTCTAATAAGGATCGGCCCATTATTGTTACTCTATTTGTTTGCTTAAGTGCGCGAAGATCTTTAGCACCGATACCAAACATTGTCATTTTCAATTCCATTTCTATTTGATCCATTACTTCAATAACCGATTCAACCGATTCCGTAGCCGCTTGTAATAACGTTCGTGCAAAACCAACCACATCAGCCCCGAGCGTGATCGCTTTTGCTGCATCTACACCAGTTTTCATGCCACCACTTGCAACAATAGGTGTAGTAGGTAGCTTACTTTTAACGGAAACGATACAATCTTTCGTTGGGATTCCCCAACTATTAAAAGCTTCTGCTGCTGCTTTACGAAGCGGGTCTTTTGAACGTAGTTTTTCTACTTGGCTCCAAGATGTTCCTCCAGCTCCAGCAACATCAATGTATGAGACCCCAACCCGATACAGTTTTTCCGCTACAAATCCATCGATACCAAAGCCGACTTCTTTTACGCCCACTGGAACGGTTAGTTTTTTACACACCTCTTCAATTTTAGGCAATAAGTTTGAAAAATTTAAATCGCCGCCATCCTGTACGACTTCTTGCAAACTATTTAAATGTAAAACAAGAGAATCAGCTTCCGTTGCATCAATGATACGCTGACATTCCTCTACTCCATACCCATAATTAAATTGTACAGCACCAATATTTGCGATTAGCGGCACCGATTTCGCGTGTTTTCGAATTAAAAAAGATTCTTCATGTGCTCTGCTTTCAAGAAGGGCTCTTGTAGAACCTAGTCCGATTGCCCAACCCTTTTCTTCACTTGCTTTAGCTAAATTTATGTTTATTTTAGTAGCTAATTCAGATCCACCGGTCATTGAGCTAACAAGAAATGGTGCATTCAGTTGTTTATTTAAAAAGGTCGTTTTTAGCTGGATATCATTAAAGTCAATTTCTGGAAGTGCATTATGAATAAATGAAATCCCTTCTAATCCTGTTGTTTTGTTTACACCTTCCACATGATCCGATAAGCACAGTCTAATATGTTCCGTTTTTCGAATATTAATATCTGTTTCCATTCGAGCACATCCTTCATCAATTTATACTTTCGATTCATCTATAAATAGTGTACTTTTTTCATTTATATAATGAAAGGAAAGTGATTTAGTGAAGTGTTGACAGATTAGAGTGTACACAACTTCTATATTTACACGATTTTACGAATAAATTACAGGGGACCATTTAACTAAGGTAAATACACTAATAATCCAATGTATCCCTTTTCATTTTAGCTATTTTGGACTATAATATGTATTGTGATGATGTACATTGTAATCCATAATACTCACTCGACCTGTACGATCTACTAATTTATATGTAATGGAGGAACGTATGTGGAAAAAAATAACATTTTTAATTTCTTTCGTTTTAAAAAGAAAAAAAAGACTACGAAACAAAACAAGAGTCGCAAGCCCAAGCTTACTTTTTTTCGGAATATTTCAATAGGATCTAAATATTTATCTGTATTCTCTATTTCAATTATTCTATTTGCGATTGCAACCACAGTTGTTTTTTTTCAATTATCAATCGCGAAAAATAATGTTAATGATATTATTGAAAAAAGTGAACTTGCTGATGGCATGGCTCAGGTAGCTTTACTCGTTGAACAACAAGATTCCGTTATTTCCGATTACATTATTGTAGGAAGTAACCAGTATATTGACGAATATCACAATATTAATGAAGAATTAGACCAAGTTTTTGAACAACTGAAAGCAGAATTTGCTGGACAGGAAGATAATGAATTTTTATTAAACCGCATCATTGATAATAATAAAAATATTGAAGATTTATTTTTGAATGAAATTACGAATGAAAATTTAAGTGAAGAAGATTTAGTATATTCCCGCATAGAACTCGCCTCTGAAAAAACGTCAAGTGTTGCATTGATCAATCGGTTAATTGAAACGGTTAATGAAGAACGAACTATATCAACGGGGAATGTAACTGAAAGCATGGATGAAAGTATTGTCTTTTTAATCGTCGTTAATGTTGTAAGCATTTTCATCGGACTTATTATTATGATTATTATTAGCCGGATTATATCTGCTCAGTTAAAAAAGGTCGTTACTGTAACAACAGATATTGCAGACGGTAATTTAGCAGTTGAGCAAATGGATTATAAAGGTAAAGACGAAATAGGTCAATTAACAGCTGCTGTCAATACGTTAAGTAGTAATATGAGAAATATTATACATAAAGTTTCCGAAGCATCTCAATCTGTTTCAGGTAGTAGTGACGTACTCACATCATCTGCCCGCGAAGTGAAAGAAGGCAGTAATCAAATGGTCATTACAATGGAAGAACTAGCATCTGGTTCGGAAACACAAGCAAATAGTGCTTTACACTTATCCGAACAAATGCAGCAGTTTGTCGACTCCGTACAAGTTTCTCAACGAGAAGGTCAAGAAGTTGCAACTTCTTCTGAAAAAGTATTATCATTAACGTCAAACGGTTCAAATCTAATGAAACAGTCAGTAAGTCAAATGGATAAAATTGATACAATTGTAGCGGAAGCCGTAGAGAAAGTTCGCGGTTTAGATCGTCAATCAGATGAAATTTCTCAACTCGTTGAAGTTGTGAAAGACATTGCCGAGCAAACGAATTTACTCGCTTTAAATGCTGCCATTGAAGCGGCTCGTGCAGGTGAACATGGTAGAGGATTTGCTGTTGTAGCAGATGAAGTAAGAAAATTAGCGGAACAAGTAACAAGTTCTGTATCAGAAATTACAAGCATTGTTGGAAATATCCAATATGAGACGAATGAAGTTGTTACTTCTCTTAACGATGGCTATGACGAGGTGAAAGAAGGAATCAACCAAATTGAGAAAACGGGGGAAAGCTTCGATACTATTGATGCATCTGTTTCTGGTATGGTTGACAGTATTTTACAAATTGCGAATCGATTAAAAGACATTGCAGAAAATAGTTCCCGAATGAATAACTTGATAGAAGATATTGCAGCCGTATCCGAAGAAGCTGCAGCGGGAGTAGAACAATCTTCTGCTTCTACCCAGCAAACATCGAGTTCAATGGACGAAATATCTCGTAATGCCGATGAACTAGCAGTATTAGCGGAACAATTACATCAAGAAATTGCCGTATTTAAACTATAAAAACATCATTTTCGTACACATCTCTATACATGTCAACAGGTATAGAAATAAAGCACAAACAACGGGAAATATTTCAGATTCTTCATGATAAGAACAGTTATGAAATTCATTCAATCATAATTTTTTTAAATATTTATTGACAGTTATAAATACGGAAGTTATAATAACAGTTAATCAAATAAATTAGCGATGAATGGAAATAGTAGAAGGTGAAATAAACTTTTAGGGAGCCGATGGTTAGTGCAAATCGGTAGTTATTTTCCTTTGAACTCGTCCAAGAGCTACTCCGTGAAACAAAAGTAACGGACGTCGGGTTTCTACCGTTATATGGATAGATGGTGATTAGCCATCGAAAGAGCTGAATTAATATGTTTATTTATTAATTAATTAGAGTGGTACCGCGAGCATATAGCCTCGTCTCTACATGGATATAGAGACGGGGCTTTTTATATTTAATAAATCATTTATAAAGGAGTGCTTTATGTTGTCAAGAAAAATTTGGGTGTTTGATACAACTTTGCGTGACGGAGAGCAAGTTCCAGGTGCAAAATTAAATTTATCTGAAAAATTAGAAGTTGCTCAGCAGTTAAAGCGACTACAAGTTGATATTATAGAAGCAGGTTTTCCAGCATCTTCTCAAGGAGATTTTAATGCAGTAAAAGAGGTTGCTACAAAAGTAGGAAATACCGATGATGTTATGATTACCGCTTTAGCACGTGCCGTAAAAGAAGATATCGATTCGGTTTATCATAGTGTGAAACATGCAGAAAATCCAATGATTCATATGGTGTTAGGTACATCAGACATTCATGTGGAGAAAAAATTTAGTAAATCAAAAGATCAAATTTTAGATATCGGTGTAGAAGCAGTTAAATATGCTAAAACGTTATTACCGGAAATTCAATACTCTACCGAGGACGCGTCACGTTCTGATTTTGAATACTTATGGTCAACCATCGAAGCAGTTGTAAAAGCTGGAGCAACGATGATTAATGTCCCTGATACGGTTGGATTTGCGGAACCGGATGAATTTGGAGAATTAATTTACAAATTGAATGATCGTTTAAAAAATTTAAACGATAAAGTATTGCTTAGTGTACACTGTCATAATGACTTAGGAATGGCTACAGCAAATACACTAGCTGCTATTAAAAATGGTGCCGATAAGGTAGAATGTACGATTAATGGGATTGGAGAACGTGCTGGGAATGCAGCATTAGAAGAAATTGTTATGGCTCTAAACACTCGTTCATCTGTATATAATGCCCATACAGACATTAATAAAAAAGAAATTATGAATTCATCTCGTTTAGTGAGTAGTTTAATGGGCCTTGAAGTTCAAGTAAATAAAGCTATTACAGGGGATAATGCTTTTGCTCACTCTTCCGGTATCCATCAAGACGGATTATTAAAGTCTCGAGATGCGTATGAAATTATTAATCCAATCGAGATCGGTCTAGATGACATGGAACTTGTCTTAACCGCCCGTTCTGGCCGTCATGCAGTTAAAGACGCACTACAAAACCTTGGCTTTGTAGAACTGACAGCGGATGAATTTGAAGCTGTTTTTAACGATTTTCTAACACTTGCTGATCAAAAGAAAGAAATATATAACCATGATCTCTACGTAATTGTTAAAAATTACTTTGCAAAGCACAAAATTGAAAATCAAGAAATTGAAGATTATGCAAATAATTTTTATGAATTAGTTGATCTTCAAGTAATTAGTAATACAAACTTCCCTTCTGCTAGTATTAAAATGAAAAAGGGAGACCAAACTTTACATGGTAGCGCAGTAGGAACCGGTCCAATCGATGCATTATACAGTGCAATCATCGATATTGTTGACTTAGATGTGAGTCTTTTAGAATATAAAATCAGTAGTGTATCAAGAGGAAAAGAAGCATTAGGAAAAGTTAAAGTTGTCGTTGAATTTAACGGAGAAAAATTTACTTCCAATGCTGCCGACACGGATGTTATTAAAGCAAGTGCGCAAGCATATATAAATGTAATTAATAATATTATCGTTGAAAACTTATTGCCCGTATCATAATTAGGAAGAGGCGGGGACAAAAGTGTTTTAGTCATAGAAAAATCCGAACTATGGTTGGATTTCTCTTTTTGGTTGCTAATTATCCATAACTGCGCAGTAACTTAGGTTAGTAATTGTCTTACCACTCCGAAAATACACTTCGCTTTCCGCGGGCGGCTGGTGAGCCTCCGACGAACAGGACGTACTAGTGTTGATGACGTCACAGGACGTGACGGTTGTCATCGACCTCGTGCTACGCACTGTGGGGTCTCACCGATGCCTTTCCTCCCGCAGTAGTCTTCGTGTATTTTCTGCGCTAGTATAGGTATCCTGGACTAAAAAAATTCTTTCATTTGATAATTTCAACTAGCGTAGGCAGAATACGTAGACTCCTGCGGGAACAGCAAATGGTCTTCGATGGGACGAACGATAGTGCAGTCCCATCGAAGACCCCGCAGCTTTGGTCTTTCCGCTTCGGAGGCTGAGGCCGTGCCCGCGGAAAGCGAAGTAATCTGCCGAAGCGGTTTTTCAGTATTAAATTAAGTAAGAATATAAGAACAAACTCTTATTAAAATTATTGCGCAGTTTATATCAACTACACATAAGGTTCAACCGTAACATTCTGAACTTCCTAAACTATTATCGTTCGTTTTTAGAGTGGAATGTTTAATTAAGTACCAGCCTCTTTATTTAAATATCAATATTAACATTGCAATTTAAGTTTTTAACTACTAGTTCGATCAAACATATCACTATTTACCTTCCCCTTGCTCTATTTCATTCCTTTCATCTTCAATCCATTCACCAAACCCACCTGGATATATTTTGACATCTTTAAATCCCGCTTCCTTTAAGGCAACTACGTTCATACAAGCTGAATTTCCTGAACCACAGGAAACCATTATTTCATCTTTTTTTTCCAGTTTCGAAAAATGTTCACTTAAGTGCTCTTTTTCTTTCCAAGTGCCGTTATTTTCAAAAACAAGTTTGGCATGATAATTTTTAGCTCCCGGTATATGGCCTGCTTTTTTATATTTAGGCTCTAATTTTCCAATAAACCTATCAGGTGAACGCGAATCAATTAAACGAGACGCCTTCTTTGAGAGTTTATTTTTTACATAATCGATATCGACTACAAATTCTTTACGCGGCTGTGCATGATATGTAGTGAATTTAAGCTTTGGAATAACATTTGTAACTTCATTTTCCGAATTTATCCAAGACTTGAAACCCCCATCTAAAATATGTATTTTTTCATGGCCTAAATAATGTAAAACCGCCCATGCTTTAGATGCAGCACGATGATTTCCTTGATCATAAAGCACAATAACCGAATCATCCTGGATTCCTAATTGCCCAAGTTTTTCTGCTAGTTTTTCTGTATGAGGAAAAAATGTACTTTCTCCAGCTAAATCTTCCTTTATATCTAAGAAAAGCGCCCCAGGAAGGTGACTATGCTCATATGCTTTTTCCCCTGATGCAAATTCTTTGGTTTTCGCCCGAACATCAACAATTGCCAAATTCATTTTTTCACGAATCATTTCCTTCAGTTCTTCAACATTTATAATAATTGCCATCGTCTATCTACCCCCCATTTTTAGATAAAAAACAATCCTCAATATGGTCATTAATTAGACCAACAGCTTGTAAGTATGAGTAACAAATAATTGGTCCTACAAAAGAGAAGCCTCGTTTGCGTAATTCTTCACTCAATTGTACGGACAAGTTAGTGGACGCAGGGACATCCTCCTGTCTTTTCCAATGGTTTATCACTTGCTTTTTACCTACAAATTCCCATAAAAATTCATGGAAACTTCCATGCGTATTTTGTATGTCTAGAAAAGCTTTCGCATTTTTAATTGCTGATTCAATTTTGCGCTTGTTACGGATAATTCCTTTATTATTTAACAATTCGTTCTTTTTATCTTCTGTATAAGAAGCGACAATTACAGGATCAAAATAATCAAAAGCTTTTCGGTAATTTTGGCGTCTTTTTAAAATAGTTATCCAATTTAAACCTGCTTGTGCCCCTTCCAATATAAGCATTTCAAATAAATAATGATCATCTTGAAACTGATCTAGAGATCCCCATTCTTCATCATGATACTTTATGTAGATCGGGTCATTTGTAACCCATTCACATCTTTTTTTATCCATCTTATTCCTCCCTTGTTTCCACTGGATTTTCTTCATATGATATCCAATCACTATAACTTCCGGGATATAATTTTACATTATGAAACCCCGCCATTTTAAGCGCTAAATAGTTAGGGCATGCAGAAATTCCCGACCCGCATGAAACAATAATTTCGTCTTTATCCATTAACATCGCAAAATGATTTTGTAATCGATCAATTCCTTTCCAATTTCCCTGCTCATCTAACACTTCTTTCCAAAAGAAATTTTTAGCTCCCGGTATATGTCCAGCTTTTCTATACAACGGTTCTGTATGACCTAAATATCGTTCCTTTGCTCGTGAATCAATTAAAACACTACGATCCTTATCTATTAATTTGACTTCATCTATAGAAACGATAATATCTTGACGTAATTGAGGAATAAAAGTAGTTGGCTGACTTTGAGGGATTTCCTCCGTCAATGTATACCCATTATGCTCCCATGCAGCAAATCCTCCATCCAAAACATATGACTGTTCATGGCCTAAATAATGTAATAACCACCAAGCTCTTGGAGCAAACATATCGTTATTTGCATCATAAATCACTACTTTCTTATGATGATTAATTCCCATTTCTCCTAATTTTTGGGCTAGTTCTTCTATATCCGGTAATGGATGATTCCCACCATGTTTTTTCACTTCTCCTGATAAATCTTTCTCTAAATGTAAGTAATATGCCCCCGGAAGATGTTGTTTACGATAAAGTTCTAGCCCAGCATCAGGGTTTTGCAAATTTGAACGAACATCGATAATAACAATCTCTTCCTTTTTCATTTGTTCATATAATGTTTCCGGTGTGATCAAATAGCTCATCCTCTTTTCCTCCCATCCTAGCGATTTTTTCTACCTTTACCTTAACATGAAACAAACATCTTATGATCATTTTTTCTTTTTTTCAAATAAGTTATTGTAGAAATTTGTAAAAGTTTTTTTAGAGGAATAGATCTTTTGAACGATATTCTTTAGATTATAATTGCTTTTTCATCCATTATTATGAGAAAATAACTATCGATATGGAGGAAATAAAATGACAAAACGATCGATCTTATTACTTTTATTACTCATTATTTTCGTTATCGGATGTTCTGAAAATGATACAGACGTTTTCCAAGAAGAAAACAACAATCAAAATAGCTCAGATGTTGTCGAGGAAGAATTACATTTACCGACGGAAGAGTTACAAAAAGGCGATGAAAACGAGAATGTACTTACTTTACAAAAAGCTCTTGTTGAAATTGGTTACCCAATAGATGCTTCTGGAAAATACGACGATCTTACAACTTGGGCAATTACAGATATTCAACTTCAGCACAATGAATTGCTCGTTTCTGGTATATATACGAACGAAACGAAACAAATTATTGAAGAAATATTGGATGAACATATATCCGTTAAGGTTGCCAGTGCATTAAATGAACCTGTCCGTCCAAATGAGTTTATTGAAACGGTTGAGAATCCTTACGATATTCTTGTGTTAGTGAACAAAGACTATGCACTTCCCCATGATTTCGAACCGAATGATCTCGTTGTTCCAGATGTGCGCTTTCCGTTTGAAGAAGATGATCCAAAAAAACAGTTACGAAAAGAAGCGGCTTCTGCTTTGGAAGAATTGTTTAGCGATGCAGAAAAAGCAGGTCTCAATTTATTTGCACAATCTGGGTTCCGATCCTATGACAGACAAGAGGCAATTTTTGCTTATAATGTTGAACAGCACGGAGAAGATCATGCAAATACGTATAGTGCACGAGCAGGAGAAAGCGAACACCAAACAGGTTTAGTAATGGATGTAACTTCTCAATCGGTTAACTTTGATTTAATAACTGATTTTGGAGAAACAGACGAAGGAAAATGGATAGAAGATCATGCGCATGAGTATGGATTTATCATTCGCTATCCAAAAGGAAAAGAAGATATTACGAAATACCAATATGAACCATGGCATTTACGATACGTGGGAAAAAAAGCTGCCGAAGAAATAGCAACAAACAACTTAACATTAGAAGAATATGTAGGTGCAAATTAATATCACTTAAAAATATCATCGTGCAAAACTGCGCTATGATATTTTTTTATTCTATATGAAAGACAACTCTACATTGTCGCTAACAAGTCGTTCGTTAATGAATTTTTTCACTACATTAAAATGGTTTTGTAATCATTAATAAAATAATAATTAAAAAAATAACATTCGTTATTCGTTCAAAAAAGAATAATTCAGATGCTAACGTATAATAGTCAGAAGGAATTTTCTCTCCTTCATATTGTTTGAGTAATTTTTTTATTGGCTTTGATTTTGGAGAAAGAACAGCAGGACCTAAACCGAGAGCAATGAGAAAGAGTATTAAACTACTGATAAACCATATTTGTTGAAATAAATACGGTTTCAATAATCCCATTCCTATGCCAGTAACGAGGAGTAATGTCCCTCCAATCATTACAAAAATATGAATCCGGCTTCTAATCATATATGCCTGTCTCAACTCTGTCATTGTTTTTGCCTTCGTTACAATATAGATCATGATAAATCCAGGACCCAGTCCAATAATCGCAGAAAAAACATGGATGATTACAAGTAAATCATAAAAAGACACACAAAAACCTCCAAACTGTTTTTTTAGTCTCTATAATAAAGGATACACTATTTCAACAATTGGAGGTGTATTTTGTTTCCATTTTATTTCTTCATTCTCCGACATATCGATGTAAAATATTATCAATACTTTTACCATAAGTTTCCCCAAACATATTTAAGTGGGCAAGCAAATAATAAAGTTGGTATAAAGGCTTTACATCCTCATAATCTTTTCGCAAAGGATAACTTTCTTCATATGACTGGTAAAATTCTTCGGAAAATCCACCAAACAATTCCGTAAAGGCGATATCCATATGACGATCACCATATAAGAACGATGGGTCAACAAGATATGGTTCCCCGCCTGGCCCAACGATCCAATTTCCAGAATAGAGATCACCATGTAAGTGCGATGGTTCAACAAAACTCGGTATCCATTCTCCTAATGATTCTAAAAGTTTTTCTAATTGTTTTTGTCGTTTTTCTTTAATAATCCCTTTTTCTATACCTTGTTCTATCTGAGAACCAAGTCTATATGTACGATAATACTCTAACCAATTTGCTCGAAGCTCATTCGGCTGTGGGAGTAAGCCAATATACGTATCATTTTGAAACCCGTGCATCCTTCCGAAACATCGATGAAGTTCAGCTAATTTTTGTCCTAGTATCCTTTCTGTTTTTGATGTTTTTTTGCCGTTTATCCATTCTAGGAATAAGAAGGCTTCCCCCGGCTGGTCGGAATAAGAGAAATAATTTGGAACTGAAATAGTAGATGTATCTTTAATTAAACGTAATCCGGTTGCCTCACTTTTAAAGAAAGCTTTAGGTGAATTAGGGTGAAACTTCATAAAGTATTCAGCATCTTTTGTTCGTACATAAAAAGCTTCATTTATCGAACCGCCTTGTATCGGTTTGATCGTCTGTAATCCGGAATAATCTCGTCCACTTTCTAACGCTATCTTTGCTAAGTTTTCCATATTAGTCATTGGCATATCTTTCTTTCCATAATGTCATTGGATTTATTTGGGAATCTGTGATCGGCATTTGTTTCATTTTTAAGAGACGATTCTCTCTCGCCTTCTTTAAATCTGTATATATTACTTTTGAACTTCCTAATCCAACTTGTTCTGCTTCATCGACAGATGCGCAGTAATAAGCTTCTGTAATTCCGGAAAAATACATGGAAGAAAGACACATCGGACAAGGTTCTCCGCTAGCATACATCGTATAACCTGATAAATCGTGGGTTTGTTTTTCTTCCTGTGCTTTACGAATAGCTACTAATTCAGCATGGCCACTAATATCAAACTTTTTATGAAGTTCATTTACCCCTTCTGCAACAATTTTACCATCCTTCACAAGAACTGCTCCAAAAGGTTCCCCTCCCTCTTGCACGTTCTTTACTGCTAGTTCAACTGCTCTTTTCATGAATTGATCCAATTCCTTACCTCCATTCATCTTTTGAGTTACCTTTATCTTAGTATAAATCAATGTTTAGTTCTATATTTAGAGTTGAGATTGTGAAGTTTTTCACATTGAATATATTATACCAATTTATAGATAATTTGTCATTAAAATGTTAAAAAATAGTCCGATTTGTATGATAAACTGTCAGAATTTGCTTATCTATATTTGATTCGTTATAATTTGATTGATTATGTTTAGAATATTTACTTTCTATGGGGGGTTCACTCATTATGAATATTCAAGATAAATCTACACTATCTACCATTATTAGAGAACGTCGCGCTGTTAAAAAAGGATATACAGACAAAAAGGTAGAAGAAGAAACTGTACGCACACTTTTAGAGGATGCCATTTGGGCACCTACACATGGAATGAGACAGCCATGGCGCTTTGTTTTTGTTGGAAAAGATCAATTACCATCATTCGCTAAAAAGGTTTCAGCAACGTATTCAGAAGATATGCAACAAAATCGTGAAGATTATTTAAACGAACCAAATGCGATTCTTGTTGTGATTATGGAAGAACCCGAAGCACAGAAACAATGGGACGAAAACTTTGGAGCTACAGCTAGTATGATTCAAAATTTTTGGTTACTTGCATGGGAGCAAAATCTAGGGGTTGTTTGGAAAACAAATCCACATATATATGACCCGAAAGTAAAAGAAATTTTAAACGTTGCCGATAATGAAAAAATCGTTGGCTTCATCCATCTAGGTTACTTTGACAAAAAACCAATTAAAAAAGATCGTATTGCACTTGATGAAAAATTTACATCGTATAAAGGTTAGT
>Ga0079226_10003218_pt1 | contig 12548 bp, 10 predicted proteins | sample Poulit2014_FD_76345 | JGI IMG/M metagenome (GOLD analysis project Ga0079226, IMG submission 76345) | Agricultural soil microbial communities from Georgia to study Nitrogen management - Poultry litter 2014 | ecosystem: Environmental > Terrestrial > Soil > Agricultural land | place: USA: Georgia... | reverse complement strand
GACGGCGAGGGCGACCAGCACGCAGGCGGCCACGCCGAGCACGGCGGAGAGGAACGTGCCCTCCTCGTGCACGATCACCAGCACCGCCGCACCGACTGCGAACACCAGGCCCAGCAGCATGCCCAGGTTCAGCAGCACGGCGACCGCGCCGGGGAATGGGACGAACAGCCCCGCCGCGGCCAGCAGCACCCCGACGAGCAGGCCGATCCCCATCGCCAGACCGGCCCGGTTCCAGCTGCGGCGGGGGCCGGCGATCGCGGCCCCCGCGAGCACGAAGGCGAACGGGATGGAGATCAGCACAGCGGTCAGCGAAGCCGCGAGGAGCTCGGCGGGGACCAGATCGAAGGACATGCCCATATCGTCCCCCGGACCGGCGCCGGGAGGCGAGGAGTTCACCGAATCGGGACCTGCGAGGGAGCGAGACAGGCGGGGGCCGGGTGCTCGAGCAGGGTCCCGCGGGGCAGGAGCCGCGGCACCTCGTGGGCCAGGCGCACCGCCGCGCCAGGGTCCTCCAGGAGTGACAGTCCGGTGCGGGCGAGGTCGATGCCCAGCTGATGGGGCAGATGGTCGAGCACCGCCAGGGGCGGGGTGTGGGCCTGGCAGGCCGGGGAGTCGTCCCAGGCCACGATCGACACGTCCTCGGGGACCCGCAGACCGCCGGCGATCACCTGCCCGGCCCCGGCGATCGCCATCGCATCGTTGTCGAAGACGAGGACGGTGGGGCGCTGCGGCCCCGCCAGCAGGGCCGACGTGGCGGCGGCGCCGCTGTCGGAGCTGTAGTCACCCTCGGCGCAGAGCATCGGCAGGCCCGCCTCCCGCACGAACGCCTGATGCGCCTCCCGGCGCAGCCGGCTGTGCAGCAGGTGCGTCGGCCCGCCGACGTGGCCGATCGCCCGGTGGCCGCATCCGTGCAGGTCCTCGAGGAGCCGGCGCATGGTGCCGGCGTTGTCGACGGTCACGGAGGAGAACTCGCCCTGGTGCACATCGCCGATCACCACGAACGGCAGCCCCAGTCGCCGCACCTGGTCCGGCAGATCGTCCTCGTCCAGCAGGTCCTTGAGGATCACCAGGTCGACCATGCCGCGCTCGGCCCAGCGCCGCATCACCTCGAGCTCCTCCGTCCGGCTGGCGGCGACATGGCTGAGCACGGTGTGCCCCCGGGAGACGGCGGTGTCCTCGAGGCCGTGCAGGACCTGGGTGTAGAACCGCTCGGAGCGCGCCGACCACACGCTCTCGGGGATGGTGATCCCGATGGTCGCCATGCGTCCCTCTCCCCTCCGCTCGTCGGTGCTGGCCCTGCCGGCGGGCCGCTCTCAGCCGGCGACGGGCCGGGCGGCCCGGTCCTGGGCGCGGGCGACCAGGTCGTTGGCGCTGAGGAGCACATCCTCCGCCACGAAGGCGTCGGCGTCCACCGGGGCGCTCGTGCGCACGTGGAGGCGTGCGCTCTCGCCCGCCAGCAGCGTCACCAGCTGGCGGTCCACGGTCGCGGCGGGGTCGACCCTGTCCGCCAGCACGCACAGGTCCCGCACCGTGGAGGAGGCGGTCACGGTGATCTCCACCCCGTCCTCGACCCGCCGGGCACGCGCCGTGACCGCTCCCCCGGCGAGCGCGGAGTCGCGGTCCTCGGCGAAGGGGTGGACGGTGCGCACGGCGCTGCCCGACAGCTCCGTGCCCGACGGCTCCTCGACCGACAGCTCCGTGCCGGCGAGCTCGACCACGAGCACCTCGGCAGCCGGCTCCGTCGGGGCGGCGAGCTCGGCGGGAACCGTCAGGGTCCTCGCGGAGCGCGCGGCGACCTGCGCCTCGAGCTCCGCGCGGGCGAGCACGGTGCCGTCATGACGCTGACGACGCAGCCGCAGGGTGCCGGCCAGCCGCTGATCGGTGTCGTTGCCGAGGCTGATCGCCGGGCCGTCCTCGCGCGGCTGGATGGTCAGCAGCACGGGGGCGTAGACGTCCCGCAGCGCGTACCAGAGCAGCTTGCGGCGCCGGTCGCCGTCGACCGCGGCCCAGGAGGTGACCGGCCAGCAGTCGTTGAGCTGCCACACGATGGTGCCGGCGCACACCGGCCAGTGGGAGCGGTAGTGGCCGATCCCGGTGAGCAGGGCGCGGGCCTGGTTGAGCTGGGTGGCGAAGTGGAAGTCGTCGAAGCCCTCGACCTCCGGCAGATGCGGGGCCATGCCGCGGCGCAGCTTGTCCTGCCCGCCCACGGCCTTCTGGTGGGACAGCATCGTCTCCGAGTCCGGATCCAGCGGCCGTTCGGTGACGGCGCGGGCCACGGTCGCGAAGTTGGCCGGGCCCTGGTAGCCGAACTCGGCGGAGAAGCGCGGGACGGTGTCGCGGTAGCGGGTGTAGTCGTTGTTCTCCTCGGAGGCCCAGGCCACCCAATTGTGCACGGTGCCGTGGTCGGGGTTGCGGGGATCCTCGGGCAGGGGCCGCGAGTAGGGGCTGGTGGGCGTGTAGCTGCGGGTCGGGTCGAGCTCGGCGAGCAGGGCGGGGAACAGCTCGGTGTAGTAGCCGAGCCCCCAGCCGGTGCCGGCGGGGATGTGCTCCTGCCAGCCCCAGTGGTGGTAGCCCTCGACGTTCTCGTTGCTGCCGTTCCAGTGGACGAGCGCGGGATGCCAGGCCAGGCGCACGATGTGCTCGCGCGCCTCGGCCTCGAACTCGCTGCGCAGCGGCTCGAGCTCGGAGTAGGCGGCGCAGGCGGTGGTGAAGTCCTGCCACACCATGATCCCCAGCTCGTCGCACAGCTCGTACAGCCATTCGGACTCGTACAGCCCGCCGCCCCAGATGCGCAGGGTGTTCATCCCGGCCTCGAGCGCGTCGGTGACGCTCGCGCGGTAGTCCTGCTCGGTCAGGCGGGAGGGGAAGCAGTCGTCGGGGATCCAGTTCGCGCCCTTGGCGAGGATCGGGCGGTCGTTGACCACGATCGTGAAGGAGGTGCCGATCTGGTCGGGCTCCTCGACCACCCCGGCGGTGCGGAAGCCGATCCGGTGCTCGCGGGCATCGAGCAGCCTCTCCTGCGCATCGCGCAGCTCGATCGCCACGGTGTACCGGGGCTGGTCGCCGTAGCCGCGGGGCCACCACAGCTGCGGGTCCGGGGCGGTCAGGCGCAGGTCGAGCTCGTCGTCCGCGGCGGTGCGGGCGCTGCCGTCGACGTGTCGGCCGGACGGGTCCAGCAGGCGGGCGGAGAGGGTCACGGCGGTGTCGTCGAGCAGGTCCGCCCGCTCGACGAGCGCCGTCAGCGCGACCACGCCGCAGCGGCCGCCGACGCCGTCGTCGGTGCCGGTCTCCGCGGGAGTCGACGCGGGCTCGACCGTGACCTGCGGGCGCACCTGGTCCAGGCGCGCCGAGGACCACTCCTCCAGCCCGATCGGCCCGGCGATCCCGCTGGTGACCAGCACCGGTCCCCAGTCCCAGCCGAAGTTGCAGGCCATCTTGCGGATCGCGTTGTAGGGCAGGTCGTTGCCGGTGACCGGCAGCGTCCCGAGCACCTGCTGGTTCTGGCGGGCGGTGCGCAGCGGGGAGGCGAAGCGGATCTCGAGCCGGTTCTCCCCCTCGCGGAGCGCGGCGGTGATGTCGAAGCGCCAGGAGCGGTGCTGGTTCTGCACCTCGGCGATCCGGTGGCCGTTGAGCACCACGGTGGCGGCGGTGTCGAGGGAGTCGGCGACCAGGTCGACCCGGTCCGCTCCCGTCGCCCTCCAGTCGAAGCGCGTGGCGTAGGTGACGTCGCACTCGCCCGTCCAGGCCAGGTCGTGCTCGTTGCGGTCCAGGTACGGGTCCTCGATCAGCCCGGCGGCGTGCAGGTCGGTGATCAGGGTGCCGGGCACGGTGGCGGGCACGTCGCGGACGGCGACGGGGGCGGGCCCGTCGGTGATGGTCAGGTGCCATCCCTCATGCAGGGGGCGACGGGCGGGGGTGCGGGTCGGGGTCACGCGTTCTCCTCGGCGAGGGCGAGATGGTCGGGCATGGGCACGCCGCGGCGCTGGGCCTCGGCGAGGAAGCGGGGGTTGTTGCCGGGTTCGGGCGCGGCGACCAGCAGCTGCTTGGTGAACTCCGCCTGGGGGTCGAGGATGACCTGGTCGGCGTCGCCGCGCTCGACGACTTCGCCGCGGTACATCACCAGGATCTCGTCGGAGAAGTGCCGGGCGGTGGCGAGGTCGTGGGTGATGTAGAGCATCGCGAGGTTCTCCTCGCGCTGCAGGCGGGCCAGCAGGTTCAGCACGCCCAGGCGGATGGAGACGTCCAGCATCGAGACCGGCTCGTCGGCGATCAGCACCGTGGGACCGGGGGCGAGCGCCCGGGCGATCGCCACGCGCTGGCGCTGCCCGCCGGAGAGCTCGTGGGGGCTGCGGTCGATGAAGCTCTCGGCGGGGCTGAGGTTGACCCGCTCGAGCATCTCGCACACCTTCTCCCGCACGTCGGCGCGGGTGGCCCGGCCGTGCAGCAGCAGGGGCCGTTCGATGTGGTGGCCGATGCTGTGGAAGGGGTTCAGGGAGGCGAAGGGGTCCTGGAACACCATCTGGACGTGGTCGCGGTAGTGGGCCAGGCCCTTGCCGCGGGTGCCGATCGGTTCGCCGTCCAGCGTGATCGTGCCCGAGGTGGGCTTCTCCAGCTGGGCGAGGATCTTGGCGATGGTGGACTTCCCGGAGCCGGACTGGCCCACCAGGGCCACGGTGCGGCCGGGCCGCAGCTCGAGATCGACGCCCTTGACTGCCTGCAGGGTGGAGAAGCGGGCTCCGCTGCGCAGCCGGTAGGACTTGTGCAGGTCGGTGACGGTCAGAGTGGTCATGCGGTGGCCTCCCGGTCGGAGTGCGGTGCGGCGTGCTGGGCCTCGCCGAAGCCGGCGCGCACGAAGTCCCCGGCCTCCCCGGTCAGGGAGGGGAAGGAGCCCAGCAGGCGCTGGGTGTAGGGGTCCTTCGGCTCGAAGTAGAGGTTCTCGGCGGTCTCGATCTCGACGATCCGCCCCGCCTTCATCACGGCGATCCGGTCGGAGATCTCCAGCAGCATCGGCAGGTCGTGGGTGATGAACACGACCGCGAAGCCGAGCTCCTTGCGCAGCCGCAGCACCTCCTGGAGGATCTCGCGCTGGACCACGACGTCCAGGGCGGTGGTGGGCTCGTCCATGATCATCAGCTGCGGGTCCAGGGCCAGCGCCATCGCGATCATCACGCGCTGGCGCATGCCGCCGGAGAGCTCGTGGGGGAAGGCGTCGATGCGGCTGCGCTCCACCCCCACCAGCTCCAGCAGCTCCTCGCCGCGACGGCGGCGCTCGGCCCGGTCCATCTGGGGCCGGTGCGTGGTCAGCACGTCGGCGAGCTGGGCGCGGACGTTCAGCACGGGGTTCAGTGAGTTCATGGCCCCCTGGAACACCATCGCGACCTTCGACCAGCGGAAGGTGCGCAGCGCGGCGCCCTCCAGCGCCAGGACGTCCACCTCGGAGCCGTCCGTGCGGTCGTGGAAGGTGACCGCCCCGCTGGTGATGCGGGCCGGGGGCCGGTGCAGCTGGTTCAGGCCGTAGGCGAGGGTGGTCTTGCCGCAGCCGGACTCCCCCGCCAGGCCCAGGATCTCGCCGCGGCGCAGGGTGAAGGAGGCGTCCTTGACGGCATGGACGCCCTCGCCCACCTCGTAGACGATGTTGAGGTCGCGCACGCTCAGCACGGGCTCCTCGAGCACGGGCGAGGAGGCTCCGCCGAGGCGGCCCTCCTCGAGGGAGCCGGTCAGGGCGGGGTGGTCCGGGGGGACGGATCCGGTCATCGGGGTGCTCATACCAGGGCCTCCTTCGTCGTGGCCTCCGAGTCGCCGGCCTCGGAGTCGTCGGCCTCCTCGGCCCGGCGCACGCTGCGGGCGGCCTTGGGGGCGGTGCGCAGGCGCGGGTTGATGATCCCGTCGATCGAGAAATTGATCAGGGACAGGCCGCAGCCCAGCAGGGCGATCATCAGACCCGGCGGGACGAACCACCACCAGCCGCCTAGGGTGAGGGCCTGGCCGTTCTGGGCGTAGAACAGCATCGAGCCCCAGGTCTGGGTGCCCACCACGCCGAGACCGATGAAGCTCAGCCCGGCCTCGCCGAGGATCGCGGTGATCAGGGCGAACACGAAGCCGCTGGACATCACCGGCAGCAGGTTCGGCAGGATCTCCACGGCGATGATGCGGTGGGGCTTCTCCCCGGCGATCTTCGCGGCCTGGACGTAGTCGCGGGTGCGGATCGACAGGGTCTGCGAGCGCAGCACGCGGGCCGCGGCGGCCCAGGAGGTGATCGCCAGGATCACGGCGATCAGCAGCAGGCCGCGCTGCTGGACGTAGGAGCCGATCACGATCATCAGCGGCAGGCCCGGCAGGATCAGCACGACGTTGGTGAACAGGGAGAAGGCCTCGTCCACCCAGCCGCCGAGGTAGCCGCCGAGGATGCCGAAGAAGGCGGAGAGGAACAGCGCCAGGAGGGCGACGATGATGCCCACCACCAGGGAGCCGCGGGTGGCCCAGGCCAGCTGGGCCAGCACGTCCTGTCCGGTCTGGGTGGTGCCCAGCCAGTGCTCGGCGGAGGGCCCGACCATGCCGGCGCTGGAGATGGCCAGCGGGTCGGCGACGACCATCGGGGCGATCACCCCGAACAGGGTGATCGCGACGACCAGGCCCACCCCGATGACGAGGGAGGGGGTGGCGTGGCGGCGCAGGGCGGCGCGGAAGCGGCCGCGACGGGAAGCGGGGGTGTCGGTCATGGGTGCTCCTCAGCCTCGCGCTCGGGTGCGGGGGTCGATGACGCCGTACAGCAGGTCCACCACGAGGTTCGCCGCGAGGACGGAGACCGTGATGATCAGGAACATGCCCTGCATCAGCGAGTAGTCGTTGTTCTGCACGGCCTGCAGCATCGTGAAGCCGAGGCCGGGGTAAGAGAAGACGGTCTCGACCACGATCGAGCCGGAGACCACGAAGCCCAGCGAGATCGCGAAGCCGGAGACGCTGGGCAGCATCGCGTTGCGGGCGGCGTACATGATCATCACGCGGCGCGGGGACAGGCCCTTCGCCTCGGCGGTGAGGATGTAGTCCTCGCTGAGGGTGGAGACCATCATGTTGCGCATCCCCAGCAGCCAGCCGCCCAGGGAGGACAGCACGATGGTCAGCGCCGGCAGGAAGCCGTAGTAGAGGGCGTTGGAGAGGAAAGGGATGTCGAAGGCGGGACGCACCAGCGTGTAGTCGTAGCCGCCGGAGATCGGGAACCAGCCCAGGTTGACCGACAGCACGTAGATGAACAGCAGGGCGAGCCAGAAGTAGGGCACGGCCTGCAGGATCGTGGTGGCGGGGATGAGGGAGTCCAGCCAGGTGCCGCGCTTCCAGCCGGCGACCGTGCCCAGCACCATCCCGATGAGGAAGGTGATGGTGGTGGCCAGACCCACCAGGATCAGGGTCCAGGGCAGTGCCTGGCCCACCACCTGGGAGACCGGGGTCGGGAAGTAGGTGACCGAGACGCCGAGGTCGCCGGTGAGCAGCCCGCCGAGGTAGGCGAGGTACTCCTGCACCAGCGGCGCGTCGTCGTCGGCCCCGAGCATCACCTCGATGGCCTGGCGGGTGTCGGGGTCCACCGGTCCGCGCAGCGCGAGCTTCGCCAGGACGGCGTCCACCGGGCTGCCCGGCAGGAGACGGGGGATGAAGAAGTTGAGGGTCACCGCGGCCCAGAGGGCCACCAGGTAGAACCCGATCTTGCGCAGGAAGTGCACTGCCTCGAGATCCTTTCGTCGCACGGGGCCGCGCCGCACCGCCCGCCCCGTCGGCGGTGGGCCGCGGGGCGGGGTCGGCGCGGGGCCGACGGGTCAGCTGGTGGGGACGACGGCCTTGAGGACCATGGCGCTGTCCGGTGCCGCCCAGGACATCGGGTAGGCGTACAGGTCGCCCTCGGTGGGCCAGCCGGTGACCTTCGAGGTGTTGTACTCCGTCAGGCTCGAGCCGATCATCACCGGGATCGCCGGCATCACCTCGACCAGCCGCTGCTGGACGAGGAAGTACTGCTCCTTCTTGACCTCCGGGTCGTCGGTGGCCGCGGCGGCGTCCAGCGCCGCGTCGACGTCCGGATCCGAGAAGCGGGTGATGTTGTGGTACGGATTGCCGTTCTCGCCCACGGGCACCGTGTTGTCGGTGGAGAAGTGGTTGCGGTACGGGTAGTACGGGTCCGGCGCGGGGCCCTGGCCGACGGAGTCGATCACCAGCTGGTACGTGCCGCGGGCCTTGGCGTCGTTCCACTCGTTGACGCTGACCTGCTGCGGGATCAGCTCGATCCCGATCTCCACGTACTGCGCAGCCAGGGTGTCCAGGGCGGTGACGTAGTCGGACCAGCCGGTGGGGCAGGAGACGGTCATCGAGACCCGCACATCGCCCTTGGCGTATATGCCGTCGGCGCCGAGGCTGTACCCGGCCTCCTCGAGGATCCGCGTCGCTTCCTCGGGCTGCGCGTTCCAGGGCGCGTTCTCGATCGAGGGATCGATGAAGTCGGCATCGCGCTCGGGCAGCGCGAAGGAGGGCGAGATGTCCGAGCCGAGGTCGAAGAAGGCCAGCTTGGACAGCTGCTCGCGGTCCATCCCGAAGTAGAGCGCCTTGCGCACGGCGACGTCGGTCTGCGGGCCCTCGCAGCCCAGGTCCGGGTTGCAGGCGGCCATCAGCCCCATCTGGGAGATGCCGGTGTTGGTGAACGCGAGGTCGGGGTTCTGGGCCACGTGCTCCTCGAGGTTCGGGATCGCGGCGGACATGTAGTCGATCTCCCCGGCCAGCCACATGTCGGTGGCGGACTGGTTGCCGGAGGTGGAGATGGCGCGCACGCCGCCGATGGCGGGCTTGCCCTCCTCCCAGTACTTCTCGTTGGTGAGCATCAGGTAGGACTCGGGGGTGAAGTCCTGCATGGCGAAGGGCCCGGTGCCGACCGGCTCCTCGTTGGCGTAGGTGGCGAGGTCCTCGACGTCGGTGAAGAGGTGCTCGGGGATGATCCAGGTGCGCGAGAGGGCGTTGGGCCCCTCGGTGAAGGACGGCTCGTCGTAGGTGATCTCGACCGTCGTGTCGTCGATCGCCTCGGCCGACGGGGCGGTGCCGGCGGCGTTGAGCGCCTCGGTGTCACGGACCTTGTTGAAGGTGAAGGCGACGTCCTGCGCGGTGAAGGGGGTGTCGTCGGTCCAGACCACGCCGGAGCGGGTGGTGACGGTCAGGACGGTGCCGTCCTCGTTCCAGCTGAAGCTTTCCCCCAGCAGCGGGACGGGCTCCTGGTCGATGGGCTCCAGGGGGTTGAAGTAGAACAGCGTCTCGTAGATCAGGCCCTGGATCATGTGCACCACCGAGGGCGAGTGCGGGTTGAAGTTCTTGGTCAGGCTGCCGGCGGTCGAGTTGGTGATGAGGATCGGCCGGTCGTCCGACCCTCCACCACCGCCGTTCTCGAGGTTGGAGCTCGTGCCGCACGCCGCGAGCGCGACGGGCGCTGCGCCGAGCGCAGTGAGCTTGTACAGGTCTCGACGACTGAGGTGCATCGTTGCTCTCCTTGCCACGCATCTGTGCGTGCCGGGTCGATCGCCCGCTCCGGGCTTCCTTCATTTCGTTAATGAAGTAAGGATAGTGTGGAGACCTGGATCACCTGCCGTCAAGGCTCACGGCCCGCCGAATGCACTACGAAATGGTCACGGCCACATCACGGCCGGTGACCGCCGCGTCCTCCGGGACGAGGTGCCAGACTTGCCAGAACCGCTGGACAGCGGTCCGTACGCACCCGCAGATCCAGCCAGGAGGAGGTCGCGATGAAGGCCACCGGCGCGCGCAGGGCCTCCGCCACCGATGCCGCGATCCTCGAGATCGTGCGGCGCCGCTCCGAGACCAGCCGGGTGGAGATCTCCCGGGAGCTCGGGGTGACCCCGGCGACCGTCACCTACGCCGTCAAGCGCCTGCTCGCGGCGGGGCTCCTGGTGGAGGGCGGGTTCGCGGCGTCCAACGGCGGCAAGCGCGCCTCCCTGCTGCGGCTGAACGATCAGGCCCGCTGGGCGATCGGCGGCACGATCGACGCGGACCGCCTCTCCCTGGCCGCGGTGGACCTCACCGGCCGGCTGCGGGCCCGGATCGCCGTGCCGCTGGACGCCGCCGATGCCGCGGAGGTCGAGCGGGCCCTGCACCGGGCGCTGGCGGTGATCCGACCCGAGGCCCCGGAACCGGCGGCCACCGGCATCGGCCTGGCGGTCCCCGGCGGTCCGGGCGGCGGTGCCGGGCCCGCCGGGGACGGCGCGGCGATGCTGCGGGAGGTCGCCGAGAGCCTCGACATCCCCTCGGTCAGCGCGAACGCCCCGGCCTGCGCGGCGCTGGGCAGCTTCTGGAGCGGCGAGCAGCCCGAGAGCGGGCTGTGCGCGACGGTGCACATGGACGGCGGGCTCGGGCTGTCGATCCTGCAGGACGGCCGACCGCTGGAGGCACGAGCGGGCAGCTTCGCCACCCTGGACCATGTGGGGATCGATCCCGGCGGTCCGCCGTGCGAGTGCGGCGGCCGCGGCTGCCTGCACCAGTACGCCTCGGCGCAGGCGATCATCGAGCGGGCCGCGGGCCTCGAGGACCTCGCCACGGATCTGGGGCTGCGGCTGACCGACACCTCGCTCAGCAGCGACGTGGTGCTGATCGCCCTGGCCGCCTCCCGCGGGGAGCCGCGTGCCCGGGAGGTGTTCACCGCGGCGCTCACGGCGGTCGCGCAGGCGGTCTGGTCCGCCACCAGCGCGCTGGGACTGCCCTCCCTGGTGCTCTCCGGCCCGGCCCTGCAGGCCGCGCCCGTGCTGGTGGGCGAGGTGATGCAGGAGCGGCTGACCACCCGCGCCGAGCGGCTGGGCACGGAGCTGACGGTCTCGGTCTCGCAGGTCCAGCCCCATCCCTGCGCCGTCGGTGCGGCGGTGCTGGCGCTGCAGACCTTCATGACGCCGGGCCCGGCCTCCCACCGGGGGTCGTCTCGCCGAGGAGGCCTCGCCGGGCCCGGGGCGTGAGCCTCAGCCCCGATGCGCCCACAGGTCGCGCAGCAGCGCGATCTCGGCGAGGTGGTGGATGAGCTCGCGGTTGATGTGGGCCACGAGCGTGGCGCGGGAGGAGGCGGCCCACGGCCCCTCCGCCTCACCGACGGCGACCTGGAGGTCCTCGGCGTCCCAGGTGCGCACGCCGGCGATCCAGCGCTCGTACTCGGCGTCGAACTGGGCCAGGGCCTCGCTCGCGGTAGCGGCGTAGTCCCAGCTCATGTAGTCCGCGGGCGGTCCGCCGTGGTGGGAGTGGCTGCGCGCGGCGAGCACGCCGACGATGACGTGCCCGAGCCGCCAGGCGATCGTGGTCAGGGGCGCCGGGTCCGGTTCGGGGAACTCGAAGTCGATGACCATCTGCCCGGAGCCGCCCTGGAGCGAGGTGGGAGGCGGCTCGCCCTCGGCCGCCCGGGGGTGGACGGTCCAGGCCCGGCCGGCACCGCTGGGGTCGAAGAAGTACTCCTGATCCGTGAGCCCTGCGAGGCGGGGGCGCAGCTGCTCGCGCATGTGGAACTCGATCTGGTCGAGCAGCACGGTGGGCAGGTCCCCGTCGGTGCCGATCGGCGCGTGGTCGTGGTGGTGGTCGCTCATGGTGGGCTCCTTGCGGGGTCGTCGGGTGTCGGGATCGCAGCGGGGGCGGGCCGCCCGGCTCACCAGCCGGGCGGCGGCCAGGGCTGCCCGTCGGCGAGGGCGTTGAGCTCGTAGGCCCCCTTGCCGTCGATGCTCTCGCGCAGGATGTCCGCATGGCCGGCGTGGCGGGCGTTCTCCTCGATCTGGTGCAGCGCGTACCAGCGCATCGTCCAGGTCTCGCGCCCCTCGAACCAGGGCTGGGCGGGCACGGGCCCCCGGGTCTCCAGGTCGGCGGCGCGGATCGCGGCGGCCAGCTCCTCCCCGACCCGGCGCAGCTCCTGACTCAGGGAGTCGGCGGTGTCCTCCGCCCGCAGCGCCTCCGGGGCGATGGTGCCCTCGGCCTGGAACTGCTGCAGGTCCTCTGAGGGCGACGCGGGCGCCTCGGGAGCGGTGGCGAAGGTCAGCACCGCCCGCCCGGCGACCAGCAGCACGTGCCGGGCCAGGGCGCCGAGGCTCATGCCGGAAGCGCTGGGGACCATCGCGAGCTGCTCGCGGTCCAGTCCGTGCAGGGCGGTGGCGATCTGGTCGATCTGCTGGCGGGAGAAGGTGGCGAGGCTGTCGCGCTCGTCGGCGGTCTCTGAGGTCAGGAAGGGCATCGTGCGGTCTCCTCGGGTCGAGCCGCTCCGTCCGGTGCGGCGGTCGAGGCCCACTCTTCGCCGCTGTGCGGACAGCTCCTGTCCGCGAAGTGGGGCAGAGTGTGTCCATGAGCGATGTGACCACCAGAGCGCTGCGGCTGCTGGCCCTGCTGCAGTCGCGAGCGGTGTGGACCGGGCCGGAGCTCGCCGACGAGATGGGCGTGACCACGCGCACCGTGCGCCGCGACGTGGACCGGCTGCGGCAGCTGGGGTATCCGGTGCTCACCTCTGCCGGGCACGGCGGCGGGTATCAGCTCGGTGCGGGCCAGGCGCT
>Ga0079226_10003217_pt1 | contig 12549 bp, 12 predicted proteins | sample Poulit2014_FD_76345 | JGI IMG/M metagenome (GOLD analysis project Ga0079226, IMG submission 76345) | Agricultural soil microbial communities from Georgia to study Nitrogen management - Poultry litter 2014 | ecosystem: Environmental > Terrestrial > Soil > Agricultural land | place: USA: Georgia... | reverse complement strand
GTCAATGGATATCTATCGTAAGGCCTTCTACCAAGAGATATCACAGCTCCATCGACCAATAATCAATTGATCAGTATTATTTATTTGAGTCCAGTGGCTAACTTATTCTTGAAATTTAGGATATTAAGTTAATCTAAAAATTAATGTTATTTGATATAAAAGGGTGTATATTAATTAGGTATGCAAGATATACTTATCATTAATATTGTTATCTAAAGGACAATTATGATATTATAATTGCAAACTGAGAGGTGAGGGGTTAATGAGACAAATTGGATTAAACGCGTTACTGACGATCATCAGTAATTTTACTTTTATCCTGATTACGTTTAAGATCTTGCGCGATTTGCGGCTGGATTACTATGTTAATAAGGAACGGCAACGGACTTTTCGGCTGTTTCTGATTTTAGTTTCAACAGCTCTAGGCTTCTTAGTAAGTCAATTTTTCCTAAACTTCATCGATAGTGTACGAAATTTAGGATATCTATTATAATGGAGGATTCGACTTGGAAAAAATTATTGTTCGCGGCGGAAACAAGTTAAACGGAACGGTTGAAATTGAAGGCGCAAAGAACGCGGTATTACCAATTTTAGCTGCATCAATTCTTCCAACTGAAGGCCGCACGGTTTTACATAACGTCCCGATTTTATCAGATGTATTTACAATGAATAATGTGATCCGCTTTTTAAATGTTAAAGTTGGATTTGATGAAGATCAAAAAGAAATTACGGTTGATTCAACCGATGAATTATCATATGAAGCACCATTCAAATATGTTTCAAAGATGCGGGCTTCAATCGTTGTTTTAGGTCCGCTCTTGGCCCGGGTTAAACATGCGAAGGTTGCAATGCCGGGCGGATGTGCAATTGGTTCCCGGCCGATTGATTTACATTTAAAGGGATTGGAAGCAATGGGGGCCAAGATCATCCGTAACGATGGTTACATTGAAGCAACGACCGATGGATTAAAGGGAGCAAATATTTACCTTGATTTTCCAAGTGTTGGTGCAACCCAAAACATTATGATGGCCGCAACCTTAGCCAAGGGAACAACGATTATTGAAAACGTTGCCCGGGAACCTGAAATCGTTGATCTTGCCAACTTCTTAAATAAGATGGGGGCCCACGTAACAGGTGCTGGAACAGAAACAATCAAGGTTGTTGGTGTTGATCACCTTCACGGGGTTGAACACACGGTCGTTCAAGATCGGATCGAAGCCGGAACATTTATGGTTGCCGCTGCAATCACCAATGGGAATGTTTTGATCAAAGATGCCGTTGAAGAACACAACAAACCATTGATTTCTAAGCTTGAAGAAATGGGTGCGCAAGTAATTCGGGAAGATGACGGTATTCGGGTAATCGGACCGGAAAAACTTAAACCGGCAGATGTGAAGACAATGCCGCACCCCGGTTTCCCAACTGATATGCAACCGCAAATCAGTGTTGCGCAGTTAGCAGCTGATGGGACAAGCACATTAACGGAAACGGTCTTTGAAAACCGGTTCATGCACCTGGAAGAATTACGGCGAATGAATGCCGACTTTAAGGTTGAAGGCAATGCGGCTGTTTTGAACGGCCCAACAAACTTTAGCGGGTCTGAAGTTGCTGCAACTGACTTGCGGGCCGCTGCTGCGTTGATCCTTGCCGGGTTAATCGCAAAGGGCATCACGCAAGTAACCCATTTGGAATATCTTGATCGGGGATACTGGCACTTTAATCAAAAGCTTGCTTCATTAGGTGCGGAAATCAAGCGGGTCAATGATATTACCGGAAACGAAATGAAAATCAACAGTGAAGTTAAAAATTAATCAAATTATTAAGTAATAAGGGGCTGGATTTTGGAACAGTCCCTTTTTTGGTACTAACAATTATCTTGATTTTACGTGAATTCAAAAATGATTCTATAGTATAATAATCGAGATATATCCTTAATTTTGAGTAATGATTATTAAAGGAGAATTGCTATGGCAAAAGACATTGGGATTGACTTGGGTACGGCCAATGTGCTGATCAATATCCAAGGTGAAGGAATTGTATTAAACGAACCTTCAGTAGTAGCTGTCAATTCAAAATCAAATAAGGTTCTGGCTGTTGGGTCAGAAGCTTATCAAATGGTTGGCCGGACACCAGGGAGTATCCGGGCAATCCGTCCGTTAAAAGACGGAGTGATCGCAGATTTTGATATTACGGAACAAATGCTTTCATACTTCATTAAGAAGTTGAATGTTAAGGGGTTCATGTCAAAACCAAATATTATGATCTGCTGCCCAACGAATACAACAGACGTTGAACATAAGGCAATTCGCCAAGTTGCTGAAAAAATTGGCGGCGGTCAGGTTTATTTGGAACTTGAACCAAAAGTTTCAGCTGTTGGAGCTGGTTTAGATATTTTCAAACCGTTTGGAAACATGGTCATCGATATTGGTGGGGGAACAAGTGATATTGCGTTCCTTTCTTTAGGTGATATTGTTGCCAGCCGTTCATTGAAGATTGCCGGTGACCGGTTGAACATGGATATTTTAAACTTTGTAAAGAAGAAGTATAACTTACAAATTGGTGAACGGACTGCTGAAAAGGTGAAAATTGAAATCGGGACGGTTGTTCCAGGACACCGGAATGAAGAAATCGATGTTCGCGGCCGGGATACAGTTTCAGGACTGCCGCGGACAATTACCTTGAAGTCTGACGATGTTGAACCAACGTTGAATGAAACCATGATGAACGTTGTTGAAGCGGCAAAGGATGTCTTAGGAGTAATTCCGCCTGAACTTGCAGCTGATATCATCGATCATGGAATCATGATGACGGGTGGCGGTGCATTGCTTGATGGCATGGATCAATTACTGATGGATAATTTAAACATTCCGGTTAATATTTCAGATACACCATTGGATGATGTTGCTGTCGGAACGGGAATTTTACTTGAAAAAATTCTTGGCAGTGAAAATCAAAAGAGATAATCGAAATGTTTAAACGCATTTTTACGTGGATCATCCATCAATATCAACGGTTTATTTCACCGTTGTTTCCGCCAAGTTGTCGGTATTACCCGACATGTTCGAACTATGCTTTGCAGGCAATTCAAAAGTTTGGAGCATTGAAAGGTGGTTTGATAGCTGCAGCGCGAATTTTACGGTGTAATCCATTTGTGAAGGGTGGATAAGATCCCGTTCCAGATCATTTCAGCTTGCATCGAAATGAAAGCTGGAAAGATGATCCCAATAAAAATTTCTTTTACAATGAAGAACATTTAAATAAATAACTTTAAGGAGGTAAGCGTGTGTCAAAAAAAACTAAAACGATTGAATTAGTTGAAGATGAAAAGGTAATCAATGGGGTAACGGTTGCTGAATTAAAATTAGGTGAAAAGTCTTTGGGAACAGTCAAACCTGAAGATGATAAGTTTACTGCCAGTCTTCCAGATGGCGAAAAGTTCAGTGTGAAAAGTCATTCAGAAGCAGTTAATATTTTGATCAGTCATTACCATTTACACTCATAGGATGATTACGCAAAGGAGCTTTAAAATTGGGTAATACGAAAAATAACCGGCGGGTAAAAAGTAATGATGACCGGATCGACTGGGGAATCATTTTCTCAGTTCTTGTTTTAGCCGTAATCGGGATGCTTTCGATTTACGTTGCCGTTAAGCATGATACAAGTAATGCGAGTGTAACCAAGACGTTAGTTTCACAAGCAATGTGGTATGTTTTCGGAATCATCGCAGTTGTGATCATCATGCAGTTTGACGCCGAGCAGTTATGGAAAGTGGCCCCGGTTGCTTACGGTATCGGGATCACGCTGATGTTCCTGTTGCTTTTCCTGTATAGTCGTTCGTATGCGGCTCAAACAGGGGCGAAAAGCTGGTTTGCAATCGGATCATTGACTTTCCAGCCGTCAGAAGTGATGAAACCCGCGTATATTCTGATGCTGGCGCGGGTAATTGCCGAGCATAATTCCCTATATCCAGAGCATACGATTGAAACGGATTGGAAGTTGCTTGGTAAAATGTTTCTCTGGACGTTGCCGATTGTTATTTTGTTAAAACTTCAAAATGACTTTGGGACAACGTTGGTTTTCTTAGCAATTTTTGGCGGAATGGTTTTAATTTCCGGAATTTCATGGCGCATCATTGTTCCAATCTTCGGTGCATTCTTCGTTATTGGAGCAATCGCAATTTACTTTGCGGTCTTTAACCGGGGAGTACTGTTGCACTTAGGATTCCAGAACTACCAATTCCAACGAATCGATGCTTGGTTGCATCCCGAAAATAACACGACCGGTTCAAGTTACCAGTTATGGCGGAGTATTGAAGCCATTGGTTCTGGTCAGTTATTTGGAAAAGGGTTCAACGTTTCAAACGTTTACGTTCCTGTTCGGGAATCTGATATGATTTTCTCGGTTATCGGGGAAAACTTTGGTTTTATTGGTGGATGTGTCTTGATTTTCATCTATCTGTTGTTGATTTTCCAAATGGTTCAAGTAACGTTTGAAACCCGGAATGAATTTTACGCATACATTTCAACCGGGGTTATTATGATGATCTTATTCCACGTATTTGAAAACATTGGAATGAGTATCGGATTGCTTCCGTTAACTGGGATCCCATTACCATTTATTAGCCAAGGGGGATCCTCGTTGATTGGGAACATGATTGGAATCGGCCTGATTATGTCGATGAGGTATCACCATAAGAGTTACATGTTTAGTAATAATTCAGATTTTAATTAAAGAAGGTTGCGGCTTCGGTCGCAACCTTTTTTAATGCGTTTAATTTCTAAAATATTTCGATAACCTTTATACTTAGAATAGTAATTTATGGAATAAGAGGAATTAAAATGGATAGCGATCAACTTACAGAATTAATTTTAGCTTTGCAAATGATCAAGGGCGTTGGTCCGAAAACGGTGTTGAAGTTTTTTGACACCGTTAAGCCACGGTTGATTTTGGAAAACTTCCGGAATATGCATCGTAATTCGACAATCAATCGGCGGATCAACGAAGGATCTTTGGATTATCAAAAATGGAAAAACATGCTTGCGGATGCCCGGGAATTAATGGAAAAGACCCGCAGTTACGGAATCCAAATTTTGAATTATCAGAATGCGGATTATCCAGATAACTTGCGAAGTTTGAATCATTACCCGTTGATCATTTACGTCAAGGGAAACGTTAAGGCTCTTCAAGGACCGTCAGTAGGATTTATTGGGACCCGGCGGCCAACGGAACTCGGTTATAAAATGGCAGAACGGATGGCATACCAATTTGCGAAGGATGGCCTGACCGTTGTCAGCGGGTTATCGGTTGGAACGAATACGGCGGCGCACACCGGCGCATTGAAAGCTGGCGGAACAACGGTTGCGATTTTAGGTCACAGTTTGGAGCAGCCAATCTATCCGAAAGAAAATAAGGATTTTGCTCAAGAAATCATTGATAACGGCGGTGCATTAATGTCAACCTACAGCCTGGGGGCAATCGTCCGGCGGCAATTCTTAGCAGCCCGTGATGAATGGGAAAGCGGTCTTGCGGATGGTTTAGTAGTTGTTGAAACCGATCAAAACGGGAAGACGGAATCCGCTTTGCAACACGCGTTTAAACAGGGACGGCCGGTCGGAATGCTTGATCACAGTCAATGCCCGAAAATCGATGATGTTATGAAAATCGAACAGGCAATCGGGAATCAGGAATTTATCCGGAAAAAACGGACAATGCCGTTATGGGATATTGATAGCCTTCATCGGTTTGAAGCAACCATGGCAAAATCACGCGAAGAATTTTTAAAGAAGAGCAAGCGGCACAAACGGCTTGCTGAAATTCGTCTTTTTTAAGAGCAATTGGATGCAGATGATAATAAATTATGCTATACTTAGGTTTCAAGTTATGTACGAACAAAATTCTAAACAAAAGGTGATTAAGTAAATGGATAGCAAAAAGAAATTACATATTGCATTATTCTTTGGCGGAAACTCATCTGAACATGACGTTTCAAAGCGTTCGGCTCACAACATTTATGACGCTTTAGACAAAGACAAATACGAAGTTTCAGTCTTCATGTTTACGAAGCAAGGCTTCTTACTTGGTAACAAAGACTCTCTTCGGATTTTCAATGGCGAACCAGAGGATGAAGTGGTTGCAGAAGCAACGAAGGACGTTGACTTTTCAAATCCGTTAGCAAACATCCAAAACTTATCTGAAGTAAAGGATGTTGATGTCTTCTATCCGGTAATTCACGGAAACATGGGGGAAGATGGAACGGTTCAAGGGCTTTTCCGCTTGTTAAACAAGCCATGGATTGGAAGCGGAATTGCTTCATCAGCTAATTCATTTGATAAGGACTTAACCAAGCAATTATTAACATTGCACGGGGTTCGGAACACGAAGTACTTTGTGGTTACACCTGAAACGGTTGATGAACATCCATACAGCAAGGCTAAGGAAGAATTAGGCGAAGTCATGTTTGTTAAACCTGCTCGTCAAGGTTCTTCAGTCGGAATCAACAAGATCAAGACCGAACAAGAATACAACGATGCGATTCAAGAAGCATTCCGTTATGACTACAAGGTAATGGTTGAAGAAGCAATCAAAAATCCACGCGAAGTTGAATGTTCAGTGCTTGGAAACCGTGATCCGAAGTATTCAAAACTTGGTGCAGTCGATGTTAACGGCGATGAATTCTACGACTACAACAACAAGTTCGTTGATGCTTCAGGTGTCGTCTTCAAGATTCCAGTTGATTTACCAGAAAAATTAACAAAGGAAATCCAAGAAATGTCAGTTAAGGCATTTAAAGCCTTGGATAACCGTGGTTTAGCCCGGATGGACTTCTTAGTCGATGAAAATGATGTTCCATACTTAGGTGAAGTAAATACTTTGCCAGGCTTTACCAACATTTCACTTTACCCTCAATTATGGGAAGTTTCAGGAATCAGTTATTCAGATTTGATTGATAAGTTGATTCAACTCGCAATTGACGAATTCAATGACAATGCTAAACTTCACTATGACTTTACTGAATTAGGTTCAGAAAAATTAGGTAAAGGATTATTAGACAAGAACGGAAAGCACCGTGATTAAAAAGAATATGAAAAAGGCTCACAGTTATTGCTGTGAGTCTTTTTTGCTAGTTCAATTTAGTCTTTAATGTATTTAGAACTTATATAGTTATATATCTGAAAATTCATATCCGTTCCAATCTTTGAAAGTTTTTCATGGAGTTCTTTTTTGATTAAATTTTTAGTTTTAGTGTTGACAACCTTATTGTGCGTTTGATCCTCACGGTAAGTTGTTCCGTCATAATAGTCATTACCGTCATAAATGATTTGTTCATCATCTTTTTTAGTATGAATATCCTGTGTGCCATCATTATATAGTTTAAAATTAAAATGTTTAGTTGATAAAACTAAAGCACAGCAATTGCCTTCGTTAAAGCCCTTAACGTTTTCAATTTTTACGTTATTTTGAACTAAAATTTCAATATTGGGCTTAGGGACACCATCAATAAGATGGTCTAAATCACATAAGTAACTTATTCTTTGTTCATCAGAATAGCGATTATTGAAACTGAATAGCCGATATTCGCCAATGAATAGTTCGCCTAAAATTAACAGTAGTCCAATAAATATTAATCCTTTAAAAAATTTTTTCATTTTTAAATCCTTTTTGGGAAAAATCATTTATATATTAATATATAATATTAGGAGAATGTTTGGAAGGAATTATTGTATGGAAAAAAGGGATAAACGGAAACAATTATTAAAAATTTTATTTGGGATATGTATTTTTTCTTTTATTGGCATATCTGTTATAAGATTGATTGATTTCAAACAAAAAATTGTCGAAGATAGTATTGAATTTCATCAAAATGCTTGTCGAAAAGCTCAACGTATTGCTAAACAAAATGAGAGCGATATTATCGATTGTATTAAGAATGATGATAAGGAAAATAAAATAAAGAAGATTACAGTTCAATATAAAAAGGCTTCGCCAGGTGTCTATGACTCAATGTCTTGTGTCGATGTTCCATGTTATGTCAACGGAGATAAGTCTTTAAATTGCGATGTCTTGTTAAAAGAAGATGACGACACTGTAGATGAATTCGGTTATGAAATGAATTCAATTCCAAATGATAAATTATTAAAATATCTTGGATATGATTCTTTTTAGAATAATGTTTAGATGAAAATATCCTAAAACTATCAAAGAGTATCAATAGTTTTAGGATGTTTTTTTATTCTTCAAATTTGTTAAACGTTGAGCGGTAAATATTCATCACTAACCAGATCAATGCTTGGAAGACGGCAATCAAGATGACAAAAACCAGCATGCGGATATTCCACATTTGGATCAAGTCGTTGATCACGCTGTGCGGATCCATGAACAGGTAAACGGTGTGAAGCCGTAAGAACCGGCCGATGTAAACCCCAATCGAAGAAGCAAGGATCAAGATCCCGACGATCGAAATTTCAAAAAACGGACTGTTCTTTTTGAACCGCTTGGCGATCACCTTGCTGACACACGAAAGGCTCCAAACACCAAAAAGACTGGACATCAAAGCACTGAATACTAAATTGCCATAGTGCCACCAAATGCGGAGCTTAAAGACCATCAATCCGGTAACTGCATTGTAAGGATTGATTTTTGCTAAGTGGAAGAGGTCAGTTAAAACGTATGGGGCATTTGGATAAAATAACAGCCACAAAATAAATAAGATGACGAATAACCAGCGGGGCTGTTTTTCATTGATGTGCATTCCGATTTCAATCGGAATGTATGCCAGAAAAGTATTCAGCAACAGAAAACTATAGACTGCTTTTCCCGATGCGATTACGCCGCCAATGTACAGCATGTAGAAGATAAACAGCAACCGTACGATCCATTGAACTTTTTTATTCATTGAAAACACCTCGGTTTGAAGAAAGTTCAAAAAGTATTATTACCATTGTACCAATTTTGGAATGGCTTTGCAGGCAAAAAAATCAATTTAATGAATAGTTAATAAGAATTAACGGTTTATTGCGGTTTCTTAAAATTGTTTTCATGATACAATTATAATATATACGCTGAACGAGGAGGACAAAATGGAATTTTTAAGCAGTATTTTTACCTGGCAGCACTTTATTAACTTGTTGGATATTGGCGTTGTCTGGTATGCAATTTACAAATTGATGATGCTTTTACGCGGGACAAAGGCGGTTCAGCTTTTCAAGGGCGTTTTAGTGATCATCGTTATTAAATTGATCAGTTGGTATTTAGGACTTCGGACGGTTTCGTGGATCACAGACCAGATTATTAACTGGGGAATTATTGCGATCATCGTAATTTTCCAACCGGAAATTCGGCGCGGCCTCGAGCATCTTGGACGCGGGTCGCTGTTCTTTAATAATAAAAAGAAACAAAATGAAGCCCAAGAAAAGATGATCCAAGCCCTTGATAAGGCGATTCAATACATGTCAAAACGGCGGATCGGGGCTTTAATGACGATTGAAATGAATACCGGGCTTGAAGATTACATTGAAACGGGGATTCCGTTGGATGCAGATGTTAGTGGTGAATTGCTGATCAACATCTTCATTCCGAACACGCCGTTGCATGATGGCGCGGTAATTATTAAGAATAACCGGATTGCGGTTGCAGCTGCATATTTGCCGCTTTCAGAAAGTAATTTGATTCCAAAAGAATTAGGAACGCGGCACCGGGCAGCCGTCGGAATCAGTGAAGTGACGGATGCGTTGACGATCGTTATTTCAGAAGAAACCGGGGCAGTTACGATCACCAAGAACAACGAATTGATTCGGAACTTGACCCGGCAAGATTACTTAAAATTGTTACACAATGAATTGGTTCCGGCAGAAGAGAAGAAGCAAAAGAATGTCTTTGTCCGGTTCTTCAGTAAGATGAAAGCCCGCAAGGCAAACCGGAACAGTCACGCAGCAGGCCATACAGCTCATAAGAGGGGGCGGAAACATTGAAATTCAGTAAATTGTCAAACACGAAATTTGTATATTCCATTATTTCCTTGATTTTTGCATGCTTCCTCTTTGGGTATGTAACAACTGATACCGGGGCAAACACGAATGGGGCAGCGAATAAAGCCACCTTGTCGACCCAAAAGTCAGCAACGGTCACGGTGCCATTGAAGGTGAATGTCAGTTCCAAGTATTTTGTTGAAGGTTATCCGGAAAACGTTAAGGTTAAGATCAACGGTCCGGCAGCCCTTGTTCAAACGGCAGAAAATACTAAAAACTTTCAAGCGTATGCTGACTTGGAAGGCTTAAAGCCTGGAAAACACACTGTTAAGTTAAAAGTTTCAGGTGTTAGTCACGAATTGAGCGCGAACGTTCAACCTGAAAAAGTGACGGTTACGATCAGTAAGAAGGCAACGGCAACCTTCCCAATTCAAGTCCGGTTTGATTCAACCTTGATCGGGAACGGCTACGCTGCCGGAATTGCATCCAGCAACTATTCACGGGCAAAGGTGATCGGTTCGCGCAGCTCGATCAACGCGGTAACAAACGTGGTCGCCAATGTTAGTTTGCCGGAGGGCGTTCAACATTCAGTTACGCAAAACGTAACGCTTGAAGCCCTTGATGAAAATGGCAAACCGTTAAACGTTGTAATTGAACCGACAACGGTCAAGGCAACGGTTCCGATTTATGCGGCCACAACCACCAAGAAGGTTAATATCCACTTGGTTGCGAGTGGCGGCGGCGATAATACGAAAAATTACAGTTTATCGACGGATACGAAGACCGTTACGGTAACGGGAACGAAACAGGCGTTAAGCCGGCTGCAAAGTTTGAACGTGGCTGTTCCCGTTAGCGGGGTAACATCGAATACAACGAAGACGGTTCCGATTGACACCATTCAAAATGGAATCATTGCGGTTAGCCCAAGTTCAATCAATGTTCAAATCACGGTTTCAGGTCAAGAAAATCAAAATTCAACGCAAAGTCAGAATGGAAATAACCAGCAATCAGGGCAGAATAACCAAGATGCGACATCCAAGACTGCGAATAATCAAAGTCAACCAGCCCAAAAACAGGGTCAAACAGGGCAATAATGTGATCAAAGTTTGAAGATTAAGGAAATTTGATGAAAATCAAATTTCCTTTTTTGTTTAAAGTTTAAAAATTATTAAAAAAGCCTAAATATAAAGGCTTTTGATTCGGCTTGTCTCGAATAACTGGTATAATCTTCTATGTAGAACTAATGAGTAGTTATAAGGGTTAAATTAACGTAGATAGAAGATATATATAAATTTAATTGGGAGAATAAAATGAAGAGTAAGAGTTATATTGGAAATCGTTATAATCGTGTAAAGTTATATAAAAAAGGCAAGTTCTGGGTGGCATCTTCAATTACCTTTTTAACATTAGGGATTGGGGCAGGTGTCAGCACAGTTCGGGCCGCAAACATTTCATCAAGCAGCCGCAATGAAGAAGTCGAAGAAGTATCTTCTTCAAGTGCGTCAAAAATCAATGCCCGGTCATTTTCTTCAATTCACATGCAACCGCAATCAGTTGCAAGTTCAGTGATTGAAGCGAGTGCTAGTCAAAAATCAAGTTCAATTAGTTCAAGCCGCGAATCACAATCTCAAACTGATTCATCAGTTTCAAGTTCGGTTCAAAGCAGCTCATCAATCAGTTCAGCTTCATCAACAAGCAAACAATCATCAGCTGTGAAATCATCAAGCAGCAAGCAAGCATCTTCATCAAGTGAAGAAGCTTCTTCAGTGCACTCTTCAAGCGTTCAAGGTTCATCAAGTTCAGTTGGCGCTTCAAAGAAGAGCGCAGAGCATTCTTCAAGTGCTTCAACTGCAAGTTCAATGGGCAAGATTGCTGGCGTAACGGCTGATAAAGCATTGGCAAGTGATCTCACAAACAAGGAAGATTCTGTTTTAGGTGCCAATGCCGGAACAAAGCTCGTTCAAAGTACACCGGTGATCGCTAACCGGAAGAATGACGAAGAAGACCAAGCAAATGATAATACAACCAGCTTAAAGGATGCTGCGAAGGTTGAAGACACAGTTCAACCGCAATCACTTGGTTCAATTTTTGATGATGGGCTTGATGATGATATTGATGACAGCACGTATGGTGATTGGACAATTTACTTTGTTACGACCGATGGAACAACGATTCATGGTTCAGCCGGATATATTGGAATGGAAGGTTATCAGGTTGAAGAACAATTGGAGCCAATTGTTGATTCGATTGAAAATCAGGGATATCAGTATGTAACTGATTTTCCTATTTCATTAACTGATCCAGATGGTGAGTCTACCGTATATTGTACGTTGGTTTTCAAACAAGTATCACGGATTCAAGGCCAACCTGTAACCGTTAAGTACGTTACAAAAGACGGTAAAACTTTAGGAACAGGAACAGCTGAATATACATCACCAGATGGCGATACGGATACAACGCCATACGTTGGCGACACATACTCAACAAGTGCCGAAACATTTAAGGGTTACCACTTGGTTAAAAATCCAAGCAATGCAACGGGAACGGTAACTTCAAGCGCTCAAACGGTAACATATACGTACGC
>Ga0079226_10003216_pt1 | contig 12552 bp, 10 predicted proteins | sample Poulit2014_FD_76345 | JGI IMG/M metagenome (GOLD analysis project Ga0079226, IMG submission 76345) | Agricultural soil microbial communities from Georgia to study Nitrogen management - Poultry litter 2014 | ecosystem: Environmental > Terrestrial > Soil > Agricultural land | place: USA: Georgia... | reverse complement strand
TGAGGATATCCGAAGCTTTGATGCGGCCATGAAAAAGGTAACTGACCATATACAAGAAAATTGGGCAGAAGATGCACGCCATGTCTTTGTTGGTCATGCCTTCGTCACAGCCCAAGGTAAGCCTGAGGAAAACACAAGTGATTCGGAGCTTAGCTTAAGCGTTGGAGGTGCTGAGCACGTATCCAATGAATACTTCAAAGACTTTACTTATACTGCTCTCGGCCACTTACATAGGGGACACAAGGTCGAGCTGGATAGCATTCGTTACAGCGGATCTCCGCTCAAGTATTCGATTTCAGAGGAGTATCATGAAAAAGGATATTATGTCGTAGAAATAAAGGGCGGCAAGGTCACAACGACTAAGAGAATTTTAAACCCTAGAAGGGATATGTATACAATCACAGCCTCCATGGATGAGATTCTGGAGATGGAGGAGACTGAGGATTACGTTTTCGTAGAGCTTACGGACAGAGTTCCAGTCCTATCTCCAATGGAAAAGGTCAGGTCGATCTTTCCTAATGCCATGCACGTGAAAAGGAAATACTTACCTCAGTCGGAAAGGGACAAGGCTAAGCAAGGTAAAAGTCAAAAACAAATGACAGACATCGAACTCTTTGAAGCCTTCCATAAAGAAATTACGGGAAATGAAGCAGAGACTGAAATGACAGAACTATTTAAAGAAATCATGGATGAGCAGCAATCTGCTGAACGGAATGAATAAAGCCAGGAAAGGAAGAAGGAAATGAAACCGAAAAGTCTTACACTAACAGCCTTTGGACCTTATAAAGATAAACAAGTTATCGATTTTGAGGATTTAAAAGAACATCAACTATTTGTCATTTCAGGGCCTACGGGTTCCGGAAAGACGACGATTTTTGATGGGATTAGCTTTGCCTTGTACGGACAAGGGAGTGGGTCGGATCGAAATAATGCCCACATGCTACGAAGTCAATTTGCGGAAGATCATCTACATACTTCTGTGGATTTTATCTTTGAACAACAGGGGAAGACCTATCGTATTTTTAGGCAACTTCCCCATCTGAAAAAAGGAAATAAGCATCCTTCGGGAGACAAATATGAATTTTTTCAGATTACTGAAACGGGGGAAGTGCCTGCAGTTGATCGGCAAATCGTTACCGAAATAAATCCGAAAATTGAAGAACTTATTGGTTTAACCGAGGATCAATTCAAGCAAATTGTCATGCTCCCTCAAGGAGAATTTAGGAAACTACTTACCTCTGAAACGAGAAATAAAGAAGCCATCCTAAGGCAAATCTTTAAAACAGAAAAATACCGAAAGTTAAACGACAGACTTAAAGAAAAGCGAGCAAGGGCAAAGGATGAATTCAAGGCGATTGAAATTAAACAAGAAAGCCATATTGAACAAATCAAGGCCAAGCTCCCAGTGCGGGAAGAATCAAGCCTTTTCCAAAGACTAACTAAGGAACATTACACGACAGAACAATTAATTACTGGTCTGGCCGGAGAAATATCCTACTATAAGGATAAGCTAGAAAAGGATCAGCAGGCTCTAGGCGAGACCCAGCAAGCTGCCAAAGAAGCCCACAATAATTATCACAAGGCCAAGAACATCCAGGACAAATTCAAAGAACTAGAAGATAAAGAAAAGCAAGAACAGCAGCTCCAAAAACAAGCAGAAAAGATGAAAGTAAAAGATACAAGGCGAAAAAAGGCCGAAGAAGCCAATAAAATCATAGCCTATGAAAAGCAAGTGACAGACTGGACAAAGACAGTCAAGACGACAAGGCAAGAAAATATAGAGGCCCAAACTGCTAAGCAGGAATCCACACTCCAGCTCAAGCAGGCAGAAAAAACCTATGCAGAGGAAATGAATAAGGAAAAAGAAAGAGAAGGGGCCAGAAAAAGTTTAGAAAGTCTTCAGAATTATTTACCTATCGTTGAAAAGATTGCTGAAGAAAAAGGGAATTTAGCAAGGATGCAAGCAAACTTAAGGAAAGAGCAAGAAGAGCTAAATAAACTTGATCAAGCAGTGAAGAAGGAGAAAGAAAGCCTAGCTGCCAGAAGAAAGAAAATAGATGAGTCTGAGGAAAAGACATCGTCTTTAAATGAAGTTTACGTTGAGCTCAGTAAGGCTCGAGAACAGGCCCAGGAAATGAAGGTCTACTTAAATGAAAAAGCTAAATTCATTGATTTTGAGCAAGGTTATAAAAGAGAAGAAACTAAGGTTCAAGCGATTGAAAATCACTACAATGAGCTTGAGGAATCCTGGCTGAAAAACCAAGCCGTTCTTTTAGCAAGTCATATTCATGATGGCGGAGCCTGTCCGGTTTGTGGGAGTGAGGATCATCCGAAGTTGGCCACTGAAGGAGGCGATGTCATTAGCCGGGAGGAGCTGAATCAGAAGCGGCAGGAAGTAAGGGAAAAGAAAGACATTTTTAATAAATTGTCTAGTCGGTATGGGGCTATGCGGATGAGATTGGCGGATCTGGAGGAGAAGGTGCTTGGCTATGGTTATGAGCTTGATGGGATTGAGTCGGGCTATCATCGTCTGGTGGATCATGGGAAGAAGCTTAGGAAGCGGCATGATGGGCTGCAGGCTTTACAGGACTTCCTTGTCAAGGAGCGGGCCGAGGTGAGGAAGGCTGAGGAGCTATTGGAAGGGATGGAGGAATCCTTGAAGGAGCGTGAGCAGTCCTTTGGCGATGAGGAACGGGAGTTTGGTCAGAAGGAGGCGGTCTTTAAGGAGCGCTTGAGTCAGGTTCCTGAAGAGGTTCGGGAGTTAAAGCTGTTGCAGGAGCAATTGAGAGTGGCTGAGAAAAGGAAGGAAGACTTGGACCTTGCTTGGAAGCTTGCTGAGAAGGACTTGCAGGAGGCTAAGGAAGAGGATACGAAGATAAGAACTCATTTGGAAGGCTTACAGAGGCAGCTGAGGGAGTATGAAGGGAAGCTTGCTGAAGCTGAGGGCTTGTTTAAAGAAGAGCTTGCCAAGGCTGATTTTGAGTCGGTGGAGGACTATGCTATTGCTAAAATGCCTGAGGCGGAACTTAGGGACTTACAGGAAGAGATTGAAGAATATAAGCAGCAGTTGGCTACGGTAGATCGGCAGATTAAGGAATTGCAGGATTGGCTAAAGGATAAGGAGCGTCAGGATTTAGAAGAGTTATCAGAGCAGGTAAAATTCTATGATCAAGCTTATGAGCAGGCTCTTGCTGAACGTAACCAGTCTGTAAACCTTTATGATGAGGCTAAGGATATTTCTGAAAGATTAGAGGAAAGCATGGAAGAAGCGGCGGATCAGGAGCAGCAACTTGCCCTGATTGAAGGTTTATACAACCTCCTAAGAGGGGAAAATGAGCGGCGGATTTCCTTTGAGCGATTTTTACAAATTGATTATTTGGAGCAGATTTTAGAAGCGGCCAATGTCAGGCTTTATGACATTTCCAATGGTCAATATATTTTAAAGCATAGTCAGAGAAGGGAGTCTCATGGGGCTCAAAGTGGTCTAGCTCTTGATGTGTATGATGCTTATACGGGACTTGACCGGGATGTTAAATCCTTATCTGGAGGGGAGAAGTTCAATGCTTCTCTTTGTTTAGCCCTTGGTGTGTCTGATGTCATTCAAAGTCATCAAGGAAATGTCGTCATTGACACTATGTTCATTGATGAAGGTTTTGGTTCTTTAGACGAGGAGACCTTACAAAAGGCAATCGAAACGATTGTTGGCCTACAGAAGACCGGGAGAATGATCGGCATTATCTCCCACGTCAATGAATTAAAAAATGCCTTCCCAGCCGTTCTACAGGTTGAGAAGTCCAAGGAAGGATATAGTAAAGCTCAGTTTGTTGTTGATTAAAGAATCACAATTTTAAAGCTTATGCATAAACCACCTCTTTTCTGTGAAGGCTAATAGAAAAAGGGTGGTTTTTCATATGCGACATTTATATGCAATCGGAATAAAATTACTTCTAGTCGGAACCGTCGTCCTGTCCATCTTTGGGATTTTTTCCAACACGTCGATTCCATCATTACTCTTATTAAGCCTAGCCATAGCAACAGGAAGTTATATCATTGGTGATCTCTTTATCCTACCCCAATTTGGCAACATCCTGGCCACGATCGTCGACTTTGGCCTTTACTTCCTTGCCGTACTTAGCTTTGTCGGTTTATCCCTAGGCATCCAAGCAGGCCTGGTCCTGGCCACTTTGGCAACAACTTATTTCTTGACCTTGGCAGAACCTCTCTTTCACGTCTATATGATCGAACGCGTCTTCGAAATCGACCAAGAAGAAATCATAGTCCGGCTGGAAGACTTCCAAACCGAAGCAGGCGAGGAGAAGATCATATCCTTTAAAGATTTACAGACAAAGGAGCTGAAAGAAAATAGACATACTCATAAAGATTCTGATGACCAAAAGGGGAAGGGTGAAAAAGATTAAGGCCCTTTAAAATGTAAGTAACAGTTTTAAATAGGATTTGTACCTTAAAAAATGCTAATATAAAGTATAAAATCCTTTGGAGGTATACGGAAATGCTGATTCATTTTTATACGAAAGATCATTGTACACTTTGTGATAAAGCCCTTGAACAACTTAAAATACTTGAGGGGGAGTATCCTCATCAGATTGAACGCAGGGACATTACGTCAAATGTTGAATGGTTAAGAAAATATCGAGTGGATATTCCGGTCTTGGAAATCAATGGAGAAGAACTTCGGGCAGAGGATCTTACTTTTGAAAGCTTAGAAGCTTTTTTAGCCAAACATGCTTAAATAATATAAGGAAGGCCTATTGACGAAGGGGATTTTTTTCTTTATACTAGGTTTATACTATTTTTTTGCAGTAGGTGGGACAAAAATATATCTATGGGACATAAAAGGTCCCGAATTGATATATCCCCCCCTTCGTTCCACCTACTGCAAAAAAAGAAAAGGTGTTATTCCATGAAAACCTTATTAAGGTTACAAAAACAACTTTATCCAGAAATCGTTCAAGAGATGCAAGAACGGTATACGATCCTTCACTCGATTAGGTTGCTACAGCCAATCGGCCGTCGGGGCTTAGCCCAAAAGTTAGGACAAACGGAGCGGATTGTTCGGAAGGAAATAGACTTCTTAGAAAGACAACAATTTATTGAGATTACGACAAAGGGGATGTTTACCACTCCAGAAGGAAAGAAAATTCTTGAGGAACTATCTCCAATCATGCATGAAGTCATGGGAATTCGAAAGCTGGAAAGACAATTAAAGGAAAGATTCAAGATTGAAAAGGTCATGATTGTAGCAGGTAATAGTGATGATAATGAATGGATTAAACAATCCATGGGGAAGGCTTGTGTAAATTATTTAAAGAAAATCTTACGTAAGCAGAACACTATCGCGGTTACAGGGGGTTCGACCATTGCTGCTATTGCAAGCGAAATGACATCCTTTGAGGTCGCAAAGTCTTGTCTCTATGTCCCGGCTAGGGGTGGGATTGGTGAAAGGGTAGAAAATCAGGCCAATACAATCGCTTCTGAAATGGCCCAAAAAACCGGTGGTGATTACCGTTTACTCTATGTGCCGGATCCACTGAGCGAATCTAGTTATGAAACCATGCTTAAGGAACCTTCTATCGAAGAAAGTCTAGCTTTGATTCATGAATCTGACGTAGTCTTACATGGGATTGGTGATGCGCTTACCATGGCTAAGCGGAGGAAAACGCCGGTTGCGATTATGGATAAGCTAGAGAAGGAAGAGGCCATTAGTGAAGCCTTTGGGTATTATTTCAACCAAAAGGGAGATATTATTCATCAGGTCCGTACCCTTGGTATTCAACTAGAGGATTTAACCGAGGAGAAAAGGGTCATTGCCATTGCAGGTGGTTCATCCAAGGCTAAGGCAATTATTTCTTATCTGAAAAGGGGTAAGAGTAATTTGTTGATTACCGATGAAGGAGCCGCAAAGGCCATGATGGAAGAGGTCCTTTAAGTGTAAGCTCTGGGAGAGATACTTCTAGCTTGCTGAGAGTAATGAATGTGTGTCTATTAAGGTAATTATACCTTTATATAAATTATAAAATTATTTAGGAGGAATAAATATGTCAGTTAAAGTAGGAATTAATGGTTTTGGTCGTATTGGTAGAAATGTATTCCGTCATGCGATGGGAAATGAGGATATTGAGATTGTTGCGGTGAATGATTTGACGGATGCGGATATGTTGGCTCATCTGTTAAAGTATGATTCCGTTCATGGGACGCTTGCTGAGGATGTGTCTTCGACGGGTTCTTCTATTAAGGTAGGAGATCATGAAGTTGCGGTTCTTTCTGAAAGTGATCCGGCGGATTTAACTTGGGGTGATCTTGGTGTGGAGGTCGTGATTGAGGCGACAGGTCGTTTCACGGATCGTGCAAGTGCTCAGAAGCATATTGATGCGGGGGCTAAGAAGGTTATTATTACGGCTCCATCTTCTGATGATGATTTAATGATTGTTTTAGGTGTAAATGATGGGGACTATAAGGCGGATGAGCATCATGTTGTGTCTAATGCGTCTTGTACAACCAACTGTTTAGCGCCTTTTGCTAAGGTATTAGATGAGAAGTTTGGTATTAAGCGTGGTTTAATGACGACTGTTCATGCTTATACGACGGATCAGCAGTTGTTAGATTTACCTCATAGTGATTATCATCGTGCTCGTGCGGCGGCTGTAAATATGGTACCTACATCTACAGGTGCTGCTAAGGCTGTTGGTAAGGTGTTACCGAGCTTGAATGGTAAGTTAAATGGTATGGCTGTTCGTGTACCAACACCAGACGGTTCAATCGTGGACCTTGTGGCAGAGCTTGATCAGGATGTGACGGCGGAAGAAGTGAACGCTGCCTTTAAAGAAGCGGCGGAAGGGGATTTAGCAGGAATTCTTGGTTATACAGAAGAGCCAATTGTATCCTCTGATATTATTGGTAATCCAGAATCTTCATTAATTGACGGACTTTCAACGAGTGTGATTGAAGACCGTATGGTTAAAGTGATTTCTTGGTATGATAATGAAATGGGTTACTCCGCCCGCTGTGTTGATTTAGCAATCTTCATGAAGGAAAAAGGACTGTAATTAGTGAGAAAGGGAGGCTTCGGTCTCCCTTTTTTTGTTTAATTTTATATACTCCTTTGAAAAAAAGAGAAATTATCGTTAATATAGGCATTGGATAGGAAAAGGATTACAATTAAATTATACATATTTTCAAATATTTAAAGGAGGATTCACTCGATGAATAAAAAAACGCTTAGAGACCTCGATCTTAAAGGGAAGAAGGTTTTTTGTCGCGTAGATTTCAACGTTCCTATGTCTGAAGGAGAAATTACGGATGATACGAGAATTCAGGCAGCCCTTCCAACGATTGCCTACCTAATTGAACAAGGTGCAAAGGTAATACTGGCATCCCATCTTGGTAGACCTAAAGGAGAAGTTGTCGAGGAACTAAGGCTGGACCCTGTTGCTAAACATTTAAGTGATTTAACAGGAAAGGAAGTCCTAAAAACCGATGCGGTTTATGGACCAGAAGTCGATGAGGGGATTGGCCTATTAGAGGAAGGTGATCTTTTATTAATTGAAAATGTTCGCTTCGAAGCCGGCGAAGAAAAGAATGATCCAGACCTGGCTAAGGCCTTTGCTGATATGGCAGACCTCTATGTGAATGATGCCTTTGGAGCCGCTCACAGAGCCCATGCCTCGACAGCAGGAATAGCTAAATATCTAACATCTGCAGCAGGTTTATTAATGGAGAAGGAATTAACTGTTTTAGGACAGGCCCTATCTGAACCCGAACGTCCCTTCACCGCAATTATCGGAGGAGCCAAGGTAGCGGACAAAATCAATGTCATCGACCAGCTCCTAGATCTTGTAGATAATCTCATTGTTGGTGGGGGACTTGCCTACACCTTCCTAAAGGCAGAGGGCTATGAAGTTGGTGAATCCCTTCTAGAAGAAGATAAGATAGATCTTGCCAAAGGCTTCATCGAAAAAGCCAAGGAAAAAGGAGTAAACTTCGTCACCCCCAAGGATATCGTCATCGCAGATCATTTTAGCGACGATGCGGACGCCAAGATTGTGAGCGCCGCTCATATCCCGGCGGATTGGCAGGGGCTAGACATCGGGCCTGAGACCCGTAAAATGTACTCGGAAATTATTCAGAATTCCAAACTTGTTATTTGGAATGGGCCCATGGGTGTTTTTGAAATGAACACTTTTGCTGGTGGAACCAAGGAAGTAGCTAGGGCTCTAGCTGAATCTCCAGGCTATACCATCATTGGTGGGGGAGACTCGGCAGCCGCCGTTGAGGCCTTTGGTTTTGCGAGTGATATGGATCATATTTCTACCGGTGGTGGAGCTTCCTTAGAATTTATGGAAGGAAAAGCACTACCAGGGGTAGACGCTTTATCTGATAAATAATAAGCCAAATGAATATGGAGCAGTAAATTAAAAAAGAGGTGTAACTTATGAGAAAAAAAGTAATTGCAGGAAATTGGAAGATGAATAAAAGCTTACAAGAAGCTCAAGACTTTATCAAAGAAGTTACAGAAAAAATCGAAGCTAGTGACAAGGCAGAGGCCATTGTATGTGCCCCTTATGTTTACTTACCAGCTCTGGTAGAAGCAGTCAAGGGCAGTCCGGTAAAAGTCGGAGCACAAAATATGCATTATGAAAATAGTGGAGCTTTTACGGGAGAAGTGAGTCCTGAAATGTTGGTGGACATTGGTGTTAGTCACGCCATCATCGGCCATTCTGAGCGTAGGGAATATTATGCAGAGACCGATGAGAGTGTGAATAAGAAATTACATGCGGCTTTAGCCCATCAATTAGTCCCAATCGTCTGTGTTGGTGAAAGTTTAGAGCAGAGGGAAGCTGACGAAACTAAAACTCACGTCGAATCCCAAGTGAAGGCGGCCCTCGATGGGGTGTCGGAAGATGATATGGAAAAGGTCATTATTGCCTATGAGCCTATCTGGGCAATTGGAACAGGCAAGACGGCTTCTAGTGAGGATGCCAATGAAGTTTGTGCTCACGTGAGAGAAGTGCTTGCTGCTGTTTATTCTGCTGAAGTAGCGGAAAAAGTTGTCGTTCAGTATGGTGGAAGTGTAAATCCAGGAAATGTAGAGGAACTCCTTGGAACTTCTGATATTGATGGAGCTTTAGTCGGAGGAGCGAGTTTAGAGGCGGATTCCTTCCTACAACTCTATCAGGCAGGTGCGAGATGAGTCAGACAGATCTAGCAGCCCTTATTATTTTAGATGGTTTTGGACTAAGAGATGAAGAGATAGGGAATGCCGTTAAACAGGCAAAGACCCCTAACTTTGATCGATATTGGAAACAATATCCCCATAATGAGCTCACTGCTAGTGGTGAGGCTGTCGGTTTACCTGACGGGCAAATGGGGAATTCTGAAGTAGGACATTTAAACATTGGGGCAGGACGAATTGTCTATCAAAGTTTAACTCGGATTAATCGTTCGATTGAATCCGGTGAATTTTATAGGGATGAGACCCTTTTAAAGGGGATGCGTCAAGTGAAAGCGGAAGGCCATGCTCTGCATTTATTTGGCCTCTTATCTGACGGGGGTGTCCATAGTCATATGAAGCACCTTTTCGCCTTGCTTAAGGTGGCTAAGTCGGAGGGGCTGAAGGATGTATATGTTCATCTCTTCTTAGATGGGCGGGATGTTGGTCCGAAGACGGCTCTGGCTTATATTGAGGAAGCAGAAGAGAAGATGGCTGCGCTTGGTGTGGGGCGTGTGGCGACGATTTCTGGTCGTTATTATGCTATGGACCGGGATAAGCGTTGGGATAGGGTGAAGCTTGCCTATGATGCGCTGGTCTATGGGAAGGGTCCTGGTTTTGATACTGCGGAGAGTGCGGTTTTAGATGCTTATGAGCGGGATCTTACGGATGAGTTTATTCTTCCTTCTGTCATTATGGAGGGGGATGGGCGTCCTGTGGGGCAGGTGTCTAATCAGGATAGGGTTATTTTTTATAACTTTAGGCCTGATCGTGCCATTCAGTTATCCCAGGCCTTTACGCTTCCGGGCTTTGATGGTTTTGATTTAGGGAAGAAGGATTTATCTGACTTGCATTTTATGATGTTTACAGACTATAGTGATACGGTTTCGGGGGATGTTATCTTTGAATCTGTTGATTTAGTCGATACGGTTGGGGAGGTGCTTTCCCAGGCCGGGCGTAAGCAGCTTAGGATTGCTGAAACGGAGAAGTATCCCCATGTGACCTTCTTCATGAGTGGGGGGCGGGAGGAGACCTTCCCAGGGGAGAAGCGGATCTTAATTGACTCGCCCAAGGTTGCTACTTATGATTTACAGCCTGAAATGAGTGCTTATGAGATTGCTGATGCCTTAGTGAATGAACTTCATACGGATAGGCCCAATGCGATTATTTTAAACTTTGCTAATCCGGATATGGTCGGCCACAGTGGTGACTTAGAAGCTACCATTAAGGCCGTGGAAGCGGTCGATGAGTGCTTAGGTAAGGTGGTTGATGAGATTAAGAAACTTGGTGGTCGTGCCATTATTACGGCCGATCATGGGAATGCTGACGTCATGATTACAGAGGACGGGAAGCCGATGACTGCTCATACAACTAATCCGGTCCCGGTAATTATTACTGATGAAAAGGCGGAGCTTCGTTCAGGAGGTATTTTAGCTGATTTGGCTCCAACTTTACTTGATTTACTAGATGTTGAAAAACCTGAAGCAATGACAGGTTCTACTTTAATAAAATAAAACAACCAAGGAGAGAGATCTATGCCTTATATTACAGATGTATACGCAAGAGAAGTTTTAGATTCTAGAGGGAATCCTACAGTAGAAGTGGAGGTTTATACGGAGTCCGGTGCTTTCGGACGTGCACTGGTACCAAGTGGTGCATCAACGGGAGAGCATGAGGCCGTAGAACTTCGAGATGGGGACGATGATCGCTATTTAGGAAAAGGTGTTTTACAGGCAGTAGACAATGTAAATGAAGTGATTGCTGAGCAAGTGGAAGGTATTGATGCCCGTTTCCAAAATGAGATTGATCAAATTTTAATTGAACTTGACGGAACAGACAATAAAGGAAAGCTTGGAGCAAACGCAATTTTAGGTGTCTCCATGGCCGTAGCTCGTGCTGCAGCAGATTTTTTAGGCTTACCGCTTTACAATTATTTAGGTGGATTTAATGCAAATACCTTGCCTGCACCAATGATGAATATTTTAAATGGTGGAGACCATGCTGATAACAACGTAGATATTCAGGAGTTCATGATCATTCCCGTTGCTGCTGGATCCTTCAAGGAAGCCCTGCGTGTTGGAACAGAAATTTTTCATTCCTTAAGTGGTGTCTTAAAGGAGAAGGGCTTAAATACAGCTGTTGGTGACGAGGGAGGATTTGCCCCCAACTTGAAGTCAAATGAGGAAGCATTACAGACGATTATTGATGCTATTGAGAAGGCTGGTTATAAGCCTGGAGAAGAAATCCAGCTGGCTATGGACGTTGCCTCTTCAGAGTTTTATGTGGATGGGAAATACAACTTGGCCGGTGAAGGTGTTGTTAGATCAGCCGCTGAAATGGTGGATTGGTATGAAGAGATGGTCGATAAATATCCAATTATTTCAATCGAAGATGGTCTTGATGAAAATGATTGGGAGGGTCATAAATTATTAACTGAGCGTCTCGGGAATCGTGTTCAATTAGTTGGTGATGATCTATTTGTAACCAATACCAAGAAACTTGAGCGTGGAATTGAAGAAGGAATTAGTAACTCTATCCTAATTAAGGTGAACCAAATTGGTACACTAACCGAAACCTTCGAAGCCATTGAATTAGCTAAACGTTCAGGATTTACTTCGGTCATTTCCCACCGTTCTGGTGAGACAGAGGATACGACTATTTCTGATATTGCGGTTGCAACCAATGCAGGGCAAATTAAGACAGGAGCACCGTCTAGAACGGACCGTGTAGCTAAGTATAATCAACTCCTAAGAATTGAAGATGAGCTTGGCGAGACAGGTTCCTATGCAGGTTTAGATGCCTTTTATAATATTGAACGTAAATAATTAAGAGATTCAAAGAGGATGCAAATTTATTTTGTGTCCTCTTTTCAATTTGGAAACTTATATTCATAAGCAAGGCATCTATGATAGAATACGATAAAGAAAATGCTTTTATTATGCTGAAAGTTTTAAGAAAGGGGCATTTCATTGAAATATGAAGTAAGAAATCATAAAATTTACTGTCCGATTTGTAATAACGATACTTTTGAAAAGGATTATCGTCAATTAAACACTAAGGTCGCCACCTTTTTCAACTTTGATTGGGCCAACCAAGATGCTACGATTTTAATTTGCCATCAGTGTACTCATATTTCTTGGTTTATGGACGATGCTTATGAAAGGAATTAACTTTTAAGGGGGAAAAGAAGGAAATGAATGTCTTGCAAGCCATGAAAAATCGACGCTCCATCCACACATTTTTAGAAGAGGAAGTAGAGGAAGAAATCTTGCTAGATATTTTCACCCATGCTTCCTACGCACCCACTCATTATATGAAGGAGCCAT
>Ga0079226_10003215_pt1 | contig 12554 bp, 9 predicted proteins | sample Poulit2014_FD_76345 | JGI IMG/M metagenome (GOLD analysis project Ga0079226, IMG submission 76345) | Agricultural soil microbial communities from Georgia to study Nitrogen management - Poultry litter 2014 | ecosystem: Environmental > Terrestrial > Soil > Agricultural land | place: USA: Georgia... | reverse complement strand
TATTATTTTATCATTTTTTTCATGGTTTATTACAAACTGTTCATTATTATCTATATTAGTAAAAATAGAAGAGTTATTAAACTGCACATTATTTTCACCTAAAAATATAATTGGAAAAGTAAGAGTTTGCTCAAGATCATATTTGAAATCATTTAATTGAATTTGAGTATCACTTTCTTTTGTCTTTTGTATAAACAAGTTATCTTCAAAGTTACTTAATGATTTATTTATACTTAATGGCTCAATTAATTGTATGTCAAAAAAGTTACGATAAATTTTTTCAAGCAAATTAAGTGTTGTAAATTTATATAATATTGTATTCCTATTTTCATTTATAATGTCAAAAGCATCTTCTTTGCTTAAAACATTTACAATATCGAAATGACTTGAAAGATTTAAAATAATGGACGGAATCAGATTATTTAATTTAAAGTTGTAATTTGTATATACAACTTTAGAATTAGCTGCGTAATACATTGCTTTGTACATGCTGATGTCAGTATATGGTGTATTAATTACTAACAAAACATAAGTATAGCTATCAACACTTACACCTTTACTTTCATAACAAACTTTAACTTTTTCACTGTCAATATTAGGCAAATAAGAGTCATCAGATAACAGAATAGTCACATTCTCAAAGTTAGGAACAACATCGAAAACTGCATTAATCGTTTGGGTATAAAAATTATCTACATCCTGAAAAGATGTTAAATCAATTAAAAGATTTTCTGTAATCTCATTTGAATAATGATGAAAATCTTTAAGATATAAAAAATCATCAATTATATGAAATTCAGTTTCTTCTAAGTAACTCTTTAAATATGAATAATCTTTATTTCTTAAGTAAACAGGAATATTATATAAACTTATTAGTTCTTGGAATATCATGAACCAATTGTTGTTTGTAACAATATGTACAATTTCTATATTTAATGATTTTGCTTTCACAATTATTTCTTTATAATTACTTTTAAATTTTTTCAATTCGCTCTCTTCCAAGACTTTTGCAGATGGCTCAGATAAAATGATTAAATTTGATTTTTCAACTTCACTACATGAGACTTTGTCATTTAATATCGAGATTTCTTCTGAGAAATTTGTGCCATCCAAAGTATATATTTTGGCATCCTTTAATTTAAGACTAAAATTTAGTATACTTTTATTGTCAGGTATGTGATTATAATTATTTTCTAATGAAATTACATCATTCAATATCATTTTGATCACCTAAATATTTCGTCAAATATAATTGTTGTAAATCATTACTTATTGCAATATTTTCTTTGATTTTCTGAATTTTTTTCTCTTGAGAATCTATTTCTAACTTTTGCAAGTAAGTATTTGCTTTAAGAAACATAATCTGATCTATTAACTCAAGACTCCCTATAGCAAAACCTTTATCTTCTTGTGAAAATTCAACCTTTCTTTTTATCCAAAATGACTTATTCGCACGCTTGATTTTCAATTCATCTAATTCTTTATAGAAACCAATCACTTTTACCTTTTCTTTAATCTCAACCTCTCCAACGATCTCATGACTAGTACTAGACTTAAGTAACTTTTCACCTTTTTCAAGTTCAATATATGTTTCAGTTCGAGGTAAATCATATTTATAAAAATCAGTAATTAATACAGGAACGTTTAATTCTCTATGTCCTATCCGATTTATAAGACAATATTTTTGATTTTCTTCTTCAAAATAAAACCTTGTCTCCAACAATTTATTAACGTAACTACTAAGTTCATAATCCAAATCATTGTATTTTTTTATATCTTTACTCAAAATTTTACCTGTTACCTTGGGAATTCTATATACTCTTGGTGAGTTTTCTAAAGCCATCCACCCTATTACTGAATTATTTATCTTGATTTTGTAATAGTCTTTTTTATTTTTGATTTTGTGAGAAATCACTTCAACAATTTTACCATTGATAGAACTCGCAATTCCTATAACTTCTAAATTTTGCAAGCTTTCATAAATTAATTTTGTATTTAATTCATTACAAAGATACAATTTTGTCTGATTTATTTTAAAATCATCTTCAAAAATTAAATTAATTGAAAATTCCATATCTAGCTCACATCCGTATCTCTTCTTGTTATACTTCTAATAATAAAGTTCCCGTGTCCACTAACCTTAAATACTAATCTTAGTTTTATTACGTCTTCATCTACTTCAAAAAACTGCATTGGTCGTGTAATTTTTTCCATTTTTTTCTTACCAATTTTATTATATGGAACAATATAAGGTGTAACAGTTAGACTTTTATTTGTTTCAATATCTATATTCAAATAAAATCTTCTGCTGAACTCTAAATCAACAAATGATTTATCTGGTACAACATCAAATTTTAAATCTTTTGTTAAGTACACTAAATATAGTTTTTTATTTGTATTTTTTTGTACTTTAACAACTAACTGTCCTTTATGATTTTTATATGTAAAAGGTGGTTGTAGACCATAAAACTGTTCGTCTGTTAATTCATATTTATAATCCTTTTTATTACGTTTGATTAATAAAAAATAATCTTCGGGCAATCCTATATCGTTATGAAATTCTTCTTCAAAAAACTTTTTATACTTAGATAATTTCATTTAAATCAGCCTCTACTCTTAGTATGTTTTAATAAAAGTTTTTGATAATATTTATGATAGTTTTCAAGTTTCAAATTAATTTGAACTAGTATTGTATCGATGAGAAGTTCATCTAAATTCTTGAATTTTTTAGAATCTAAATCAATAATTAAATTAGTTTCATCTCTATTTACCCAATATATTTTCCCACTAATTTTGAATCTCACTTTATTTTCTTCTAATATCACATATTGACTTTCATAGCTTCTTTCATGATTTATTAGAGTATTCGCAGGTTTTTTCATAGAGCTATCATGATAAATTAATGCATTTTTTTTGACGTTGAAAGGTCGCATATAGCCCACTAGGACATTGACTTCCTCACTTTTTACAAATCCAATTATTTCATCTACGTATATTAAACTTTCATAAATTTCACCATTATAGATTGCATACTGACTTGAGAACACGATTTTATTTTTATTTTTTTCAAAGTTATTTTCATCTACATCTAGATGCTCATTTAGAGAATTTTTAAAAACAGCATCTTTTGAGATTTTTACTTGTTGTCTTTTTTTAGGTATAAATATAACACTATTTTTAGGTTTAAAGTAACCTTTTCGCCCATTTGAAAGTTTAACTCTAAAAGCACTTTCATCTCCAGATTCAAAAACTTCGTTTAATTCTAATAATTGAAATTGTATGTTTTTTGTCTGTTCAATTATAATTTCCTTATTCATATTTTCATAAATATATTTGTTTTCTTTTTCTAAAATCAATATATTTATAATTGGCTTATATTCATTTAACTTTTCCCTTACAAATTTACTAACTTTCACTATAATCACCTATTTTTTAATAACTTCTTAAATTGCTTTTATTTAACGTAATACTCGATTTATTTACAGTATACCCTCTCAATAATAAATTTAGCTTTAGTTTAATGTAGTTAATAGAGATCCTGATATATAGCTATTAAGTACTTCAGACTAACTTACTAATAAAATTATTAAAAAGTTTTAAGTACTTATTTCTATATTTATGATAACAAAAATCTACACTTAAATTTAAACGAATCTTCATTATAGAAGTTACTGGATAAAGTGTAGACAAGAAAAATAAGATCTATTGTTTAATAATGTATTTTATAAAAATAAATCAAAGTTATTTTCAATCAAATTGTTGATATATTTAACAGTTTTTGATTTCCCTAGTGGACTATGCCCAGAAAGTTTGTCATTGTAGATAATAGTGTTAATATTTTCTAGGTTCACATTAAATTTATCAGCATTTTTATAAAATGGTCTTAAGTGCATTTCCATATCAGATTTACAAAGTCTGTTTTGTAAATATATAGTTTTAGGAATGTATTTATTTTTGGTCATTATATTTAATAACGAAAATCTATTACCATATTTTTTAAGTATTTCATTTTTATTTAGTTTAGGGAAAATAGCTTTATACATTTTGTCTACATGTACAGGTAAATAATTATGAACATAAGTCTGTGGATTATTCGCAATAGCAATACTTCCTTTATGATATGAAGCCAATGCCATCGACATAAATCCTCCTGCAGATGAGCCATAATATATAACGTTCTCATTTTCATATTGTAAAAGATAAGTAATTGTTTTTACAATCTCCGAGTAGTCTACTAAATAATGACGTTCAGTAGTCCCTATTCCCCAACCCAGATTAATAGGCAAATCGTGAATAGTCCTGTCATCAATAAAGATACAACTAGCGTTGAACTCAGCTCCCCATTTTGATCTCATGTAAATAGGTGGTTTACTTTTCTTTGGATTTACGGCACCATTGGAAAATGCAATTATATACTTACTTTCCAGGTTCAAATTAATTTTAAAATAAAAATCTATACCTTCTTTTATTATCCTTATTTCATCATTATTATTTTTAATAAGAAAGTCATAATTTAAGTCTAAGTAATTTATTTCTTCCATTTACAATACTCCATATGTTTATTAGCTAATCAACTATGTTCTCTGTAAATATATCATAATTAGCTTTTATTAAATTTTCGCGTCTTTCAATAAATTGAATATAGTCTCGCACATAATTATTTTGTTTGGTTATAATATATTGATAAACTGGATTATTTTTATATTGGTCTATAGCATATACTGATTCAAAATAGGATTTTGCAGGTGATTTTTTAATACCATATGTTGGATAAGTGGGAATCGATAACACAGGAAACGTATTTATCTCTAATATAACAGGATTCTTATCTTCAAAAGAAGTCATTATAACATCTAAACCACCAGTTCGAACACCTGGTACTGCTGCTAATGCATTCAAAGCAGCTTCCTTAATTGATTTACTGACGACATCAGTAATATCAATTAATTCACCGCCTTGTGCAACGTTAGAAACTGAATTTAATAGAATTGCTTGCCCATCGGTTGGGACACTTTCGAAGCTCAATTTATGAGATAGCAAAAACTCTCGAATTCTTTCAGATTTAACAATGGGCATTTTTGTTAAATAACTACATTGTTTTCTTTCTTCATTTTTTATATCAATCAATTCTGAAATAGAGTGCTTTCCATCACCTTTAATATTAGGAGGAACTCTAACAACAACAGATTCGACTGCACCTTCGATTATAGTAACCCTTGCCTCGAAACCTTTTAGATATTCTTGCACTACAATTCTTTTATCACTTTCTTTTATATCTTTTACTGCTAAATCCCAATTATATTTAAACCTATCTTCAGAAACGTTCACTCTTACTCCTCTGCCAAAAGAAGATGCTAACGGCTTTATCACCACATTATTATGATTATTCTTAAAAGTTTCGTTAAACGCCATATCCACATTACCAGGATTATATACTCTTGAACGTGGAGTATTAATACCAAAAAAATTCAGGAGTTTTTCTGTTTTCAATTTATCATTTGTTATTTCTCTAGCCAGCTTTGTTGTAGTTGGATAATAGGGATTTAAAACACTACCAATCAAACTACCGTCAATTCTTAATAAATCAATCTGTTTTAAGTATTTTCTATTAGTACTTTTAACACGATATTTAAAATTACTATTTTTTAAAGCATCAAAGTGTAAACCTGCTGTGCTTGTAGTAATTCCAGGTTTATAAATATTCTGTACCTTATGAGGATTGTACTTTAGTAGGTATTCTAAATCCTTGTTGTCCATTACTCCACCTCATTATTCTTTTTCTTTTTAAATTTTAATAACATTGAATCAATTAAATCAAATACAGGTTGTTTTGGACTTCCTTTATACGGATAATGATGCATTCTAAGATTTGCATCTGGGTTTATTTCTAATACAACTGGATTAATATCTTCTAAAGATTGATAGATCATATCTACTCCTGCAGTACTTAACCCAGGTATTGAATTCACTGTTAATTCAGCTATATTTTTCATTTCATCATTAATCAAATGTGAAATTTCATAACTGTCTCCACCTAAAGATATGTTTGAGGAAAAATGTAGATATACAATTTCATTTTTTGAGGGTACACTCTCTAGTCTATATCCTTGTTTGAAAAGATTATTTTCAACCCTCTCGTCCATTTTTATTGGAAGAACCTTCAGATGAGGATTTAATTTTTTTTCATGATTTTTCTTATCTATAAGTTCTTCAATAGTTTTTGTTCCATCTCCAATAACATTTGCAGGTACTCTTAATATTGCTGAGTTAAATTTATTTTCTATCACTAAAAATCTAGTTTCAATTCCAGGAATATAATTTTGTATTATTAGATTAAATTCTTTTTTTAATTCTTTAGTTGCATTTAAAGCAAACTCCCAAGCTTGATCAAAGTTATTTGAATTAACATCTAAAGTAATACCACGTCCACCATTTAAATTGCTAGGCTTAAAAACAAAATTTTTTTCAGACTGACTGACATATTCTTTCGCTTCTTTATATTGATTTTCAAAAAAATTAATGGATTCAGTAGTATCGATTCCTGATTTTTTTAAGGCAAGTTCTGTTGCTAATTTATCTTTTGTAATTTCTTTTGCTTTAGCTTTGTTAGACGTCGGGGTCTGACCATAAATTGATCCAAATATCTCATCATTATACAACATTTTTATCGCAAATTTACTAGCTTTGATACTCCTACAACCTTCTAACTTAGAAAGATGATGTTTTGCTAGCATTAGGGTTCCTTGAAAATTAGTATTATATTTATTAACCGGCACAGTCTTAAAATTCTCAATGATAATTGAGTTTAGTAATTTAAAATCCATTCGCTACCCCTCCATTCGTTACAACACTATCTAACTAATAGATATTTCTCCGGCATTGTACCAAGATTGACCTTTAAAATTCTTACTATATTCAAACTGAATTTTTTTACTGGATTTCGATTCTATTACCATCTCTATACTATTATAAAAATGATTTATTGAATATTATTTATTATCCAAATGCAGAAAGATATTCTTTTCAGGATGACTGTAGTAACTTTTTATATTTATAGTTTTATCGATATCGTCGTCATTAACTAAAACAAAGCTGATTATATTATCTTTCAAGAGAACATTACTCATTGGTTTGACGAACATACTATCTCCTTCAGATCTTATACTTACATTCATTGGATTTAATATACTTATGTTGTTGATTATATCAGTAACCTGAACTTTATTTTCTCTATATTCGTCTAGGGTATGATAACTATTTGATTCTTGATAATTTAAAAATGGCCAGAAATATTGTATGTATAGTTTTAAAAGAGTTAAATTATGTCTTTCTTCATAATTCAAGCATAGTAATTTTGATAAAAGGAATTTATTATTAAATAGAATAAATGTGTCTTGTACAGCTTCTGTTTCTTGAGTAATACTGCTATGCCAATTGCTTAGTTTCGACTCAAAGTATAACATCATACTCAAATTAGCATTAAACAATTTCTCTCTCGTTAAGTTGATTCTTTTGGTTGAATCAATATACATTTTTTTCCCTAAACTATCGTTTAATCTAATGGATTTAGGTAACCATTTTTTTGTTATAGAATATCCATCTTCAATTTTAGTAGTTTTATAACCAGAATGAGGATAAGGTACTTTAGCCATCTCATATATATTTGATTTAATATGAATACTATTTTTTTCCATTTCTTTTCTCACTAAATACGCTACTTGTTGAGAATGAGCTGAAGAAAAATTGTATTTCATACTCTTAGAAAAATTTGATGGAAGTTTAAAATCATTAAAATAATAGTATTTATGATTTAAATCTAAATTGTACACTATCCTATCCACTAAGACTTTATCTCTCATATATATATCTTTTTTTGGTCCATTTTTTTCTTTATCAAAATCAATAAGATATGTAAATAATTTTAGTCTGTCTTTTAAAGGTTTTAAAATAGATAAAGAAACCTTAGAATCTACACCACCTGTAATAGAGAGATATAAGGTTTTATTTAAATTTGATAGCCAATTTACCTGTTCTTTTAGGTATGGGATAGTTTCTTTCATTACTTGATCTGCAGATAAGTTTACATCTATGTTTTCACGTGGGAAATATCGAATGAATTTGTTATTTTTAAATGAAAAATAATTATTGCAATTAAATTTATATATGGATTGTGTCCCTGTATAATCCATATAGCCGTTAGTCCACCTTTTCTTAAGGTCAATGTTTCTTTCTTTCAAAACAGCTTCTCTAACAATAACCTCATGCGACCCAAAAATCTCCGAATTCCAGTAATAAATAGGCTTCATTGATGTTGCATCTGTATAAATCAAAGTATCTTCTGGTTTGTCAATTATAATAATATATCTTCCATTTAAATACTCTAAATTTTCATGAAATTTATCTAGTGTTAAATGATGATTTTGAATTAGGTTTTGTAATATTTCTTCACTGTCTTTATTAGAATCTCTAATATCAAGAACATAGCCAAAAAGAAATATCTTTACATCTTCTTTTTCTTCTATAGAAAGATCACTTGAACTGTTATAATATAAAATTGATTCATTCAATTTAAGTGATTTATTTAAATATCCAGGTACAAAATTTAATGGTTTTTTAGTAATTATAAATTGATCTTTTCTAAATTCTTCGGTGACCATAGCTTTCTCTCCTATTATTAAATACATCTAGCAATATACATTTAATAGTAAATAATAATTTAGTAGTTTTATTATAATTATGCCCAGTAGAAACCAAAAGTATAAAATTATACTAGTTTCTAAATGGGCATATTTCTTCAAAGTAACCTTTTAACTTAAATATATTTTAAGATCGCTTCATCCTAGTTAAAACTTTACCTAACTGATATTTCTACTTCTTTACTCAAATCCGTAATTAGTTTTTCGTTATCTAAATCATACTCCGGATTATAGTCTTGATATAAATTTAAAATTTCTAGAAACAGTCGTATTGACTCATATCTATCTTCAGGCAATAATCTTTCTATTCTAGGTTTATACCATTTTTTGATATAAAAATTATATCTCTCTTTTAAATAGGTATCCATTAGACCATATTTCTGTAAAAATGGAACACGTTCTTTTTCTAAAATTAAGTATTTTTCGAAAAACTTCTTGCTTACAGTATTAGTGACACTACCTGAAACAGCTGCATAATATACATGTATTTGTTTATTTACTCCTTGAATATTATTACAATTTAAGACTAATTCTTGGAAAAACATAGTGTCTTGTCCTGCTGCACCTTCTACCATGATAATATCATTATCTATAATGACATTCTTTCTAACAATTAGAGCCTGTATACTTTGAACTCTCATTTCGCTTCTTTTAAGAAATTCTTTTGGATCATCGACATACAGCTTACCTGAATTATGGTTCTTTATGACATTTGTATAACTTATTGTATTTTTCTTCTCATCTGATTCTTTTATAATGTTACCAACAACCATATCAACATCTTTTTCCTTCATAGCTTCTAGCATATAAGCATAACCATCACCAGTAGCTTCATTATCAGGATCTAAATATGTGATTAAGTTTGTAGTAGCAATTCTAACTCCTTGATTTCTTGGTTTTGAGGCACTTCCTGAACCTACCTCATTCTCTAGATATACAATATCAGGATGTCTTCTTAACAAACGATTTATCACTTTAATAGTATACTCATCTGTACTGCCATCATTAATAAATATTATTTCCATTTTGTCGAAAATAGATGATCTTTTCAAACTTGCAAAACACTTTTCTTCTAAATAAGTTCCATTATTGTGTATTGGTACAATTACACTTAATTGTTTTTCTTGTTTTTTACTGACTACAGGTTCATGGGTTGTTACTTCAACATCATCTAAATTATATCCTTTGTTTAATTTAGAAAGATTTACATCCTCCGAAATACAATTTATATCAACCATCGAAAGTGATTTATTTACAATTTTATCTGTATACTTGTGAGCTTCTTCCTCATCATTTTTAGTAACAAATTGAACATCAACGTATTTGAATGCAGCATACATGTCATCTAAATAATACTCTTCATAAAGATAATCACTAGAAAAATATGTAATGAAATCATACTCATTTAAATTTATATTGTCCATCTCTGTAAATAGACAACTAGATTTATTCTCGTAAATTTGTCTTTCATAGCTTTCTATGTTTTTCTCGGTATCATCAAGTAAAACAACAAGAATTTTTTCATCTTTATATTTATGGTTCATTACACCTAAATCATTGATAATTTTTGAAAGTCGATGATATGTAGTGTGATTATTCATTACTGTCCTTATACCTTTTGCTTGTAGCTCTCTCAAATCTTTTTCTTCTGTATCATATATTCTTTTGAAATCTTCTTTGTCATTAATCATCCTAACATTTGGAAACATATTATTTATGCCAGTGTTATAATTTGATAACAATATATTTCCAAAAGCTTGGAGTTCATAGACTCTATTAGCGAACATAGTCTCAGAATACTTAACAGAATTCATATTAATACTCCATCTAAATAACTTATGGAGTTTCATAAGTATGTTATGGCTAACCGGGAATGTGATGTTGTTTATATATTTTGATGGGAATTGATATCTAGGATTTTCTAATTTTAAATTTCTATCAATAATTATTAGGTCATTTGTTTCTTTTAAAATTGAATCAAATAATCTTTTTGTTTCCGTCATACGTACAGGATATTTAACTAACCATGAGCCAGCAAACAATATTTGATCTTTAAATTTTTCGGCGTATTGTGTTCTTGTGCCAACTGGATTATGAATGGCAGGATTAATACCAAATTGTAAAACGTCAACATTATTATTTCCTGTATAGCTTTTATAATCTTCTATTACTTCTTTTGAAGTTGTATATATCTGATTACAAAGTTTAGACATATCCTTAAATAAATTGTAGTTTACAGGGTCTTCCTTTGAATAAAATACAGTTTTTATGCCAATTTCGTTATATTTCTCTATTAATTTCAACATATCTTTACGTGCATCAGAATAAGGATTTGCCGCTCCAATCCAAGAATTATCTATTCCTCTCCACGTTGTTGCAAAAATAACAAAATCAAATGTTTCATCTATAGTTAAATCTTTTCTTGAGATGTAAGTGATATCTGCAACGTCCTTGAAAGATTCATATAAGAATTCGTCAGCTATCATTCCAACTTTTATATCTATTTTATTAAAGTAAGTACTTCCATTACTTTCTGGTATAATGTTTTTTTCAACAACATCAATATATTTGTCAAGAGCATGTTGTCTCCCTAACTCTTTGATTTTCAAATAGTAAAACAAATCTGTATCTTGTTTACTACTATAATTTTTACTGTATTCACTTATATTCAGACTAGGATTTAAATCATTAATCATCTGATTAAGAGTCTTACCAAAATCTTTATTTATATTCTTTTTATACTTTAGAAGATTTTTCTGGAGTTTCTTTTTATCCAACTTAGATTCCCACCCTATTTACTTTTTAATTCTTTATATTTTCGATCTAAATTTTTCAGTTTGTCCTCAACTAATTGCATACGTGCTTTATATTTATCTCTTTGAGCTGTCAATCTTTCATTGTAATCTTTTTGAGAGTTTAGCCTTTGTTCTGCAAGCTTTAAAGATGACTTTAAATTTTTTAGCTCATTTTCATTAGTGAATTCTTGGAATCTTACTTCTCCTTTTCCAATTTTCAATAGCTCTTTGGCAGACAAAACAGATTTTACAATTTTTTTAGTTTTATTTCTCTCGATTTCCACACTGTATAATATATCTTCAATCATCTTATCTTCTATAGTTTTTTCATTATTTCCTTCTTTAGCCAACATAAATTCATCTGTTTTTTGAAAATTTTCTAGAGAAGTCCAATACATTTCATTTTCATTAACCTGAATTCTGACAATTTTATTTCTCGGGAAAGCAGATATAACTTTTAATTTATTTATATCTATTTCATCATCAATTATTCCACTCAAGTCGCTTACTCTAAATAACTCATTATTGTTTTTTAATGATTTATTATCAATTATTTTATTAATTTCAACACTTTCTTCTAGATAACTTGAAGGATGGAAACCTTGAAATTTATCTTTAATGAACACTCCAAAATATCGTTCCTCTTGGTACTCTATTTCTGATTTTACAGTTAATAATTTACCCTGGAATGCAGAAAAGAAGTCTTTTTCAAATTCTAGTTTTGAATTAATATCATTACTATAATAGTTATCTTCGATTAGTTTATATGTTTTAGATGCAAATCTGTAAATAGGTATCGATGACTTTAGTTCAATCCAACCAACTTGTTGATCGTCGAACTGTATTAAATCATATGTTTTATCCTGGAATTTTTTACATGTCACACTTGTAACTATTTTCCATTGATAGTCATCTATATCAATAATCCTGGAGTTTTCTTTTAGATTTTTAAGTATCACATTTGAATTATCTTCTACTAAAATATATTGTTTACTGTAATTGTAATTTTTGAGCTTTTCATTCATAATTTTCACCATTCCTATAAATTAATAGATTGTGTTTC
>Ga0079226_10003214_pt1 | contig 12555 bp, 12 predicted proteins | sample Poulit2014_FD_76345 | JGI IMG/M metagenome (GOLD analysis project Ga0079226, IMG submission 76345) | Agricultural soil microbial communities from Georgia to study Nitrogen management - Poultry litter 2014 | ecosystem: Environmental > Terrestrial > Soil > Agricultural land | place: USA: Georgia... | reverse complement strand
TTTATGACTTACGCTACCAAGCATCATTTCCTGAAATGCATTTAAACCACGACTTCCGACCACTAAATGATCAACAACATGTTCTTTCACATATTTTATAATTTCTTTACTTGGATTCCCTTTTAGGATCGTCAGTTTCATATCGACATGTGCATCTTCCGCAAGTTCCCTTACTGGATGTATCTTTTGTTCACGTTTTAAAGCCAAGCCTTCGGGATTTTGGGCCAATAAATGTTCATCTTTAGCTTTACTATAATCTACTACATGAATCACTTCTAGATGTGCATCTGGTAAATATTGAGCTAATAAGATTGCATGTTTTGCTGCTCGTAAGGCATTTTCTGATCCATCAACTGCAATCGCAATCTTCATATTTATTCCCCCCTATATAAATTGTTGATACAATTGTTCGCTTGAAGTATTTAAACCTTCAATATGCACAGTAATACTTTTTTCCTCCAGTTGTTGTTTGAGTTTTAACACTGCACCTACGGCAGATTCATCCCAGAGGTGACTATCTTCAAAATTAATCGTAATTTCATTTGCTTTCACATCTGCAAAGGACTTCATAAATTTTGTTGTCGATGCAAAAAATAATGGACCTTTAACCTTGTATTCATTATTTTCATTTATGACGGTTACCCGAGAAATTTTTGCCACAAAGAATAACGCACTTAAAATAACTCCAATAACAACACCAATCGCTAGATTCTGCGTATATAAGATGATTGCAACTGTAATCACCATAACAAGTGTTTCACTTTTCGGTGCTTGGACCATAAACTTAAATGAACTCCAATTAAATGTTGTGAAACTCACCATAATCATGACACCAACAAGAACTGGCATCGGAATATTGACAACAACATCACCTAACACGATGATTAAAAACATGAGAAATACACCTGCTGTAAATGTTGAAAGACGGCCACGACCACCAGATTTCACGTTAATGACAGATTGCCCGATTAAAGCACAACCAGCCATCCCACCAAAAAAGCCATTAATGAAATTGGCAATTCCTTGCCCCCGTGCTTCCGTATTTTTATTGCTTGATGTGTCTGTCATATCGTCTAATACTTGAGATGTCAAAAGCGACTCTAGTAAACCAACAATGGAAAGTGCCAATGAATATGGCAAAATGATTTTTAATGTTTCTAGATTAAAAGATATGTCTGGAAAGAAAAAAGTAGGTAATGTACTTGGCATCGTCCCAAGGTCTCCTATTGATTGTAACTTCACTCCAGAGAAAAGCGCAATTGTCGTCATAATGATAATGGCAATGAGTGGTGCAGGTATTATTTTTATAAATCTTGGAATCACATATACTAATATTAAAGTTACAGCTGCAAATATGTACGTCATCATACCTCGCCCAATTAAATAAGGCATTTGGGTAATAAAAATCATGATCCCAAGCGCATTCACGAATCCGAGCATAACAGAGTTCGGAATGAAGCGCATTAAGTTCGCAACACCAAAAACGCCTAAAAGTAATTGAATGATTCCTGTTAAAATAGTTGCTGCAAGTACATATTGTAAACCATGACTTGCCATTAAATTGACAAGCACTAAGGCCATTGCCCCTGTTGCCGCTGAAATCAAGCCTGGACGGCCTCCAACAAAGGAAGTTATGACCGCAATTGTAAATGAAGCATATAATGCGACACGTGGGTCTACCCCCACAATGAACGCAAATGCTAATGCTTCAGGAATTAGGGCAAGACCAACAACGATACCTGCCAAAATATCAGCCCGTATATTCCCAAACCATTGTTGTTTCAATGTATGCATGTTGTTCCCCTTTCAAAAATACTACACTTCAATTCTATCTATATTTGAATAAGTATAGTATAGCATACCACATGATACATCTTCCTAAAAGGGGGACAGTCCCCCCTTAGTAGACTTCACAATCGAGAAAATGATCAAGTAATGTCTCGAGAATAATCACCCGTTTTCCCTCCTGTTTTAGACAGCAACATCGTTGGTCCAATCACCAAATCTTTACTTACAGATTTACACATATCATAAATGGTTAGTGCGGTTACAGATGCGCCAGCAAGTGCCTCCATTTCGACACCTGTTGGACCTGTTGTTTTCACCTCTGACTCAATAAGAATCTCATAGATGTCTTGGCCCTCATCAACTAACCAATCAAAAGTAATATTAATACCACTAAGTAAAATTGGATGACACATCGGAATAATATTTGCAGTGTTTTTTGCCGCCATGATGCCAGCAACTTGTGCGACAGCTAGGACATCCCCTTTTTTACTTTTACCTTCAACAATATGGTGATGAATCGTTTTATTCACAGTGATAGAAGATTGTGCTACCGCAGTACGGTCTGTCCTTTCTTTACTAGAGATATCTACCATTTTCGATCTACCTTGCTCATTAAAGTGAGTGAATTTTGCCATCCATTCATCATCCTTTCTCATCATACATAAATAATGTAAATACTTAAAAAGAACTGGATGGAAATTCATAAATACACATCCCGTTCTTTTCATTGAAATGATATCATTATTTTACACTAAAAACATGCTTAAATCCCTTTATTTCTGTAATTAGACCTTGATCGATATTGTTGGGGTGCCCTTGTTGGATATGTGACTGGGACTGAATATAAATGAACAAGCCTTGTAAATGGAATGGAAGCAAATAAACCAAATGCCGCAATCACATGAATTTTAAAAATAAGTGGAACTGATGCCATTAATTCATATTTTGGTTGAAAAATAAATAAGCTTCTAAACCATGGTCCAATTGTCATACGATATTCATAGGCTTCAACACTTAAATTATATATGATCGACATATATGTTCCGATAGCTGACACAATAATTAAAGCAATCACACTAAAAAAATCGGCAAATGTTGCATGAATTCGTACAGGATCAATCGTCATTTTTCTAATGAGCAGAATTATTAACCCCGCTATGACCATCAGCCCTGCAAGACCACCACCGAATATCGCACCGATATGATAAAGATGATCAGAGATACCGATCATATGATAAAACTCTATGGGTACAACCATTCCCATGATATGTCCAATAAAAGCGAGGAGGATCCCATAATGAAATAACGGTGATCCGATTCTAAGCCATTTTTTCTCAAAAAACTCTGTTGACGGTGCAGCCCATGTTAATTGTCTAAAAGCATAGCGATACAAGAGGCCGACAATCATAATTACAATTGTTACATACGGGAATATAACCCATAAAAATATTTCACCCATGATGAACCTTCCCTTGTCGTTATTTTAGATTTAACCCGACTATTGATACATAATCGGGTACGGCATTTCCTCTAAATCTGCTTCTTCTCTGTTAAATTCTAGTGCTTCTACCTCTTCTGTTGTTGGATCAGGGAAAACATGTTTCATTAACACGTCTAGAACTCCGTGATATGGATTATCTTTCTCCATATGTTTAAGTATTCTTTGGATTGCCACTGCCAGACGTTTATAAAGCCTTTCGTTTTCTTCAGGTGAAACAGCTAAAAATTCAAACAACATCGGAATGTAATCCGCTAGTTCCCCATCAACCCGTTCAAATCCATCTAGATTAATCATCTTTTGCAATTTAATGAGGGCTGCACCACGTTTATTACTGTCCCCTAGTTCATGTGCTGTCAAATAAAGGCCTAATTTTTCTTTTAAATCAAATGTCTGGACATATAATTCTTGCCTCTCTTGAGCGGATAAATGGAGCAGTGGCGTGTAGGACTTTTTTAGTTCTGCATGTATAAGACGATCGCCGATCATTAAATCTTCCAGTGCATTAGTTTCTTTATCAAATTGATTGGAGGGGTATCCTAATACATGGGCAGCCATGAATAGCATAAAACGCTTTTCATCATTCATTGGTTTTCCCTCGCCTTCAATTTAGCAAAAACTGGATTTACACCTTCTTGTGGTGCGATATCTTCTAAACTACAAACACCTTGTTTAAGATATAAATCATCATCCATTTCCCTACGTCCAGTTGGAATGACAAAGCGTTCATCATATTTCGCAACACCTAATAACCTGGCCATTTCTTCAATTTCTTCGGGAGTTGTACCTGTTTCTTTGACTAATTCACTTTGCCTAAATTGATCAATCCCACCAACTGTTTTTCCGCGCATATGAACACGCATGGCCGTAAGCTTCAGAAGTACTTTTCTAATCACTTCGGTATCACCAGCAGAAAGGAGTGATGCTAAATATTCCATTGGTATGCGCATCTGGTCTACAGCAGGAATATAGCCATCAGTACTTAAGTCATCTTCATTTGTGATATGATTCATAATCGGACTTAGTGGTGGCACATACCAAACCATTGGCAATGTACGGTATTCTGGATGTAATGGGAGTGCAATTTTCCATTTCATAGCCATTTTGTAGACAGGTGATTCTTGTGCCGATTCAATCCAAGCATCCGTAATTCCCGCTTTTCGTGCCTCGTGCTGAACCTCTGGATCAAAGGGATCTAAGAAACAATCAAGTTGTGCTTCATATAAATCCTGCGGGTCTTCGACAGATGCTGCTTCTTTTATTCGGTCTGCATCATATAAAATGACACCAATATAACGGATACGTCCGACACATGTTTCCGAACAAATCGTCGGAAGACCTGCTTCAGTACGTGGATAACAGAAATTACATTTTTCCGCTTTATGTGTTTGCCAATTATAATAAACTTTGTGATATGGGCAACCATTCATGCAAAAGCGCCACCCCCTGCATGCATCTTGATCTACAAGTACAATACCGTCTTCTTCCCGCTTGTATAAAGCACCTGTTGGACATGAGGCAACACATGACGGGTTAAGACAATGCTCACAAATTCTTGGCAAATACATCATAAATGTTTTTTCATATTCCATCGAAATATGCTCTTGTAATTGTTCCACATTTGGATCGAGTGACGTGACCTCACTCCCTCCTGCCAAATCATCATCCCAATTGGGTCCCCATTTTGGCTTATCAATGTATTCACCAGTAATTTGTGAAAGTGGTCTTGCTACAGGTATATGTTCACTTTCAGGACTATGGAGTAGATGATCATAATCATATGTCCAAGGCTCATAATAGTCGTCCATGCTTGCCATATTAGGATTGTAAAAGATATTAGCTAATTTTGAAATTGGGCCGCCTGCCCTAAGCTTTAATTTGCCATCTTTTAAGATCCAACCACCTTTAAAACGATCCAAATCTTCCCAGCGCTTCGGATAACCTGGTCCTGGACGTGTTTCCACATTGTTATACCACATATATTCAGTTCCTGGCCGATTTGTCCATGTATTTTTACATGTGACTGAACACGTGTGACATCCGATACATTTATCCAAATGCATCACCATTGCAACTTGTGCTTTAACTCTCAAGCCAATCAACCTCCTTCAATGCTCTAACAACTGCGATCGTGTCCCGATTATGCCCAGTTGGACCATAATAATTAAAACCATAACTCAATTGTGAATAACCACCGATCATATGAGTTGGCTTCAATGACACTCTCGTCACACTATTATGAGTTCCACCACGCTTTTTGTTGATTGCAGTTGCTGGCACCCCCATCGTCCTATCTTGGGCATGATACATATAGGCCATTCCTTCAGGGATACGGTATGTTAATACTGCCCTTGCCGCAATAACCCCATTTCGGTTATATACTTCAATCCAATCATTATCTTTTACACCGATTGATGCAGCGTCATCTTCATTTAACCAAACAACTTGCCATCCCCTAAATAAGGTGACCATATTGGTTGTTTCAGTGAACATTGTATGGATTCCCCATTTATTATGTGGGGTTAAATATCGAACAGCAATTGCCTTTCCATCACTTGCAACCCCTTTTTCATTTTTCAAAAATGGACCTTGGGCCAAGGGAGGTAAATAAATTGGAAGACCTTCTCCAAAATCAAGCATCATTTCATGATCAAGATAAAAACTCTGCCTGCCCGTAAGTGTCCGCCACGGGATTTTATACTCCGTGTTCACGGTAAATGGTGAATAACGTCGACCATCTTTTTCTAATCCACTCCACACTGGTGTTGATATCGCATGGCGTGGCTGAGCGGTTAAGTCATCTAATGTGTAATCATCATCTTTTCTGCCTTCAGCAATTTCGCCTAATTTCTGTCCTGTTTTTTCTTCAAGGGATTTCCAACCTTCTACCGCCCGTTTCCCATTTGTAGCTCCAGACATCAGTAATATTGCGTTAATTGCCTGTTTATCTGAATATAAATCGGGATTACCTTTACCCATTCCATCTCGTTTCGATACACCGAGACGACTTTTTAATTCTTCATAAACTGTTTCTCCTTCAATTTTTACACCTTTCCCACCATATCCCTTTTTAAGTTCAGGGCCAATGGTTGTCATTTGTTGGTAAACGTTAGGATAATCACGAGAAACGATTTGAAAATTGGGCATCGTCTTCCCTGGTATAGCCTCAACTTCACCTTCACGCCAATCTTTAATCTCACCCATTGGTTGAGCAATTTCTCCTTTAGAATCATGTCCAAGTGGCGTCATCATTAAGTCTTCACTCTTTGGTAGATGTTTTTCCGCTAGTTTAGAAAAAACTTTACTAATTTCCCGGAATGTATTCCAGTCACTTTTTGATTGCCAAGGTGGTGAAATAGCCGCATTAAATGGATGTACAAATGGATGTAGGTCTGTACTACTAATATCAAACTTCTCGTACCATGTGGCAGCTGGTAGTACAATATCCGAAAGTAGCCCAGAACTTGTCATTCGAAAATCAACACTGACAAAAAGATCAACTTTCCCAGTTGGAGCTTCTTCTGTTGTGTTCACTACTTCAGGTTGCCATGAATGTTCGCTTTCGGATAATATTTGGTCTTCGGCACCAATTAAATATTTAGCAAAATATTCATGACCTTTTCCACTGTCCCCAAGTAAATTTGAGCGCCAATTAAAAAATACACGTGGGAAATTTCTTGGATCACCTGGATTCTCAATCGCCCAGTCGATCTCTCCGTCTTTAATTTTTCCTACGACATTTTCGATTACTTCTTCATCATTTTTGGCACCCTGTTCTCGACTTTCTTTAACAATATCGATTGAATTTTGCGAAAACTGTGGGAAAGTAGGTAACCAACCAAGCCTGGCAGAAAGTGCATTCACATCAGCAGGATGCATTTTATTATACTTGCCACCCCAACCTGTTTGCGCTTGATTCATATCCACTTCATAACGAAATTGCTCCGTCGCAAAATAGAAAAATGATGTTCCATTTTGTAATCGTGGCGGTTTGATCCAATCACCCGCAAAAGCAACTTGTTGCCATCCTTCAAGGGGTCGGACTTTTTCCTGACCAACATAATGTGCCCATCCGCCCCCATTCACACCTTGTGAGCCAGTTAATAAGACAAGGTTTAAAATACAACGATAAATTTGATCACTATGATACCAGTGATTTGTCCCACCACCGAGTGCGATCATTGATTTTCCGTTTGTGCGAGCTGCATTATCTGCAAATTCTTTGGCGATTTGAATGACATGGTTTTTGTTAACACCAGTAATACTCTCTTGCCAGGCAGGTGTATATGCCCTTGGATCATCATAATCTTCAGGATATTCGCCTGGTAAATTTCGATTCACACCTGTATGGGCCATCATTAAATCATAGACTGTAGTGACCTTTATCCGTTCCCCAGATTTTCCCGCAATGTATTTATAAGGTACACCACGTTCAATCTTCTCCCCTTTTTCTGTTGCAAAATGGGGAAATGAAACAAGTTCTACACCATCAGATGAGTCAATAAAACTTAATTGGGGATCAATTTTCGTTCCATCATCTTTTTCTAATTCTAAATTCCACTGACTTCCTTCATCCCAACGAAATCCTTGACTTCCATTTGGAACTTCAAGTTTATTCGTTTGTTCATCCCAAACAACTGTTTTCCATTCACCTAAATCATTAATGTGACCAATATCTTCCGCCCTTAAAAATTTCCCTGACCGCATTTCACCATCATGTTCACTCAATGTGACTAGAAAAGGCAAGTCAGTAAATTTTTTCACGTAGTTGATAAAGTATGGAACTTCTTGCTTCACGTAAAACTCTGTTAAAATGACATGTGTCATAGCAATTGCAAGGGCACCATCTGTTCCAGCTCTTGCTGGAAGCCAAATGTCTGCAAATTTTTCATATTCTGCATAATCAGGACTTACGCCAACTACTTTTGTCCCGTTATATCTTGCTTCCACCATAAAATGGGCATCTGGCGTTCGTGTTTGTGGCAAATTTGTCCCCCAAATAATAAAATATTTGGAATTGTACCAATCAGCACTTTCTGGAACATCTGTCTGTTCACCCCATACTTGTGGTGAAGCTGGTGGTAAATCGGCATACCAATCATAAAAACTAAGAATTGTCCCACCAATTAACGATAGAAACCTTGTCCCAGCCGCATAACTGACCATCGACATCGCAGGAATTGGACTAAATCCGACAACACGATCAGGGCCGTACTTTTTGATTGTGTAAATCGTTGCACTGGCAATTATTTCACAAACTTCGCCCCATTCAGTACGGACAAATCCACCTTTACCACGGGATCTTACAAATTTATCACGTTTTTCGGGATCACTTACTATATTTTCCCATGCTTCAACAGGATCAAATCCTTGATCTCGTTCTGCCTTCCAAAGCTCATACAGGTGTCCACGGATATAAGGATACTTCACACGAATTGGACTATACGTATACCAAGAAAAGCTTGCACCTCGCGGACACCCACGTGGCTCATATTCGGGAAAATCATCACCTGTTGATGGATAATCTGTTTGTTGGGTTTCCGAAGTAATAATTCCGTCTTTAACATAGATTTTCCAACTACATGAACCAGTACAATTTACACCATGTGTGGACCGAACAGCCTTATCATATTGCCATCTTCTTCGATAAATATCTTCAGCATCACGTGGGCGAGGACTTTCTTCTGTCCAGCCGTCATTGATTCGCTTACCGGGTTTTAAATATTTTAAGGCTTGTAATAGTCTATTTCTAGTGGTCACATTCCTCACCCCCTTCTATTGGATTAAACCGTTCTCCAGTAATTTTAAAGCTTCCAGGCTCCTCTTCCATTTCCTCTAAAAAAGTTTCATAACTTGGCACATTGGCTGCTACTAAGATAAGTCTCTCAAGTGTATCAAGCTCATTAAGTTCATAAATGCGTTCAATCATATGGGGGGAAACCTGACCAAATCGCATCCGTAATATTGCAATTAAATCCTCACGATCCTGAACTAAGTCCGATTCTTTTTCAAATAAGAACATATTACCCTCCTATATTCCATGTACTTTCGTTAAGGGGCCATTATATTGAAATAATCATCTATCATCGTTTTTTTACAGTCATCAGAAACAATGTTAATAAACGCTGTTAAATCGTCATCTTGTTCTTTAATTGCCTGAGGGGAAAACAAAGCTGTTTGATGGTGTGCAAAGTGCTGACCATAATATAAAATCACTTGAATTCCTGCTTTCTTTTCCACAGCCTTTAATAAAATATCATAAGAATGAATATTGAATTCCTGTAATGCCGTAATGATCTGATGATATAGCTCTGGTGAGATCAATCTTAATGATTTCATCTGTTGACTTTGTTCATTTTCAATCATATATGAATCTCCTCTCGTCCAAATGCAGTTCATTGTCATTCAAGCTTCGCTAATATGCTTTCCTCCTCCTTGTTATGTATTAAATCTACATGAACCAATGCATAGAATTTCTGTAAAACTTCTTCACTCATCCCTTTTGTATCAAGAATTTCTTTAATCTCTTTAACAAGTATTCTTAACAGTGTGTGATCACGTGTTAATCCAACAATGTCGTCTTTTAATTCTGGATATGAGTTGACCAAATCTTTGTACAATCCCTCCTCTTCTGCATCCGCATGTTTCAGGGTCCGGCTTTCCCAATGTTCAACCGCAATATAAGCTGTTTCTAAGGCCTTTTCCACTTGTTTGTCCTTTAGAAGCTTTTCTAAAATATCATTAATTTCTTCGGCTTCATAAATGGCAGCCTCGTGTATGGCAGAGTGGCTATCAACATGTACCAATCCTGGTCCTGACATTCGTCAGTCACTTCCTTTCTGTTATTTCTAATGGGCAACTTCAAGATGAGGATGCATTTCAAACGATAAGATAATTAAAAAAGTTCCAATTATACTTTTCTTGATAATTACATCCACCTTTTGTCAGTCTCCCCAAAAAGTGGACATTTTAAAAGTACTTTTATTGAAAAATTCAAAACATCATGACCAAAAACGGACGATCCCATACTCGATATATACTTCATGGTTCAATTGTCCATCTGATAGATCACTTTTTCCGATCAATCAACATGAGTAAGATAAAAGAAAAAGCAATACTAATTAACACATAATACGAAGCGATTTTTTTGTTTCCTGTTTCTATGGCCAAATAGATTGCAGTTGGGATTGTTTGTGTCTGCCCTGGAATATTCCCAGCAAACATCAGAGTTGCACCGAATTCACCAAATGCCCTTGTAAACCCCAATATCATTCCTGTAGCAATCGATCGGTATGATAATGGCAGCATGATTTTAAAGAATAATTTCCACTTATTTGCCCCATCAACACTTGCTGCCCCTACAACATTTCTATCAATTGACAAAAATCCTGCCTTCATTGGTTGGTACATCAAAGGAAATGCAACAGTTGCTCCTGCAATAATGGCAGCGGAAACTGTGAATAGGATGCTACTACCTGTAAACCATTCGATCATTTTCCCAACCGGACTCTGATTTCCGAAAACAATGATTAATAGAAAGCCAATCACCGTTGGAGGCAATACAAGAGGTAGGAAGAAAATGGTTTCAAGCAATGTTCTCCCCTTAAAATTTTTATGAAGTAGACAATAAGTCGTGAATAACACGAGTAAAAATGTAATAAATGTTGCGACAATAGCAACAAAAAAAGATAACTGAACTGGATGCCATGACCATTGCACGAATTATTCACCTGCTTCTTCTTCATTGATTTGAAAACCATGACGTTTAAAAATGTCCATACTCTCTTCGCTGAGAACATAATCATAGAATTTTTCTACGTATTCTTTCTTCTGGCCCATTTGCTTTTTTCCATTTTTGATTGTACCTACATAATAGAGAATGGGGGTATGAAGAATTGGATCAATTTCTTCTAATATTTTTATCTTTTTTGACGTTAATGCATCACTCCCATAAACAATCCCTACTTCAACAGCGCCTTCTTCTACGTATGTGACAACCTGTGAAACACTGTTTGTATAGACTATTCTTTCTTGGAGTTGTTCCCAAACCGCTAGCTCTTTAAGCACTTCTTTTGCATATGATCCAGCTGGTACACTATCAGGTGTGCCAATTGCCATTTTTTTATTTGTTTGTAAAAAAGCATCAAAAGTATCCATTTCAGATTGTTGCAACGTTACAAAAACCAATTTATTTTGAAAAAGAATTGAACCATTTTCAATAAAGTCAAATTCCTCCAGCAATGAATGGTCTGTTTCTGATGCTGAAAAAAACAAATCAATATCTGCGCCTTGCTCAATTTGTTTTCGTAATGTTCCAGAACCACCAAAATTAAATTCAATATTCACTTCTGGGTTATCTATGATAAAATTCTCCTTAATCTCCAGTAGACTATCCATTAAACTTGCGGCTGCTGAAATTGTAAGCTCAATCTTTTGATTCGATCCTGACGTGTTAGAACAACCTGTGACAATGATTAGACAGCATAACAATAAATATGTAGTAAATTGTTTCAATATTTTCATCTTCTTGTTAGATGTCCTTCGTTGCTTCTAGGACTAGGTGAGCAAGTTCAGGAAGTATTAATCTGTCCATGGCAAGTTTTACTGCACCTGTTGAACCTGGCACTGAAAAAATAATTCGTTGATTTGCGACCCCTGCTACTGCCCTTGATAATAGTGCTGCTGATCCAATGTCAAATTGAAAACTTAGTACACGAAACAATTCACCAAATCCCGGTAACGCTTTATCAAATAAAGGCTGAATGGATTCGATTGTCACGTCACGTTTTGCGATGCCTGTTCCACCAGTAACAATAACTACTTCAATATCATTTCGTTGGATAGTATCTTTTATTGTTTGCTGAATCACATCTTTATCATCTGGAATAATGACATACTCATTTACTTGATGGCTCGAGCCTGTCAGTAAATCGATGATTAACTTTCCACTTTTATCTGTATCTTTATTTCGAGTATCACTTACCGTAATCACTGCACATGAGACTTTTAAATGTAAATTGGAACAGAGTTTTTTTGCCACCATAATCCCCTCCATAACATATTGTTTTTTAAAAACGATCCAGTGAGATAAATTCCCCCTTTTTTAAACAAACCCATTACCCAAAAGTTGCTGCTTTAACACAACAAACACAGACTGCGAACTACTTGAATTCAGACTATTCTTCTGGAGGTCTACAAGTTGATATTGAATAAGTCTAGAATTAATGCCGTTTGTAACCACTATGAGTGACCATAAACTATCAAAACGG
>Ga0079226_10003213_pt1 | contig 12558 bp, 5 predicted proteins | sample Poulit2014_FD_76345 | JGI IMG/M metagenome (GOLD analysis project Ga0079226, IMG submission 76345) | Agricultural soil microbial communities from Georgia to study Nitrogen management - Poultry litter 2014 | ecosystem: Environmental > Terrestrial > Soil > Agricultural land | place: USA: Georgia... | reverse complement strand
TGTTTGGGTAGTCATGCGATGTGAAGTGCCATTCTAAGGATAGTATGTGATCAAAACGGCACTATCTTATCGTATGTTTGTGTTTTGGGGATTAAAAAGAATGCCCCGCCCCACGCATGAGCGGGTTGTGGGACGGGGCAATATACTCACATACCTAGCTTAAACGGGGTAATTACCTCAAACTCACAGCACACGTCCGCGACGGTTTTGCCTTCACCAAGTCGCCGGTCTGCTTGGTCAAGTTTCCGGATAGTCTCTTCCGGTGTATGGCGCCTAGTTGATTACTCATTGGACGATCCACTTTCCCCGAAAATCTCGCCATTATGGACTCACATAACGAATGGACCTCAAAAATGGCCTCAGACCAATAATTCTTCGATACGTATAGTGTCAACTCTTTCGTAGAGGCAAGACACTATAACAGGGTCGAACACGCCAGCAATGTCATCAGCTTATTCTAAAATTGATTGGCTGGATGCGATTTCAGACTTGCAGTAGCAGAAATAGACTCTGGAAGACCAAACATCGAGTGAGCATAGCTGGTCTGAAGAAACTATTTGGAAACTCCCGCGCAATTCTATGTTCCGTATAGCACAACAATACTTTTTGTGATAAGCGCAAGTAGCTGTCTTAGTGAGGTGAGGCAGGGGAAGCTAGCTACCAAGAACGGATACTTGCCGGATACTATCCCTCGATAATTTCTAGGATCTGCTTACTGATGATCTCTGGTCTAAAGTTCTGTCGCATATAATTACGTGTGTGTTGGGATTCCTCAATGAGTTGATCATGGTCAGAAGCTAACTGCTTTACTCGGTGAATCGCATCGGTCGTGTTTTCGACAATCCAGCGACTACCGTACACCGTTTCTGCACCTGCCCAGGGAAAAATAATCGGTATGCAACCTGCTGCTCCGCCTTCGGCAATAGCTTGGTGTGTGCCCTCGTGGTCACTCGTTGACAATATAAACCCGGGTTCGGAGGTGTACCACCGCGCAATATCCGAGATGTGCCCAGCAAACCTGATCCCATCTTGGAGATAAGGGGAATCAGCAATCCTTTGGTATTGCGTCTGGAAAAAAGCCAATTCCTGTTCTCGTGTCTGTAACCAGGGGAATTCTGTGTACTCCTTGCCGAGGATCACCAGTTGAAATTCTGGATCTTCGGCCCTGAGCCCCTCGATGATATCTAGTGCACGATCGAGACGTTTTGACTGGGGCACAGAACCTACAAGACCAAGCACTTTTGGATTGATGTGGTCACGTCTGACGTCTAAGTTGTTGAAGTTGAATGTGTTTCCCACTACAAGACACTTCTCTTCGGGAATACCAAAAAGGACTTGGGCGCGCCGCATACCTGCGGGAGAAACGAAGATAAATGTATCTATGTTCCCTATATTAGCTTCTCTAAGGTAACGGGTGCGGAGCTCTTGAGCATGGAACCTTGTTATCAGACGCTGTCCAGCACGTTTGTTGTGGCTGTACCAGCTCACATTTCCTAGCGACCACTCGCAGAAGATCACGTCTGCTTGAGCAAGTTTTTCAAAACTTCGTTCTTCGTCGTGGCTGTTGTGGTTTTCCCAGTAATCTACGATCACTTCATGGCCGGCTAGTTGAATAGCATCGTGGATTTCCGAGAAGAATTTGAAGTCATGCCCTGCGAGTAAGACGGTTAATTTTTTAGACTCATCAACAGAGTCTTCACGATATTCGTGTCCTGCTTCTTCTGCGACGTCATCGCTGACTATCTGCCACGCAAAAACATCCTCGTCAGCTAAACGTAGTTGCGCACCATCGGCTGTGCGCTCATAGCTGTCTAGGTCAAGTAAGGTGAGTTCGTCACTGATGTTCGTTGTGAGTGAGGCAATTGGTACATAGGGATCACCGACGTTCCAGTGCACATTTCGCCTACCTACAACTTTCCAGGCTCCGAACTGTAGGGCACCAACTAAGTCTTGTACGTCGTGTATATCGAGTGCTTTCAATCGCTGGCGGCTACGAATCACATGACGAATGCCGTGTATGCGTAGCTGTTCTGCACGTTCAGACGGAGCAACTTGGATAGCCGGTACCCGTGAGAATTCGACTTCTTGTGTGTCGGTGATGAGATACAAATCTGGTCGAACGGATTGACGCTCAAAAAGTTCAATAGCGTCAGCAGTACATTCCACCGCAAATTTTGGCATGTGTGGACTTCGAACCCGAAGCCCAGCCACACGGAACATATATGTCAGGCGGTGGGCGCACGTGTGGGCTTCAAATACGTGGCGTAGAGCTGACCAAACTTGGTGGTGACGTTGTTGTTCCGAACCTTTCCATACGCGCAGTACCTGAAAAGCTTCATCGGGAGTGTCTACCGTTGGTACGGTACCGGCTAGCGTTTCGTCCACACCACGCCCCGGGGAGCTCAGAACGCTGGCACCTGAGGCGCTGATCTCTACGACCCGCCGGGAGAACATCGAAGGGGATTCCGTAACAGAGTTCCCGTTTAAATGGATTGGGTGAGCCTTGTAAGCTTGACACATTTCTGGGTAGCTCAGGCTTGGTTGCGCATAGCGTTTGAAGCGTTCGGGCAAGCGATACGGCGAATTCGGGTCGTTGTGAATTCTTTCATAAATGGATAGACCGAAGGGTGCGGATTCATAGAACAGAAAATCGAGACCCTGCTTGCGTGTCGCATATTTGTCGCCGTAGTAGGTGCCACCATAAGCAATGTCTTCGTTCTTGTCCCGCGTACTAGGCAATGGGTTATGCAGTAGCGGCTGTGCAGAAAATGGCGCTGACGCAACGGTTCTTATTACGTTATCCGGCTGCTGGTTATAGTCCACGATGGTGCGCGCATCGGTTGTGAACACATAGTCGCACATGCTCGCAGTCTTCTTGAATCGGTTGAAGTGAACCGGATCTTCCTTATTCCAGAACATCACCGGAATACCGAGGTTGCGGCTGTGCTGAATCAACTCGGCAAGAGGAGCATGAGTTTCGTCACTGTAGTAGCCAACTATGCCGTGCCAAGCACCATCGTTACCCATCCACGCGGACTCAATGAATAATGCGTCGATAGTTTGCTGCTCATATATAGTACGCCAATTATTCGGAAGGATCTGGATGGCGTTGAGCTCCGGGATGAAGGTATCTGAGGTGAACGTGTCACCGATGAAGGCGACTGTGTAGGACTTTAACGGCAGTTCTTGGTCCAGGTCTTGCTCAGAAACAGGCTGATTACGAATCGATTCAAGGACGCCTTTGAACGCCGCACCGGCATCACTCCACTGGCGATGCTCTTTGATCCAATTACGTGCGTGAATGCCCATGGTTAAACGTTCGTCAGGTGAAGCTTCCAGCAATGTCTGCAGCCGCTCCTGAAGGCTGGATATATCATCCTTTTTGAAGCTCAGTGCACGATGATCGTAGCCTTCGAAATAAACTTTGTGTGGCGAGACATCTGAGAGTATGACTGCCCCACCGACAGACATTGCCTCCAATGGCTTAATCGGTGATACAAGTTCGGTGACGGGTAGCGACTTTCTGGCGAGAGGAAATATGTCAATGCTGGAGAGATATACCGGCATCTCTTTGCTTGCTACGCCATCTACAAACCGAGTTGAATCATCGAGTCCAAGTTTGGAAACTAGCGTCTTGAGTTCTGAGAGGAATTTACCAGCGCCTAATACGAGGAAATTAAACTGTTGCCCTTGCTTCTTGAGATTAGACAAAGCATGGGCCACGTAGTCTATGCCCTCGTAGCTAGTAACACTACCTGCAAAGCCAACGACCGGTAGTTCGGGACGAGCAAAGCCAAGTTTCTTCAGTAAGGCCACGTCTTTGCCCAGGGGGACGAATTTCGTGGTGTCGACGCAATTCGGGGCAATAAACACTTTATTGGCAGCGACACCGCGTCCAATGAGCTCTTCGCGCATTTCTTCGGTAATTACGATCACGCGGTCGGCTTCTTGCGCGACTTGCAATTCGAATTTCCGGTCTAATTTATACTGGTCGGTTTCTTCCCATCCTGGGTTGACCGATGCGGCTGAAGCCTCCCAGAAACCGCGTATCTCGTACACAAAGGGGACACCTAATCTGCGTGCCGCGACGAGCGCAGGTAGCGCAGAAAGATAGTTCGAAGCTGCAATAATGAATTCAGGCTTCTCTATCATTGCTTCGCGTACGTAGGCGTCGGCGCTGACCTGCAGAAAAATATCAAGATCGGATTCCCAGGCACGGAGCCCTGGGTTGTGGGAGTATTGTACACCGTTGATTTCGGAGCAATACCGGCGATGTTTACTAGGAACTGAGAACCCCGGTAAGGGGCTTCTGTCCCATGGTTTGCCAGGAAGCGGAGCCACTAACACCCTAGCCCCCTGATCGGCTAGTCCAGTGGCTACTCCGTGTGTACGTGAAGTATAGCCGTTATTCATGGTGACCGGGGACATCCCCACCGCATAGAGAATCTTGTTGCGCTGCGGGACATAATTATATGAGCTATGACGCTGGGGTAGCTCAAAGTCTTGATCAAGGTACTTTTTAAGAGATTCCGCCCGACGGATGAAAGCCAATTCATCACTTTGGAGGCTTGTGTCAACGGGCAAGTCGTGCAGTACACGGACAGCCTCAGAGATATTTCCCTTTTCTTGCAGCAATTTCTTAGCAAGAGGGAGACCCGTTTGAGCAGAGTTGTCGCGACTGAACTTGCGTTCTAGAGTTTCAATCGATTTGTTGGAATTGAGTCGACTTGGGGCTTTACCTGAATTTTTTTTTATTGGAACCTGGGTGTTGCGATACATACGCGTCATGCGAGCATTTAGCCGACGTATGAGCATGATCAGGATGAAAACTGCGAACGCTAGTAGCCAGAAGAGCCCGATAATGAGGATCGTATTATCAATCAGAAACGCAAAAACTGTAGCTGCAACCGCGATGACTAGAAAAAAGCTCAGTACAAGTTTTTGTGCGCGAGAAAATCGAAGAAAGAGTTTCAGCATAGTTATATATTGATCCTTGCGGTGATTTCTTGTGGCTAGCGGAAAATCGGTAGTGGTCCAGGGAAAACGGGCGTATCGCTACGAAGGACTTGTCGGACCTATGATGGCTCTACGCTGTGCTATTTTTCAGAAGACCATCATGGTCTACCCCGTACAACTGTACCTAATTTACATCTAATAAAGTCTGCGAGTTAGCACCATATCACTAATTGAACCGTAGGAATCTGTATATCTTCGTGTCGTGTTAGTGGTATTCGATAGCCTGCAGGGTAGCTTGGCCGTATTTTAATAAGAACCAAAATTCACGCTCCCGCACGGTATCAAGTAGATCATAATTTCCTTGGTTATTAGAGCCGATACCAAAATTCCAAATCATCGATTCCTTATGAATAACCGTTGGCGCATCTGACACGCCTTCTTTCAGTCTTGAAGAGGGGGGTTGTCGACGACCGATTCTACGATGTCACTGGCGTTGTATTTGGCTCTCCAAGATAGTTGTGTTGCTATCTTTTCGACATTCGCTGTGAGTGCTTCAGGATCACCTGTGCGCCGTTCAGTGTACTCATAATCAAGATTAACACCGGGCAAGTCGTGGAAACTGCTTACAATTTCGCGCACACTACTGCCGAACCCAGTTCCAACGTTATAGGTGTTTAACCCTGGATTTGTTGCTGGCTCTAAGCTACGGAGAGCTACGAGATGAGCGTCAACCAAATCAAGAATATGAATGTAATCTCTGATGCAGGTGCCGTCGGGAGTATCGTAGTCATTTCCGAAGATTTGTAGGGTTTTTCTCTGTGTGATGCGGTTACGTATCGCCGGCATAAGGTTCGACGTGGTGGTGTCGGCGAGTGAGGAGTTCAGTGCTCCAGCAACATTGAAATAACGTAACGCTATAGCGGTAAGTCCCCAAGCACTCGCAGCATTTTCAAGTGCAAGCTCGCTAACCCACTTAGACTGTCCGTAGGGATTAATTGGATTACATGGCGTAGTTTCGTAGACTACCGCGCTGTCTGGTTCGCCGTATACTGCCGCCGAGGAGGAGAATATGAGGTTAGTTACATTTGCCTGTCGCATAGCTGACAGTAGATTGATAGTCCCACCGATATTGTCGTGAAAATATCTTTCCGGGTTAACGACTGATTCGCCGACTGCTTTCTTAGCAGCGAAATGAACAACGGCATCAACGTCATCGCGAAGAATTTCAGTCAAGCGAGTAGTTCTACTGGTATCAGCAAGGTCTAGTTGTTCGAATTCCACAAGGTCGGGCAGTCTTCTTTCTAGGCCTGTTGATAGATCGTCTACGACCGTAATTTTTGGAAAGTTATTTTCAAGGGCCTTTGAAACAAAATGTGAGCCGATATAGCCGGCCCCGCCCGTCACTAATAAATGCATTCTGTTTGCCAACTCTCATTGATTTGTGGCGCTGAGCTTGCGATTAATCCTGCCATTGGATTTCATATTCGGTAAGGGCTGCCCGTGTGTCGGTCAGAATCTTCTTAGCTGTTTTGTATTTCTTCTTGCCCATGTGGTTTGCATAGTTTGAGTATCTCTTAGTAACCGCGTTTGGGTCCCCATCCATGACGAGTTCGCCCTGTTCAACCCAAATACAGCGGTTCGTCATGTTCCGGATCGTCGTCATCGAGTGGCTTACGAGGAAGACGCATCCTGCCTGGGACCGAAGTTCATCAATTCGAGCCTTAGTTCGGTCTCTGAACTGGGCATCGCCAGTATTTAAGGCCTCGTCAACTATGAGAATTTCAGGATCCATGCTTGTGGCGATAGCGAACTGTAACCGTGATGCCATGCCTGAAGAATAGGCTTTTAGGGGCAGTTGTAGAGCGTTCTCACTGAGACCAGATAACTCAATAACGCCTGGACGTTTCTCTTCCACTTGTTTCGGTGTCATTCCCATAGCTAAACATCCAAGTGTGATGTTGTCGTGCCCTGAAATTGTCTTTACAAGAGCGGCGTTGACTCCGAGCATAATCGGCGTAGAAGTCGCGTAGATACTACCCGATGTAAGCGGCAAATGGCCTGTGAGGAGTTTCATAAGAGTCGATTTCCCAGACCCATTCGTGCCGATCACACCAACTGCTTCTCCGGTTTCAACGACAAGTGATAGTGGCTTAAGCGCTACAACTTGCTGTTGATAGACCCCGGTTACACCACGCAGGCGTTGCCCCAGAGATCTGCTTTGTTTGCCTGTACTGGCTGTGCCAACTGTGTAAGTTTTTGCAGCACGATCAATGACAACGGCCGGCTGGTGACTTTCATAGGAATTAGGTGCCGTATACATCAGCGTTCCCTTCCATAGGTCTCTTCACCCTGCCAGAATAAGATAGTTCCAGCTATCAGCATGACAACCGTCCAGATACCGAGAACAATCCAACGCATCGGATCAGGCCAGCTATCGTACAATACGACATCCCGTGTGATATCTAGGATACAGAATAATGGATTGGCGTACATCAGGTTTAGGATAACCGGAATGTCTTCAAAGCGCTCCACTCCGTAGAAAATGGCCGACAGATACATCCAGATCCGAACGCTAAAAGCAATGATATGCGTGAAGTCATTCCAAGCAGTGACTATGCGAGCCAGGACGAAGCTCAAGCCCAGATTGAAAAGAAATTGGACCGCAACAACCGGAATGAACATGAGCCATTTCCAGGTGATCGGCTCAAGCGGCGGAATGATGAGGATTAACGCAAACATGGTGACATATACCAAGGCTTGCCGCATGGTCTCTCGAACGTTCACAGCAATTGGAAGAGCCATTCTAGGGAAATTGAACGCATTTACTAATGTCAGGTTACCGGTAATAGCTTTTGCTCCGGCTTGAATTGTTGACGTAGTGAATCGGTACATGAAGATACCGATAATAAGATAGGCCACGAAATTTTCGACGCCTCGTCCAGTGCCCAGCATAATGCCGAAGACGAGAAAGTATGCTGCCCCCAAGAGTATGGGGTTTAAGACGGTCCAGGCCTGGCCAAGGTTATCTCGGGTAGCGTCTCCAGCAATTCGGGAACGAGAGTCGAAGATGATGAAGTGGCGAAATTTCCAAACATGCTTCAGGTATGTCCACAACCCTGGGCGTCGACCGACTTTAGTGAGCTGAGAGCCGTAAAGTTTGACGGTCTGAATGCCCCCGTCATATGACGGCATTGACGCTTCCTCGGTCGCCATGTAGTTTCCTTTCAACGGCCACGGACAATGTGTGTCCGCATGCTTGTTAGTCGCATTGCCTAGCCGATCTGCAGGTCTGTCATGATGCGAGGTTCGGCGGTAAGAGGCAAGTTGGGCACCTGTATTAGCCTATCAATCTAGAACCTGGTGTAGTTCGGAGACTAGTTATGTGTGTCAGCGAGCAGGTATGCAGCCCCAAAGAGACTAGACTAATAGAATAGAGACGGTATTACATAGTCTGACTATAGAACATCTCTATGAGTTTGTTCGCAATGAAGAATCTCTGTCACAAAAGTGAGGATCGCTTTGAAGAAAATTATGCTCATCTACGGGACTCGTCCTGAGGCCATCAAAATGGCTCCGATTATTAAAGCAGTGGAAGCTTCGGACGTGTTGGAGCCAATTGTAACTGTGACAGGGCAGCACAGAGAGATGCTCGACCAAGTTAACGAGTTGTTTGACATCACACCAGACTATGACCTAGATATCATCCAGCCACGTCAGACTTTGAACGCGGTTATGGCTAAGAATATCTCGGGTCTAGACGAAATCCTGGAGGAGGTCGCACCTGATGCCGTCGTTGTTCAGGGTGATACGACTACCTCTACGGCTGGAGCGATTGCAGCGTTTAACCGTGGAATTCCTGTTGTACACGCTGAAGCTGGACTGCGCTCATTCAATATTTTCTCGCCTTTCCCAGAAGAAGCCAACCGGAAAATCACCACGCAATTGGCGTCGCTGCACTTGGCGCCAACGTCACAATCACGAGATAACTTGCTGCGTGAAACTGTAACCAACGATGACATTTTCATTACTGGTAATACCGTTATCGACGCACTGTTTGATGTAGTGGATAAAAAAGTTGGCTTTGACGACGAAGCCCTGAAAAACACCGCTGCTGAAGTCGCCGACGGCAAAAAGGTTGTCCTCGTCACAACTCACCGTCGTGAAAACCAGGGTGATGCCATGCGAGACGTTGGAAGAGCCCTCGGTCGCTTAGCTGATGAGCACTCAGACGTACTCTTTGTACTGCCAGCTCACAAGAATCCCGTTGTGCGTGAAGCTGTGCTGCCATTCATTGAAGGCAAAGAGAACGTCGTTGTGACAGAGCCACTTGCGTATGGTCAGTTCACACATCTGATTAGTTTGTCGAATGTCGTGCTGACTGACTCCGGCGGGGTTCAAGAAGAGGCACCGGGACTGGGTAAACCAGTTTTAGTCATGCGTGAGAATACTGAACGTCCGGAGGCAGTCACTGCAGGCACTGTTCGGCTCATCGGGACCGACGAAGAACGCGTCTACAACGAAGTCACCACACTTTTGACTGATGAAACTGCATACAACGCTATGGCCGCTGCAGTCAATCCCTATGGCGATGGCAAAGCAGGAGAACGTACCGTCTCAGCTATTGCGGAACTGCTCGGCGTAGGGGAGCGTATGTCAGAGTTCGATGATGGCTTAGGCAACTAACCGCAGAAAACACTCTCGCTTTCTCGTATGTACCTAAAGACACTCACTATTCGCGGCTTTAAGTCCTTTGCATCGAAGACCACGTTTGATTTCGAACCCGGAGTTACATCCGTTATTGGCCCCAATGGTTCCGGCAAATCAAACGTGGTCGATGCTTTGTCATGGGTTATGGGGGAGCAGGGAGTTAAAAACCTGCGTGGCGGCAAGATGGAAGACGTCATTTTCGCAGGTACAACGGGGCGTTCCGCCCTGGGCCGTGCTCAAGTCGAGCTCACCATCGACAATTCTGACGGCACCTTGCCAATAGATTTCTCTGAAGTCACCATCAGCCGTACGTTGTTCCGCTCTGGTGGCTCTGAATATCACATCAACGGTGAGTCAGCTCGACTGCTTGATATTCAGGAGCTGCTCTCAGATTCAGGTCTAGGTCGCGAAATGCATGTCATTGTCGGTCAGGGACAACTGGATCGTATCCTTCAAGCCACTCCCGAAGAACGCCGCGGTTTCATAGAAGAAGCTGCTGGTATCTTAAAACACCGCAGAAGAAAAGAACGTTCAGAGCGCAGACTTAATTCTATGCGCTCCAACCTTGATCGCATCCGTGACCTCACTGACGAAGTTCAACGGCAGCTGGGTCCTCTCTCTAAGCAGGCTGAGACGGCGAGCAAAGCACAACGCATCCAGCATGACGTTCGCGATGCTAGCGCCCGGTTATTGGCCGACGAGGTCGTCTCGCATACTCACGAACTGAAGGAACTCATCGATAGCGACCAAGACTTAGAGCAGCGCCAACGAGAACTCACAGCTGAATTGAAACACGCTGAGGAGTCAGCGCAACAATTATCTGGACAGCACGCGAAAATATCGCAAGCCTCAGCGAGAGCACGGGATCATCGTTATCAGCTAACTGCGCTAGCAGAGCGCTACCGTTCATTACAGGCGCTAGCCAACGAGCGATATAGGACGGCTTCGCGTCCACCGGTTGCCTCTTCGGGCTTATCTCCTGAAGAAGCTGAGAAACAACTCATCGAAAGTAAACAAGGATTTCAAGAAGCAGAGGACAGGCTTCAAGTGTTGTCTGAGTTATCGAGCGAGGCACAAGATCGACGGGAAAAAGCTGAAAGACAGGCTCGAATTGCTCGCGAAACACATACCCAGCTAGTCCGGGAGGAAGCTGATCAGCAAAAAACGTTAGCGGTAGTGGAAAGCCGGAAGAATTCGGCCGAAACGAAGTTTGCGGCTCTTTCTGCCGAACTAGAGCGGCTCCTAGCAGATGGGAGCCAGAGGTCGACGTCAACACTGGAGAGCGAGCAAGAAATTGAAGTACAAGAACAAGCCCTCCACGAAGCTCAGGCGGCAGTAGGTGACGCTGCCCACGAAAAGGCTGAAGCGGAGGAAGTGTCTAATAGCAGACGTTCCGTGGTAAAGGACGCTGAGGAGACTCTTAATAACATCAAATCGGAACTGAGCGCAGCTCAGGCCCGTATCAAGGTTTTAGAGCAATCGCTGCAGCCAGCATCTGGTACTGCACTGGCGGCGCTACATGAACATGATCCGCACGATGTGTCAGACATCCTGAATATTGAGCCCGGCTGGGAAACTGCAATCGCGGCATTGTTGGCTGCCTCGACAGATCGAGCATGGCTGAATAGCCTCGAGACCAGCATTGCTGCGGTCGAGACACTTCAGCAACATGACGTTGCTGATATTCGGATTTTCTATCCATCAGATGTCTACTCAGATCAGCCGGCTATATCAAACGTCCGCTTTGCAAACTCAGTGATTTCAGCCCGCAAAGCAGATGCAGGTGCGTTTGAATATTTTGCGTCATTCTTGCAGTCTGCTGTGCTTGTTGAAGAACTGGAAGACGCGCGGCAGCTGCTTGAACACATTAAAGCGATGACGAATCCTCACATACGGATTGCTACTCGTGCAGGACATGTCCTGACTTCGTCCTGGCTAGATTTTCACGGTGATGGTTCGATCAGCTCGCTGGAGCGCCGTGCTGAGTATGACCAGGCTATTGATGACGTGGCGCGTTTATCTGAAGAATTAGAGCAGGCAAAAACGACTCACGCAACCGTCATGGCCGAACACCTCGAAGCCGAGACCGTACTTCGCGATAATGAGCCACAACTTCAAGAGGCCCGTTCGCGAGTTGTGACCCTTCAAGAGCGCATCGCGCTACAAAAAAAGACGCTGGAGCAACAGTACGCTGCGCAAAAGCGCCACGATGTCCGATTAGAGAAGCTGCAAGCAGATGTAGAACGAGCGCGTGTAGTTTTGGAAGAAGCTAGGGAAAGCTATTACGCAACGGAGGCGGTGTCGAATTTTGCTGATGACAATTCGACCGGGGTAGAAGCAGCGACTGAAGCACAACAGCAGGCAGAACAAGAGGCTACTGCCGCTCGAGTAGCTGAAACTGAAGCTCGTTTGGCTCTACGTACTGCGGAAAATACTCACCAGCAGGCCGAACAACGTATTGAGCAGTCCCGTAGACGTCGTTCTGCTGCCAAAATAGCTCAGCAAGAGTACCAACGTGCATTGGTGAGGCAGCGTAAAACTATTGAACGTCTAAAAGCATTAGATTCCGCAATCAGTACTGCCATAGTACGAATTGATTCCAGTGTGCAGCGCGCTGAGAATGACTATCAAGAATTAGAACAGCAGGGACAACAGTTGCAGGGGAAAGTCGACTTAACTGAACAGAAATTCAATCAAGCTCGGAAACAGCTGACCAACGTCCAAGAGCAGTTGCACGAGCGTAAGTTGTTGCGCCAAGAACATCAGCTCAAGCTCGAGCAGCTCCACGAACGGTCACTGAATGAACTAGGTTATTCTCATCAGTATCTCGTTACAAACTTCGGACCAAACCAGCCTATCTACTTAGGTGATGACGAAGACTTCCAGACAGTTGCC
>Ga0079226_10003212_pt1 | contig 12559 bp, 11 predicted proteins | sample Poulit2014_FD_76345 | JGI IMG/M metagenome (GOLD analysis project Ga0079226, IMG submission 76345) | Agricultural soil microbial communities from Georgia to study Nitrogen management - Poultry litter 2014 | ecosystem: Environmental > Terrestrial > Soil > Agricultural land | place: USA: Georgia... | reverse complement strand
TTGGTCCTTGGTGACGTCGTCGAGATCGATATCGTCAAGCGCTTCGACGACGAGGTCCGCGATGAAGTCGTTCTTGGAGATGCCAGCGGCCTTTACGTAACGGTCCAGCTTGGTGAAGTGGTCCTGGCTGATACGTGCGGTGACGAGGGTCCGATCGCCCTTGCTGGGGGTGGGCATGGGATCTCCTTTCTCGTGATGATCACCAGTCAATCGCACGTCACCCCCAATCTGTTGAAGAATCTTCAGCGTGTCGTGGATCCCTCTTGATGCATCTGCCTTAAGTACGCGATCAGAGTCCTGTGGCGACGGCGGCACCTGCTCGCAGCCAGGCTCGCTGTGTCGCTGGCCGGAGGGCGTCGAAGGACAGTTGCCCGTCGACCATGGCGGGGTCGAAGGGGGTCTTGACGACTTCGCGGGCGAGGCCTCGATATCCTTCGGCGATGCGGCTGAGGTCGCTGGCCGGGGCTTTCGGTTCGGCTTGGGAGACGACGGCGACGGCATTGTCGGCGAGTCGCTTCGAGTGCGGGTCGTCGGAGTCGGCCAGTGAGTCCAGCAGTAGCGCGCCGGCTTCGGCGTGATCTGCTCGGGTGGTGGTGGCGACGACGATCTGGTCGGCCAGGTCGATCATCTTCAGCCAGAGCGGGTCGGATTCGTCGTTTCCGCTGTCCATGATCAGCAGTCGGTAGTACTTGGTCAGCGCCTGGTGGATGGAGGCGACGTCTTCGGCGTTGACGCGCTGCTGGCTGGCCAGCCGCATCGGCTGGGAGCGCAGCACGTCGTATTTGTCGATCGGCTGGTGGTGCAGCAGTCGGGCTAGGTCGGCCGACTGGGCGCCGGTGCCCAGCAGCTGGTCGACCTCGGGGAGCATGTCGAGCACGGTGGAGTCGTGTCCGGCCTGTTCGGTGCGCCATCCGAGGGTGCCGCGGGTCTGGTTGTTGTCCCAGGCGGCGACCGAGGAGCCTGCGCGGGCGAAGATCGCCGAGAGCAGGATGGTCGTGGGGGTTTTGGAGGCTCCTCCCTTGCCGTTGACGACGGCGACGGTGCGCGGGCCGGGCCAGTGCTGGGAGACCAGGCGCTGGTCTTCGCGCTCTTCGCGTTCCTCGGCGGAGGGGGAGACGCGGATGCCCAGGCTGGCGACAGCGCCCCGCCATCCGCGGGTGGCCGGCTGTTCGCGGCGCTGGGTCTTTAGGAACGATTCGCGCTGTTGGCGGCGCTGCCGTCGAGACTGTGTCGGTGCGGCCGCGCTGGTGGCGAAGGGGTTCTGCCGCGCGGACTGTGCCGACTGTCGCGTCGACGGCTGCTTCGGCGAGTGGGTCATCGGAGTCGCCGTGTTGTTCGAGTGGTCCGAGGTGTCGTCGGTGTCGTCGACCGGGTCGGCGGGAGCCTCGTCGACGGCTGACCGTCCGTTCTCCCCGGATGCTGCGTCCTGCTCGAGGAGTTCCTGCTTGAGGGGCGAGGGGGTCTCCGGTGCGGCGGCTGTTCCGGCTGGCGTCGACGCAGCGGTGGTGTCGTGGTCCTCGAGCGAGGCTGTGTCCTTGTCGAGGGTGACGACGGTCCCGTCGGGGGAGAAGCGAATCCGGGGTGCCTGCGGGTCGCTGGTGACGGCTTCGATGGTGGTGCCCAGCTGTTGGGCGTGCTTGAGCAGTCGTTCGACGGCGGCGTTCTGGGCCTCGGCCCAGGTGGCGGCGTGGATGGTCTCTCGGGTGGTTTCCGCCCCGGAGGCCAGTGTCACGGTTCCAGTTCCGTCGGGCTGGATCTCGATGCGGTTCATTGGCTGTCCTCGCTCTCAGGGCTCTTGGAGCTGCTGGGTTGGCCGGTCGTGGCTGCGCGCTCGACGCGGTAGAGCCGGGTCTCGTCGACGCGTGAGGCTTGGATGTAGGCGGCCTCGTCGGTGACCAGCACTGGCGGCGGGTCGTCTTCGGTGAATGCCTCGTAGTGCTGGATCGTGGCGTCGCCGGCTTTTCCTCCGTGGCGGAGGTTGAGGAAGCCGGGGCCTTCTCGGGTCTGGCCCCAGAGGAAGGTTCCGTGCAGCAGCGCGTCGTTCAGTTCGGGTGTCTGGGCGATCTGGGCGTTGTGAGCGCTCCAGGTGATCGTCACCGGCCCGATGTTGGCGACTCTCTCGTCGGTGTCGACCAGCACTTCGTCCTGCTCGGCGGGCAGGTCTTTGGGGGAGTCGACGGTCTTCAGCGCCCCGGTGGTCAGGTCGTTGACTTGGATGACGGGCTTGCTGTCGTCGCGGTCGAAGCTCAGCGCAACAGTGTCGTTGCTGAGCTGCCAGGCCTGGTCGGGCCGCTGTTGCTTCGTCACGGACGAGTGCTTCTCCAGGGAGACCGATGTGCTGCTGGTCTGCTGGGGTGCGTCTTCCTCGGCGGAGGCGATGGGGGTGCGGTAGATGGCGGTGTTGTCGACCGCGATGATCTCTTCGTCGACGACGCCGATGGGGATGGTGCCTGCCGGGATGGGGGTCTCGCGCAGTTGGCCGGAGCCGTCGTCGGCGAGGGCGACGTAGTCGCCGAGATAGATCAACGGGGCCTCGCCGCTGTAGGTGACTTCGGCCGACGAGGACAGCTCGATCGTCGTCGGGACGACAGGCTCGTTGGTCGACTCGTCCGGGATGGGCCAGATCCTCAGGCTCTGCTGGGCGGCCTCGACCAGGGCCGGCTGGCCGGCCCAGGTGGTCTCGGTCAGATTGGCCGGGTCTTGTGGGGCTTCGTTGGAGCGCCAGATCGGCTGGGCTGTCTGGGCGTCGAGTCCTGTCAGGCGCCCTTGTTCGTCGACGATGACCAGTGAACCGTCCTGCAGCTTCATCACGGAGTTGCTGTCGTCGACGGTGATCGACCAGGCCGCGGTCGAGGCGAAGGTCTTCGGCAAGCCGACCGGCACATCGACGCCGGCTCCCGGGGTCTGCCAGCTGACGGTCTCGCGGTCGGCGTCCTCGGTGCTGGAGAACGGGTCCAGCAGGGTCACGGCGGTGGCTCCGCCGCCGGCGACCAGCAGGCCGGCGAGGATTCCACCGGTGACCGCCAGCATCCGACGTCGGCGCCGAGGGCTCGACGGGGCGCTGCTGGCGGTCTCGGCGTCGGTGACATCGATCGCTTCTCCGTCGGCGGTGACGATCATGTCCCACCGGTCTCCGGATGGGGTGGTGATGACCACCCGCACTGCCGTGCGTTGATGTTCGACAGCCTTGGCGGCGATGGCTGCGACCGCGGCCTCGGTCGGTGACTGACCGGCCGCGGGTTCGACCACGACCCCGTCGAGCTCGACCCGGGTTTTCCCGGAGCTCGATGCGGGGTCGCGGTCGCCTGCCGTACCCTCGTCTGCGGCCGGCTCGTTCTCGCCGTCTTCGGCGTAGTAGAGGCGGTAGACCGGGTATTTGGGCACGGTGGCCGGGTCGATGGGATCGGGATGTCCCTCGCGCGGCTGGTCAGTCATGGCTTCACTCAGTCAGATTCATCTCGTCGGCGCCGAGCAGGAACTCGCGCAGGTCTTCTTTGCGGACTCGCAGGGTGCGGCTGCCCACGCGCATGCCGCGGAGGGCGCCGGCGCGGACCCAGCGCGAGATCGTCGGCGGCTCGACCCGGAGCGCGTCGGCCACCTCCTTTGCGGTCGCCATCTTGGGCAGATCCGCAATGACGGTGTCGACAACCTTGGGGTCGTTCATGTCCATGCTCCTTAGCGTATAAAAGTTGGCATATCGTGTCTAGGGGACTTAGAGCTGTTTTATCCGGATATTCGTGTTGCGGACCGATACCCCGGTTAGTAGTGTTGAGGTGGAACGGTCACCTAGTGGGCCGGGTAGCTCGTGACAGTCGCTAAGACACTCGCCCTTACGATACTGGGGTATTCAGTCACACGGAGCAGCGCTCAGGAGGCGGGAGTGAATCGACGGAATCCGTTGGTGTCCGAGCCAGCGCCGAGCCTGGCGGAGGCCCCCGACATCACGGATGAGTTGATGGGCGAGGTTGATGGCTTTGAGGGCCCGCCAGCACCGCTGGCTGGCCCTCAGACGCCGCCGGTGGGGGATCGGTGGCCGCGGACGCATGTGGCAGAGCATCGATTGCTGACGGTGGTCGGGTTGCACGGGGGTGCTGGCACCTCGACGGTGGCCGGCTTCTTCGGCGAGGACGCAGTGGACGCGGGCCAGGGCTGGCCGGTCGCGTCTGGGTGGCAGCGTCCGTTGCCGGTGCTGTCGGTCGTCGCGGTCGCGCGCAGTCATGGCGCGGGGCTGGCGGCGGCTGATGAGTTCACGCGGCAATGGGCGGCCGGAGCTTTGGACGAATCTCGGCTGCTCGGGCTGGTCATCGTCGATGACGGTCCGAAGCTGCTTGATGCGCAGAGCCGTGAGGTCAAGCGGTTGCTGCGCGCCGTACCGTTCGGCGCCCACTTGCCGTGGAACGAGCAGTGGCGTCTACAGGGCCCTGATGCGGATGCGTTGCCGCGTCGGGTGAAGAGGATCTGCCGGCGCTTCCGCACGCTGGCTGAGACACAGAGGGAGAACTGATGGTGGAACTGATGGAGCTGGCGAATCACGCAGGCCAGGTCGTGGCGAATGTCCCGCAGGTGGATCCGGAGAGGCCTCCGGGCACTGAGGGGTTCACTCGCCTGCTGAACTGGCTGTCGTGGTTCGTGATCATCGCTGGCGTGGCCGGCTTCCTGGCCTCGGCGGGCTACTTGGCCTTCGCGTCGTTCACCGGACGGGAGGTCAACGGGTTCAAGGGGCTGGTGATCGCTGCGGTGGTCTGCATTCTGGCGACTGGCGCCTCGGCGATCCTGCAGGTCTTCGTCTGAGCATCGGCACGGCCACTGGGAAAGGGGTATAGACCGTGGCACGGGAGAACGACAACGGGGGATTGAACGTCTGGTGGTTCGCTGCCGGCGGGTTCCTGCTGGTGGTGGTCATCGCGACGGTTCTTGCCGTCCTGTGGCCGGCGGACGATGGGCCGAGCGCCTCTAAGACTCAGAGCTCCGAGGAGTCTGCAACGGCCGGGGAGGAGTCGCCCGGTGCTGGTGGCGCTGCTTCCGGTGGGAACGAGAGCCCTTCGGATGACGCCGCTTCGACAGATTCCTCGTCCGGAGACTCGTGCGAGGTCCCGGGCGGTTCCAGCGACTTCCCCGCCACCGCGCCTGATTTCGAATGGCAGGACCACCCGATCGGATTGTCACTGCCAGTCTCCGATGAGCATGGCCCGGCCTCCATGGAAGAGGGCTATTGGCATTGCACCAGCCACACGTCGGCTGGTGCGGTCTTTGCTGGCCCCGCCCTGTTGGCCAGTTTCAGCAATGGGACCTATGAAGCGGCCGTGGACACCCCTAGTGCCCGCGAAGTCTTCGACACCGAGCAAAGCCTTTCATCCTCGGCTGACGCGGTCTTCCGCGGATATCAGGTGGTCCAGTCGAGCGATCAGTCCGCCACTGTCGACTACTGGGTACAGCCACAGTCGATGCAGGCGGACATGAGTTTCCGGGTCCATCTCATCTGGGATGAGGGCACACGGGACTGGAAGCTGGACCTGAAGAACGGCCAGCCCGAATACGCAGAAGTCACGGACACGTCCGACTACACGGCCTTCGAGTGATCCCATGTCTGGAGAAGCAGAAGCTGAGCAGTGTGGCCTCATCGATCCCGCTTGCCACTTGGGCAACATCGTCGAGGGAGCCGGCGAGGCGGTAGCCCACAGCGGGTTGAAAGCGTTCGCGGATGCGATGTACCAGTTCGCGCTGTGGATCTTGCAGGTCATCACGACCTGGTGGCTGGAGACGCCGACCGCGGGTGTGAACAGCAGCGCGGTGCAGTCACTGCAGAGTGATTTGCATTGGTATGTCGCTGGGTTCGCGTTCATCGGCTTCTTCATGGGGCTGATCCGGATGATCACCACCCAGGACATCCGGGTCGGGTTGCAGACTTCGTTCAAGCCGATCGTGAACCTGATCCTGGTGACCGGCCTATACAGCATCGGTGTCGTCTCCTTGTTGCAGGCCGGCGACGAGGGCGCGGTCTGGCTGATGGAGCGCACTGCCAACAGAGACGCGAACCTCTCGGCGATGTTCATGCCGGCTGCCGCTGGGCAGAACGCGCAGGGTGGCGTGGCGATGATGTTGCTGATTTATCTGGTGGCCGGGATCGGCGGGATCGTGAACTTCGTGTTCATGATCTTCCGCAGCATCCTGCTGGTGGTGCTCATGGCGTTGTTGCCGGCGATTGCCGCGGCGACAGGCACCCAGCGTGGTGACCAGGCGTTCGCGAAGGCCAATGGGTGGCTGATCGCTCTGCTGCTGTTCAAGCCCGTCGCTGCTGCGATCTATGCGCTGGGTTTCCGGATGATGCAGAACAGCGTCCCTGACAGTTCCTTCGAGGAAGCAGCTCAGTCGGCAGTCGATCAGCTGATTGGTGCCGGCATCATCGCCATCGCTGCGCTGGCGCTTCCGGCGTTGATCAAGTTCTTGGTCCCGGCTGCGGCGACGGGGGAGGCGGCGTTCTCCGGCGGTGCGGCCGTCGGTGCTGCCGCCGGTGCCGCCGCTGGGGCTGCGGTCCTCGCCGGCACCGGAGGGGCTGGTGCAGCGGCTGGTGCTTCGGGAAGTACTGGTGCCGCATCAGCCGCCAAGGGGATGAGTTCCGGCGGTTCTGGCAGTGGCGCTGCCAGCTCCAGCGGTTCAGGATCGACCGCCAGTGGCAGTGGCAGCTCTGGTTCCAGTGGCGGGTCCTCTGGAGGGTCTGGGGAGTCCTCGTCGAGCGGGTCGGCGGCTGGAGGCGGTTCTTCCGGCGGTGAGGGCGGTTCGATGGAGTCGTCGATCTCCGGAAGCGATACGCCGTCTGGCAATGCTGCCTCTGGTTCTGGTTCGGGATCCGGTGGATCTGGTGGAAGTGAGCAGGCCGCTGACAAGTCCGGCGGTGGCACGGGGCAGCGTCTGTCGGATGCTGCCGATCTCGCACGGGGGATGACTGCCGGCGGGGCTCGCGCGAGCGAGGCTGTCGATGATGGCGAGGAGGGAACGGCATGAGCGAACAGTCCAGCTCGATGCCGACGATGTTCGGCAATCTCACCACTCCGGGCCGCTCGGGCGTTCTGGGGGCTTCGGCGGGAGCGAGCCTGGCGATGGTGCCGTTCTTCCTGCTGGCTGTGATGTTCCTGGCGACGCAGCAGCTGCTGTTTGCGGTGATCAGCATCGGGGCGCCGCTGGTGCTGGTGGTGCTGTCGATGACTACACGGCGCCAGGGGCGTTCGATTTTCAGGAGGATGACCATGCGTTGGATGCAGCGGCGCAAGGAGAAGTCCGGCAAGGCGTTGTATCGCGCCGGCGCCACCGGCCACACGCCGGAGGGCACTACCCGGATCCCGGGTCTGCTGGCTCGCTCTGAGCTGACTGAGCACACTGGTTCGTTGAATCAGACCTTCGGGATGTTGCGCGTCTCGGGGCGGGGTTCGCACTGCTATTCGGTGGTGTTGCAGGCCTTCCCCGATGGGGATGCCCTCATCGATGAGGACCGGCTGCAGCGGTATGTGGCTAACTGGGGCGACTGGCTGGCTCAGCGCAGCCTCGACGAGAACATTCTCGGCGCGAGTGTGGTCGTCGAGTCGGCTCCGGATACCGGCCTGCGGCTCAACCGGCTGGTGGCTTCGCAGCGTGTCGCAGATGCCCCGGACTTCTCCACGCAGGTCACCGAGGCGATCAGTGACGAGTACGCTGCCGGGTCTCCGGAGATCTCGGTGAAAGTCACCGTCACCTTCGACGGCCGCGACCCGGCCACCGGCAAGGATCGCGGCACGAAGGACATGGCCGAGGAGATCGGCCCCCGGTTGCCGGGGATCATCGGCGGGTTGAGCACCACCGGGGCCGGTCGTGTGCAGGCGGCCACGGCCCAGGAGATCGTCGATTCGACGTATCTGGCCTATGACCCGCACGCCTCTGTGGCCATGGAGGAGGACCGTATGCGCGGTGGAACGGGCCTGACCTGGCATGACGTCGGCCCGAGTTTCGCCTATGACGCCTTCGATCGGTACGCCCACCAGCGGGCGGTCTCGGCGTCCTGGAGTATCTGGGAACAGCCTCAGGGACACTTCACCGCCCATGCGATGCGCCGGGCGCTGGAGCCGATGGCCGGGGTGATGCGCAAGCGCGTCGCGCTGTTGTATCGGCCGATCCCGCGGTCGAAGTCGACCCATGAGGTCGAGCAGGAGATGAAGGACTCGACCTTCGCCGGCTCGCAGCAGCGGATGTCGCAGCGGGCCAAGGCCCGTCAGGCCGCAGCCGCGAAGTCCGCCCAGGAGGAGGCTCAGGGGGCAGGGCTGAGTCGCTTCGGGATGATCGTGACGGTGACGCTGGACAACGAGGATCCCGACGAGTCGGATCTGCAGCTGCGCCGGCTGCGCCGGCAGATCCCGCAGCACATGACTGACACGCGACTGCGGCTGCGGGAGACGCTGGCCAATGAGGCCGTCAGTTTCCAGGCTGGGCTGCCGCTGGGCCTGGTGCTGCCGGAGCACATGATGCTGCCCGAGGATGTCAGGAAGTGGATCTGATGGCTTCTGAGGAGAAGGATCTGCGCGAGCCCGATCTCCAGCTGGCCGAAAGTGTCCGAGAGGGTTTGAGCCGGCGGGATCGGCGGCGGCTGGCCAAGCAGGCGCGCGGGGCTGATCGCCGTCGCCGTCAGCCGTGGTGGCGGCGGATGGTCTCGCAGGTCCAGCAGGATCGGGCCTCGGCACTGTCGAAGCCGGGCCCGTCGGGGTGGAATCGCCGCGGCGGGGGACCGGTGACCTGGTTCGAGGCCCCGTTCGAAGTCCAGGGGACATCGAACCAGCTCTGCGGGTACTGGCCGTTCCTCACCGGGTCTGGTCTGCCGGCGACTGGGGTGCCGCTGGGTATCCATCTGACTCGGTTGTCGGTGGTCTATGCCGATCCGATCTCATGGTTTCTGGCCCAGATCATTCGCAACCCGTCGGCGTTCGTGCTTGGTCAGCCGGGTCTGGGGAAGTCTTCGCTGGTCAAGCGGATGATGGCGGTGCTGGTCGATTGGGGCATCGTGCCGATGGCGTTGTCGGACTCGAGGCCCGACTATGTCGATCTGATCAGCGAGCTCGGTGGCCAGGTCATCCAGTTCGGCCCGGGCCGGGGGCACATGAACTTCATGGATCTGGGCCCGCTGGTGCGCGAGGTCGCCACGATCGAGGACGAGGATGTCCGCCGGCGGGCGTTGGAGGAGATGGCCAGCCGGCGCCGGTCGCTGATGGTCGGTCTGGTGGCTATGGCTGCCGGCCGGCAGCTCGAGCCGCACGAGACCTCGGCGATCAGCTCGGCGTTGGATGAGATGGACCCGGATCTGACGCACCCGCCGTTGTTGCCGGAGCTGATCGACTTCATTCAGTCTCGGCCACATCGGCTGCGGGCGGTGCTGCTCACCCACGAGGACGATGCAGCCTACGATCAGCGCGTCAAAGGTCTGCTGGATGCGCTGATCTCGCTGGGCCCGGATGGGATGTACGGGGATCTGTTCTCCAAGCCGACCAGCACCCACATCGAGGTCGGCAAACCGGTGGTCTTCGATATCTCCGGCATCGATGAGAACGACACGCTGCTGATGGCCTCGGTGCAGTCGCTGTGCTGGTCGTTGGGTTCGGCGGCGGTGGCTGCCGAACAGGTCCTGGCTGAGCAGCAGGGGCGCCCGCGTCGGCATTACCTGCTGATCATGGACGAGCTGTGGAAGGTGCTGCGCGCCTCCGAGCAGATGGTCTACTTCGTCGACTCGCTGACCCGGTTGAATCGTGGCCGCGGCATGGGACAGGTGCTGATCACCCACACGATGAACGACCTGCAGCTCTCCGAGCCGGCGCTGACGAAGATCGCCTGGGGCTTCGTCGGCCGCTCCGAGATGGTCTATCTCGGCGGACTGGCCCCGGATGAGATGGGCAACCTCCGCGAGGTCTTCGACCTGTCCAGCAAGGAGGTCGACTGGCTGACCGATTGGGCCGATGACAGTGTCTCGCTCTCCTCGGGGGAGCGTCGGCCGCATACCGGAAAGTTCATCCTCAAGACCGGCAAGCGCCCCGGGATCCCGTTCCGGGTGAATCTGACCAGTGTCGAGCTGGGCGTCACCGACACCAACCGGGCCTGGAGCATGGATCATGAAGGAGAGATGGCATGAGCCAGCGCCCTGGCCGCAGGTCCCAGCCCGGCTCGAGTGAGACCCCGTGGCTGATCGCCGGCGCCGCACTGGCGCTGGCGATGGCCGTGGCCCTGATCTGGTGGGGCGCCGGGCTCAGCGACAGCAGCATCCGCGAGGCGCTGGCGCAGCCGGACCCGGCGACGCTGCTGATCGAGCAGTTCAGCGGCCGGGTCGAGGTGACCACCCAGCAGCTGGCCCTCTTCGTGGGCGGGGTGCTGCTGCTGGGGGTGCTGGTGGTCATGATTGCTGTCGCTGGGGTGCGGAGTCGGCGTGGCCGCAGCCGGGTCGATTCGTTGGCGCGGTCGATGGCGCGGGCGAAGGACTTCAACGACCTCACCGAGGATGCCCAGCAGCAGGAGGCTGAGAAGCTACGGGCCCAGGCCGCCGGCCCTGGAGTGCCGTTGGCGCGGCTGGTCAACGACCAGCGGCACCTGCGGGCCTCCTGGGAGTGGGTCCAGACCTGGATCATGGGCCCGCGGGCCGGCAAGACATCCTGTGTGTGCGTGCCGCAGGTCATCGAGACCGACGGGCCGGTGCTGGCGACGTCGAATAAGCGCGACCTGGTCGACCTCACGCGCGGGCCCCGCTCGGAGAAGGGCGTCGTCTGGGTCCAGGACCCCCAGGGGCTCGTCGGCGAGGAGCCGAACTGGTGGTGGAACCCGCTGACCTTCGTCGAGGACATGGAGACCGCCGAGAAGCTGGCGGATGTGTTCATCTCCTCGGCGACTTCGGCCGGGGCGAAGCAGGATGCCTACTTCGAGTCCGACGGCAAGCGGCTGCTTTCGCACATGTTCCTCGCCGCGGCCGTCGGCGGACGTCCGGTCACCGATGTGTTCGCCTGGTCGATGGACCCTGACGATTCCACTCCGGTGGATGTGCTGCACACCCATGGGGCGATGCAGCAGGCCGAGGCGCTGGCCCAGATCCAGCAGCTGACGCCGAAGCAGCGCGATGGTGTCTATGGCACGATGCGGCCCTGGATCTCGGTGCTGGGCAACGAGAACGTCATGCCCTGGATCCGCGACACCGGCGAGGTGGGCCGACCGGAGTTCGATCACCGGGCCTTCGCCCACACCACCGACACGATCTATCTGATCTCCCGGGAGGGCGGCGGCAGCGCCCGGGCGATCACCGCCGCGCTGGTGATGGCGATCCTCACCCAGGCTGAGCGCGACGCCGGCCGCCAGCCCGGCGGCCGGCTGTCCCCGCCGCTGATGGCGGTCCTCGACGAGGCCGCCAACGTCGTCCGCTGGAGAGACCTGCCGGATGTGTACAGCCACTACGGGTCCCGCGGGATCGTGGTCTCCTCGTTCTTCCAGTCCTTCGTCCAAGGCGTGGAGGCCTTCGGCAAGGAGGGCATGCGCAAGCTCTGGTCCTCGGCCAACATCCGCGTGGCCGGCTCCGGGCTCTCGGAGGACGAGTTCCTGCCCTTCCTCTCGCAGTTGGTCGGCGATCACGACGTGACCAAGCGCAGCGCCTCCAGCGGCAGCGGACGGGGGAGTGGCCGTCAGGTCTCCACCTCGGTGCAGCGCGAACGGATTCTCGATGTCTCCGACATCGGCGCACTGCCACGGGGCCGGGCGCTGATGTTCAGCTCCGGCCAGCCCACCGGGCTGCTGGCGCTGGAGCACTTCTCGGACAAACCCTACGCCGAGGACGTCACGGCCTCTCAGGAGTTCTATGAGTCTCGGCTGGTCTGAGCCCGCTGCGGTGATCGTCAAGGCGCGCCGTGGCCGGTCTTGAGGATGAACTTTCCGGTATGCGGCCGACGCTCCCCCGAGGAGAGCGAGACACTGTCATCGGCCCAATCGGACATTCACAGTATATGCACGTCCGCGCGCGGAACGTCCAGCGTTTCGGCCCTCGGCCGATCTGTACCGGATCGAAGGCCGGCGGCTGTGCTACTCGTCGGCGTCCGGGAACAGCCCGACCGGCGCGTCGGCGGCCTCCCACATTGGCGGAACCTGGTCGTGGCGGACCGGGTCAAAGGCCCACAGGGGGCCCTCATCGCTGGTGATCACGTCCATCACCGGCCACAGGTAGTCGCGGAAGAAGACCACGATGCCGGTCGGGCCCTCGTGGCGGAAGTACTCCCAGGACTGCCAGAGGCCTTCCAACAGGGTGGAGACTTCCTCGTAGCGCCACCACTGCGGATCCCACCGGCGGGCCTTCGGATTGCGCCGGTAGTGCGGCAGCAGCCACTGCTGCACCCACTGCTCGGCGTTGGCGAACACCAGCTGCCGCTCCTCGCCGGCCTCGTCCGGCTCACCGGCTGCCCAGTCGTCGACGCTGGTGAGGTCGTCGACGAACTCCTCCTCGGCGTGCGGCTGCGCGCTCATCGAGACACCTCCACCTGTCGGTTCTGCCGCTGGGCGACTGCGGTGTTCTTCCGCGCCT
>Ga0079226_10003210_pt1 | contig 12572 bp, 6 predicted proteins | sample Poulit2014_FD_76345 | JGI IMG/M metagenome (GOLD analysis project Ga0079226, IMG submission 76345) | Agricultural soil microbial communities from Georgia to study Nitrogen management - Poultry litter 2014 | ecosystem: Environmental > Terrestrial > Soil > Agricultural land | place: USA: Georgia... | reverse complement strand
GTTCGTTAACTTCAGTTTCAAACTTACTTTGGTTATAAAAAAAAGAATAGATAGAAATAATTATAGATGTACCTGCAACTATATGTGGTAGCCATCTCGTTTTTAATAGCCATTTATTAAGCTTTAATCCAGTTTTTTTAACTTCAAATTCTACTTTTTTTTGATATTGCTCTTCATTTTGTTCTTTGTATAAATCTGTGAAATTAGATCTATAGGTCTTTTCTGTTGCATGAATTTGTGCAAAACCTGTTTTATGTATAGCATAAGATCCCATGTTTTGTGATTGAAATATTCCAGCTAACCTTCTAAACTCTAACTCTAATAAATCATACTCTTCCTGAGTTTTATTTTTCACAAAGATATTTTTGTACCAATCAGGCATATTGGCCGCATAAATTCTACCAACATTTCGAGTTTCTTTTAATTCATCTAACAAATGGGATAGGATTTCCAAATCTTCTTTTCTTAGCATACTTACCATATTTTATTTGGATTAATCAACTCTTTCACATCTCTATCCAGTACAGTAGCATTTTCCTAAAGGGAATTTAGTGACGCCTTAGCAGCGTTGCTACGCTAGCTATAAACACTTATTTTGGTTTGTCCTACTGGTTCTTCTAAGCATTTAATGGGCTTCCTCCGTTTCTACTTAATTCAATCCTTACGTACTGTCTAAATAAATTTTTATAAGGGCTGTAAAACTAGAAGTTTCGCGTGAAATAAGGTTCCCAAACATAAGCATTTTTTAACACTTAAAACATTTCTAATTTCTATATAAAACACTTTGGTTTAAGTTTTTATAGACACAGGGGTATGCAAATACCTCTACTTCGCTCTAGTTTTTGGCAGATATAATAAAATTAAAATATTATTTGTAACTTACTATCCAGTTGCCATTTAACCAATAAAGATGGGACAATAAAACAACACTATAATCGAAGGTGGGAATATCTTAAAAAATGGAGAGAAGGAGTTTTTAAGATAAAGGAATCTTATTTGCCCTATTTTAAAGCCCGTTATTATTTGAAAATCTACTTTGGAGCTGATTTTATAATTACAAACATAAGCACGAATCACCCTAGATTAAAAAACTATAAGCTAGCTAAGATGTTTCCAAAAACCTTATATAGAATAGTTTGCTCCATCAAACACCCTAATACACTAGAACTTCTATACCAGTTGTATGAAAATTGCAATAATAATGCTAAGGTTTCTTTGCAACTAAATAGCAGCTTAATTTCAGGAAATACAAATTTTGAGGTTGTTAAATCCATGACTTCTTACTGTCTACACCTTTCAAATATTAAAATCGATAAGCCCACTAAGCTACTTAAAGAGTACCATAGCATACCTAGAATAAGAAAAGAAACTGCTTACAGCATGTACAAAGACATTTATAACATGTCTTTAATGGATCCTATAAGGATGAATGCCTTATTTGAAGAATATCCCTACTCGAAAACTATTTTATATGCCTATTTCGCAAAAGTTATAGGCACTACTCCTCATACTGTATGGACCGATAGACGGCTGATAAGCTCCATCTTTTACTTGGTAAATACAAATGATTCGGTGAAGGATATCTGTTCTTTAAGTGGATTTAAATCAAGAACCACTTATCATAAAAGTTTTAAAAGAACTTTTATGATAAGTCCAATAGCTTTCAGAAAATTACATTTAGATACTATTATTAATACTAGATTCAAAAAAAACCCTTTCTAACAAACCTCAAACATTTAATGCACTTTTTGACAAAAAGACACACTTTTGCTATAAAAGAAGATAGTTTTAATAAGAAAGTACATTTAATTAGTAAGATAGCAAACTAAACACAACATATATTTATATAACTTCATCTTCATATAAAACGCTAGTTATGAGGTCTTTAGTTAGAAATAGTATTGTGCAAATTGTCTGCTATCTCTTAGCTTTGCTATTCATTTATACCGGAGTAAGCAAGCTTTTAGATATTGGCATTTTCCAATCGCAAATAGCACAATCGGCTATGCTGGCACCCTACGCTTCCATATTAGCATGGTTAGTGCCAACTGTAGAGCTTTTACTTGCAGGATTGCTTTTAATAAGTAACACTCGTGTATTGGGATTATTGGGTAGCGCTGTACTCATGCTAGGATTCACTATCTATGTATATCTTATATGGACGTATAGTCCTTCCCTACCCTGTTCTTGTGGTGGGGTTTTGGAAGCTATGGATTGGGAAGCACATTTGTACTTTAATCTTGGATTTACTCTGCTTGCTACTTGGGCGTGGTATTTAGAAAGTGGAAGCAAAAAGAATTACACTTTATTAGTAACAGGAAGTCTAGGTATGGTTACTTTAGTATTGCTATTATTCTACACCCAACCTCAGCCTAGTATCTTGCAAGACGAGAGTTTTACTCGTAATTATAAAGAGGGAGCTTTAGAGGAAGTAACTAGTCAAAAACTAGCTTATAATTCCTATTATGTCGCTGGTGTAAATGACTCTTTGATTTACCTTGGTAATAGCACTGGTTTTACTCATGGAGTAGTTTGGAATTTTAATACAAACGATACTATACACATTAGCCTACAACTCCCTGATGCACCAGACAATTTTGCATCCTTACCCAAGTGGCAAGTGCATAAAGAGTATTTCTATATAGGCGAGGGCGTTAGTCCTAGTTTGTATCGTGGTAAAACGAGTGATTGGACAGCAAGGGAGTTTATGCAAGCAGTGCCCTATTATAGCGATATAGTAGTATTAGACACAACAGAATTTATTATCCGTGCCTTGCAAGCCAGTACTCAAAAGTACGTACTAGCCACCTATAAGAATAAAGAGCCTTACGTACAGATACACGATGTTTTGGAACAAGAAGTTGGTAATCTATTTCAAGCAGACGGAAGCCTACACTGGGATTTTGAGAATCAAAGCGCAAGCTATTTATACTACTACAAAAACAAGATAACTAATTGGACTAGTGGCTTTAAGGAGCCTGGGCAAACCGACTTAATTTATAGTATAAATGCTAGTGCAGTTAGTACAAACCAAGGTCGAGACGGCACGCATTTACGTGATTCGCCTACACCTGCTTTACATAGTAATATTCAGACTTGGAAGAACCAATATTTTGTATTGACTCAAGTCATGGGTGCAGAAGAAGATCCTCATGATTTTACTGTAAATACAATTATCGATGTATATGCAGATGAATACTCCCATAGCCTACGAATACCCAATAGGAACGGAGAGAAAGTGAGAGCTTTTTATATAAACAACCATCATATTATTGCGTTATACCCTACTCAACTAGTAGCGTATAAGCACACAAATTTACTTATGGCCATGAGTGAGCAGGAGTAGCCGAATACCTGATATAATAGTAGGCACCATTTTTAATTTTTATTTATTATGAAAACAAATTTTTTAATGAAGATTGCCGTAGTGTTTATGGCAGCTTTTGGAGCGTATGCGTTTAGTGGGAGTGCTAATTCGCCAACCTATTCGTACAAAGAAGGGATACAATGTAATAATGTAGCAGTGAATTGTTCAAATACTGGAACTATTCAGTGTCGAGTAAAGTTGAAGTCAACTAAAGAAGTTATGGATGTTTGGGATTTAGATTGTGTAGAACCTACATTTCACCTGAATAATCAAATATTAGATGAAATATAATTTTAATTATTGGGCGGTTTTATAACCGCCCTTAACATTTTCAAATGCCTAACCTAACCTCAGGCAGTCATAAATTCACCAGAGAGCGGAACAACTAGTTTTCTATATAAATTTCCCTCATATCTTCTGATGTGAAAATAACTCCATTTTTTACTGTGTACAAAATATCTGCTGTATTGAATATATTATCTAATGGATTTGTATTTAAAATCATTAAATCCGCTAGCTTTCCTTTCTCAACCGATCCTAATTCTTCCTGAAAATCTAATTTCTCTGCTCCATTTATAGTTGATGCTCGAAGTGCTTGGTAGTTAGATAGTCCTTCATCAAAAGTGAATGCCCAGAGTTCCCAGTGTGTTCCTATGCCAGGCAATGGATTCCCATGTCCTCCCACACTAACTACTCCACCATAATCTACCATATCTTTCAGAATGAAAGATGCTCGTTTAATGTCTATTATATTTTTAAGTAATGAAATAGAATCTATCTCCTTATATCTTAAAGTAATATATTGATGATATAGTAACTTTCCATTCAAGCTTGTCAACTTTTCACGTTCTCGTTTTATCTTATCCACATAAAGTTCACTAATTAAGGGAGTCACAATAAAAGTAGGCGTGTAGTTAACTCCACTTTTAGCAACAAGTTTTATTGCATCTGAATTTAATTTAAATCCCCCTATTTCATGCTCAATTGCTGTATACCCGTCAATAACTCGGCACATAGATTCTATATAAGAATTTTGGTGAGCAGTAATAGTACGATTATATTTTTCCGTTGCTACTTTTATTTTTTTTCTTTTTTCTCTATTTCTATAATCATATTCTTTAATTGGTCCTGATACGCCTAACTTGGAATAACTTTCTAATATCCTATCTGAATCATTCTGACTTAAGTTATTCTTATAATCATATTGTCTAGTCCCATCCATAATAATATTTCCTGAAGCGAAGACTCTTGGACCTAATAACTGTCCTGTTTCTACCATTTGTGCTTGTTCTCGATAATCCAAAACATTAACAGAAGGATCATAAATTGTGGTAACGCCATAAGCTAGATTTCCTTTATAAGCATAATTTTCTTGGGCAAGTATTTCAAAGGGAAATAACACATGATAATGCGCATGTACATCAATCAATCCAGGCATAATTGTTTTCCCTTTTAAATTAAAAACCTTATAATTTTCTGGAATCACGATTTCCTCTACTTTTCCTACTTCTTCAATTCGATTATCTTTTACTAAAATCGTTCCTTTTTCTATGATATCATCTTGCTTATTCATTGTGATTATCCGAGCGTTGGTCAAAGCATATTGAGTTTTAGGAATCGCTCTAGGTTTTTGTACTTTGATATCTGCAATTTTCTCGGTCATTCCTGTTCTTACATCATAAGTATACAGTTCTTCTGCCGAGCCCCACATTAACGTATGATCATCTTGCCAGGCTAAATAACTAGGAGCTACCTCATAAATAGATTTAGCCTCAGGAATCAATATATTACTTACATAGCCTCCTCTATAATGATTTTTTTTAGAAATAAACTCAGAGTTTTCATTGAACTCCAATTTTAAGGTATATGGGAAAGAATCTATCCATACTTGTTCATCATAAATAAAAGCAATACTTTCCGCATTAGGAGAAATAACAACCTCATCTGTATGAAAAGGTATCAACCTTTCTTGTTTTACTTCTTTAGTTTCAAAATCTATTTCAATTAGATTAGGCAAATTTTTTTCTCGATTCCATGTAGTTATAAAAATACTTTCTCCATCTGGATGATATACAGGAATAGGATAAAAACGTCTAGGTAGAATAGAAAAAGGATATAGCTTATAAATAGTATCACTTTTTGATTTTTCCCTGACATTATTTCCAGAAAACATTATTCGATGAATATTCAAGTGATAATTATGTGTATTCGGACCTCCAGACAGTCTATGTATCCCTCTCTTAGCTTCCGTTTCATCGGCTACAAATACGATTTCGCTTCCATCAAGTGACCATGCTGGATTTATATATCTTCCTGGAGTATTAGTAATTTGATACTCTTTTCCGCTATGGACTTCTCTAGCATATACATGTCCCATCTTCATATCATGCCAGGTAGTATAAGCCAAGTACTTACCATCAGGCGATAAACTTGGAGAAATTTCGAATCTGTCATGCTCTGGGTAGATTTCTGAAATAAGTCCAGATCTTTTTGCATAAGAATGTAGTTTTCCAAATACTCCAAAATAGATAGTATCTAGATCTTTTCGAGTAACCGGATTCCTTAATATACTAGCAATAATCGTAGAATCTTTAATGTATTGAGGTTCTCTTCGCAGTGGTTTTTTAATTGTTTTCTTTACTTCCACTTCTATAGGAATTGGTTCATACTCTCCAGTTTCAATATTCATACGAACAATCTCACCTTCTTTATCTAAAACAATATTGGTATCGTCAATAAAATCAAAACTATAATTCAAATTAGTTGATCCCCCTAATATATCTGTACTATATAATTTATTGGTTTCCCCCGTGTTTAGGTCCCAATATATCAAGTCTTGAGTTGAAAAATATCCATTATTTATTTTATAAAATACAACACTACGCCTATCTAAGGCGACTCTTAGATGATCTAAATATGTTTTATAAGGAATTTCGCTAACAATCTCTTCTTTCATATTATTGACATCAAACATCAATAGATTACTATCTTTTTCAAAAAAAGCGTATCCTCCTGATTTTAGAACACTCATCTTTCTATTAATTGCATTCATAATTGATCTTTCCTCTTCAAAAGCTACACGTGTAACTCTCCCCTCTCCTGTAACAATATTAAAACTCTGCAAACCATCATTGCTTGGAACTAATAAACTATTGTTATCTCTCCAATAAGCATATAAAGGATAATGCATAGACTCTATAATTGGATAAACTCTTTTTTCTAAAGTTTCCAAATTCAATGTCCACACTTGAAACCATCCCGTTTCATCACTCACATATGCTAGAGTTTTTCCATCAGGTGAAAGTTTTCCTGCTCTTTTCCAGTTGTTATCTTGGAGTATGACTTCCGCTTTTCCTCCCTCAATTGGTACTTTATAAATATCTCCCAATACATCAAAAATGATGTATTCCTCATCAGGTGTAACGTGAAGGTTTGGTAAAGTAAATCGATCTGTAGTAAATTCAATTAATTTTTCATCTTCCGCTAGCTCAATAGTTGCTTTATTTTGCGCACAACTTAGGCTAGCTATGCCTAGCCAAATAGCCAGGCATAGTTGCCAGTATTTTAAATTTTTCATAATTTTAGTAGCCTGGATTTTGTGTTAGAAAAGGATTTCTTAGAATGTCTTGTTGTGGTATGGGTAACAATTTGGCGTGTGGTTGCCAAGTAGGTTTCTTTTGCCCTAGCACCTCATCAATTACCCCAAAACGTTTTAGATCTAACCACCGATGCCCCCATTCACTAAACAGCTCTCTACGTCTTTCGGCCAATACTACTTGTTCTATATCAGGCACATCGGTGATAGTCCAATCTGGCAATCCTGCACGATTACGAATTTTATTTAAATCATCTATTGCTGCTTGCACATTATCACTTTTAGCATAAGCCTCTGCACGAATCAAGTAAAGTTCAGCGAATCGCATTACCATAGAATATTCTTCAGTATCCCCTCCATTTTTAATTTTATATTTAAATGGATAATAATAATTATCTGTTCCTTCGGTATATACATTAATCCAATTATCGTATCGAGCATCATCGGTTTCCCATATCGATAGAAAATCTTCGGTTAAAGCTAAACTAGAAGAGCTACTAGAGTTAGGGTTGTTTTCTAAAATATAATGATACCCTTCATTTGCTCCTATATTTGGATTTCCAGGAACTAACTGCCAGATACTTTCTGCACTATTCGCTTTAAACACATCATGAAGGTCCACCAAGCTATATTTCCCAGAGTCAATCACTTCACTAGTATAATTTACAGCTTCAGAATAGTTTTTTTTCCATAAGGCTAAACGAGCTAGTAAAGTATAAGCAGCGTACTTAGTTGGGCGGATATGTTCTCCCTCACTATGCACAAAATCTTCTGGAAGATAAATTAAAGCCTCTTCTAAATCTTTTTGAACTTGACTGTAAACCTCAGCTATAGGAGTACGAGCCAAGCTCTGGTTTATATTATAATCTGTAGTCAACACCAATGGCACTTCACCGTACAAGTGCACAAGATAGTAGTAAATAAAAGCTCTTATAAATTTAGCTTCTCCTACTATCCTATTTTTAGTAGTCTCAGATAAATCCACATTATCTGTTATCCATTCTAATAAAGCATTCGTATTGTAAAGTTGTTTAAAAGCTGAATTCCATATACTATTATTGGTGCTGTTATCCGCATTAAGTGAATTGGTATAAAAATCATACCTATCATTATTAACTGCATATTCACTTGCATCATCTACTAGAGTATTACCTAAAAGAGATAAACTTGAAGTGTTTCCACTAGCAAAATTATTAAATTGTAATTCATGATATATTCCTTCTAAAGCTGCTATAGCGGTATTTTCATTGTTAAACACCAATTCGGTGTCTAATTCACTTGTGTTTGGGCCAACTTCCAGGAATTCTTCGCAAGACATCAGTACTATTAATAATAGTGTGTATATAAAAAATCGTTTCATAATATTATGGTTTTATAAGGTTAGTTTTATGCCTAGATGCACACTTGTCAAAGCAGGTAAATTTAATCCACCATGACTTTGAGCATCAAAACCTTTATAAGGCGTAATTGTAAATAAGTTTTGAGCATTCAAATAGACTTGAGCTTGCTGTAGCTTTAAGTTTTGCAGAGTATTATGAGGAAGCTGATAATTTAAAGAAAAGGATTTCATACGGATAAAAGATGCATCTACAATTATCTCATCACTTGACGTATAATCATAAAATCCCGAGTCCCAATTTTGGGTATATCCTTGATACTTACCGTTTGGATTATTACTTTGCCATCTATCTAAAACTTCTTTAGGGCTATTTGTAGCTCCCCCTGGTGTAAAAAATTCAGATACTGGATTTATACCTTTTTGTTTTACAAATTCAAATAAGAAAGAGAAAGTGAAGCTATTATATTGAAAGCTATTATACCAATCCTTATAAAATTCTCTAGACATATCTACTATGACCTTTTGATCTTCACTATTCAAAACTCCATCTTTATTTACATCTTCAAAAGTATATTTGCCTGTATTAGCAGCAATCCCCGTATAATGATAAAGCTTACGAATCCCTAAAGATTTTCCTATTTCATAAAAAGAAGCATAACTGGAACTCTCTAAATCAGGAAAATCTACTAATCGATTTTTAGGGATTGTCAAGTTTAGATTAGAATTCCAAACAAAGTTAGAAACTTTGATAGGTGTAGCTTGTAGTACAAATTCCCAACCTGTGTTTTCTACCAAAGCTGGAAAATTTCCTTGAACATTATTAAATCCAGTAATACTTGGCAAAGACAAACCTAGAAGTTGATTTCCTGAGCGCTCTCTAAACCAATTAGAAGCTAAGAAAACTCTATCATCCCATAAGCCTATATCTAAAGCTAGCTCTAGCTTAGTGTTTTTTTCCCATTGATAATACGCATTATGAAGTTTACTTGGAATTAACCCCCCATTACTCAATGAACCCGAACGCAATCGAATTTGAGAATATGTATCGCGATACTGATAATCTCCTATATTATCGCTACCTGTCGTTCCATAGCTTCCCCTAAGCTTACCATAGCTCAACCTAGGAATAGAATTAATTATAAAATCTTCTTTATAAAATTCCCATGCTGCTCCAATAGCTCCAAAGTTTCCAAATCGATTCTTCTCTCCAAAACGAGAAGAACCATCTCTCCTACCTGTTAAATTCAAATGGTATTTGTCTGCATAAGAATAACCAATCCGACCAAAGATTGCAGCATATCTATAATCAATTTTATTATCTCTAAGAACATTTATAGCTTCTGCTACAGCAATATTCCCAACTTGGGATTCGGAAAAATAACCTTGTCCTCTCAAATACATTTCAATGCTCTCATTTTTTTGAAAAGTTGCACCTGCCAAACTATTTACTGCATGCTTATCTAGACTTACTTTATAATGGAGTTGCGGTTCCATTATTACATGTTCTCTTTTAGCTTTACGTTGGTTGGAAGATGAAAGAGCATTGGCTGCATATAGTGGATTTATGTTCTTTTTATAGCTAAGCTCCTTATCATCTTGCTTCAATTGATTTAAACCAATATTTACCTTTACATCTAAGCTTTTTAAAAGATTATATTTTATATTTCCACTCCATTGTAAGGATTGCATTCGTATAGTGTTTGGGTTGGCTAACCCTGCCATAGGGTTATCAAAAGTAGGGTTACCAAACTCATCTAACTCCCAATTTACATTACCATCTTCATCAAATAACCTAGGTGCATTTGGAGAAAGACTTATCCCATTATAAATAAAAGTACCTACACTAAATAGATCACTCTTGCGATACCCATAATTAATAGAAGTATTCAACTGCAAACGATTATCCTCTGATCTGTGATTTATATTAGCTAGCAAATTATTACTTTGAAATCCAAAATCTCCTGGAAATACTGTCGTTTCTTTTTGAAATCCTCCAGATAATAAAAATGTCGTTTGCTCATTCCCTCCACTCACACTGGCTTGGTATTTCTGGAACTCAGCATTACCCCCTATCAGTTTCTTTTGCCAATCGGTATATCGATTTTGATCCCAAAGCAGCAAATCAGGGGCGTTGGATTCGGTGGGTTCTACCCCGTCGTTTTCAAAAGCTTCGCGACGCATTTCTAAGTACTCATCGGTATTCATAAGCTTCATAAACTTCCCAACCCAAGACACCCCCGTTTCTGCTTGTAATTCAAACCTGGTTTTACCAGCTTGGCCTCTTTTAGTATTGATAATAATTACACCATTCGCACCTCTTGAACCATAAATGGCAGTGGCATCAGCGTCTTTTAAAACTTCGATACTTTCGATTAAAGATGGATCAAGAGTAGCTAGTGGGTCTATACCCATTGCATTATCATAAATTTGACTTAGAGAGCTTAGACCTTTATTGTCAATAGGCACTCCATCTATTACATATAATGGAATATCCCCAAATGACCTAATACTTCCTTGTCCTCTCAAAGTCACCAAAGGTGCTTGACCACTTATACCCGAACGCACTTCCACCTCCAACCCTGCTACTCTACCCTGCAGAGCTTCCATAGGACTATGAACAACTTGTTGCTCCAACTGGTCGGTGTCTATTTTGGTGACGTTACCGGTCATGGTACGTTCGTCAAGAGAGTAATATCCTCCGGTGATTTCTACGGCGTCTAGTGTAGCAGCGTCGGCTTCTAGGGATATGTTTAGATTAATTCTACCGGTAATGGCGACTTCTTTTGTGTTGTAGCCTAAGTAGGACACCACAAGTGTGTCGTCCTCTTGGGCTTGTAGTTCAAAGTACCCATCCTTATCGGTAGTAGTACCACGCTGGGTGTCTTTAATCATTATAGTGGCACCTAGTAAAGGTGTGCCCTCATGCGAAACAGTTCCCGAAACCCTATGGTCCTGGGCATATAAGCTCCCTGTGCTAGTAAATAGCATAGTAAGAATTAGGCTATACTTAAGATAAGTATCTAGCCGATAAGTAAAAGTTTTCATACTTTTGTCGTGTTAATTTAAATTCATATTTAGATTGATACATGGGCTCTTCCCGTTAGTTTCCAGCTCTCGGAGGAGTCCATTTTAATTTACGCCTCGACTGAAAGTCGAAATCCTATTTTTGTCATGCTGAACTTGATTCAGCATCTTTCATTTTAGCTCGACGAAGTCGAAACATAATCTTGTCATGCTGAACTCGTTTCAGCATCTCTATTGTGATCAAGGTTCAGTGTACAGGACTCAGTGATTAACTTCACCGACCTCAGCCCTGTAATAACCTACCGCGATATATAGGTCGTAACAACCTAAATCTCATTTAAAAATTTATCACTTGTCTATTACAAGCTGACCTATGTACCTACGGCAGGTTTACTTAACGACTTAGTTTCTTTACAATAATAAGTCGGCAACCTTTAACAGGCCTGTTCATTTTTTAATTCATACGCACTAAGTTTTATTTGGTTATTAAATTCAGCTAAAATTAATTGGGGATATGCATCTTTTTATACCCTGATCTTTTAGCTTAAAAAGTTTTGATAATAAACCCACTTCTTGGCTCGTACGAGTTAGAAAATAAAACACGTTGTTAAGTATGAAAGTGAAAACTCATAACTAGCTTCAAAGTGGGTTATTCATCTTTAGCAGCACTACTCTAGTTGGGTAGAACGGTTTTGCTATAATTTTTAAAATACCCGCCTAGAACCTATAGTTTAGCATACATGAACTATTCCCCATGCAAATAGCACTAATTCAAAGCAAAGTGTTCACGGCGGGATTTGGTTAGTTTCTTCGCATTTTCTTATTTATTTAGTTAAACAAACATTTACTATTGGCCAGGCTACAGATAAACCGCAGCTTTGCCAGTTGTCATTATTTGGGATAGTAAGTCTGGGATGAAAGAAGAATTGCGATGAAACGTGAAGTAACTACCTATAAATAAATAGGCGTGAGACTCCACTTAAACGACTTGAGGTACTGGTATACCTAGGAACGAATAAGGGAGCTCACGCCATGGTCGTGAGCATCCTGGCTTATCGTCTCGTTCCAATTAAAAATTACCAGTTTTCAAGTCGAGATTCAAAGCGAATGCTTCTATTAATGTCTTATAGAAATGCTATCGCAAATGTAATAATATATACCCTGTTTAACAGGATTATGATTCAAATATAATAAAGTTAATCAAACTATTCAAATATATACCCATTTATTTTCAAACACATCTATGC
>Ga0079226_10003209_pt1 | contig 12573 bp, 11 predicted proteins | sample Poulit2014_FD_76345 | JGI IMG/M metagenome (GOLD analysis project Ga0079226, IMG submission 76345) | Agricultural soil microbial communities from Georgia to study Nitrogen management - Poultry litter 2014 | ecosystem: Environmental > Terrestrial > Soil > Agricultural land | place: USA: Georgia... | reverse complement strand
GCTGGCATCGGCGCGCGATACAAGCGGTGCCTCATGCTCGGCGATTTCTGCCAGGGCCTTGGCGGCATTGTCCATGCCGCGAATGTCGGCGGGATCATCCGCCGGGCCGACGATGATGAAATCGTTGTGCATGACGGCCTGGCGCTCGACTCCAGAGCCTTCTTCGACAAACGCTTTTTCCGCTTTCGGCGCATGCACCAGGACGACGTCGGCATCGCAGCGCCGGCCCATGTCCAGTGCGGCACCGGTGCCGACGGCGACCACGCGCACTTCGATGCCGCTCTCATCCTGGAACTTGGGCAGCAAATAGCCGAACAGGCCCGAATTCTGGGTCGAGGTCGTGGATGCAACCACAATGTATTTGTCGGCCGCGAATGCCGGACTGAACAGCAATGCGGTCAACAGCATGACACCGATTATCTGCCATTTTATTCGCCAAGATTGCTTCATGCATGACTTCATTACATTTCTCCTTGCGGTGGAACAAAAACAGGCGCTGTCGTCAGCAAACGCCCTTCGAGATAGGCTCGCGCCGCCATCGTTTGCGGCTGGCGAAAAAAAGTGCTGGCGGTGGTGTGCTCGCACAGGCGGCCATCCGCCAGGAACAGCACATCATTGGCCAGGCGTTTGGCCTGGGCGATGTCGTGGCTGGTGAAAATGACGCGCGTGCCGGCGGCCCGAATGCGCTGCATCAACGCCTCGACCGTCTGCGTGCTGTGCGGATCCAGATTGGCGCACGGCTCGTCCAGGCACAGCACCGCGGGGCGTTGCACCCAGGCGCGCATGATGGCCAGTCGCTGCGCCTCGCCGCCGGACAGACGCGGCGCCGGCTGGCGTGCCAGATGGGCCAGACCAGCCCATTGCAGTGCCTCGTCCGCCCGTGCACGGCGCTGGCTGCGCGGCACGCGGCAGCGGGACAGCGCAAATTCGATGTTGGCGCGCGCCGAGCGGCGCAACATGACCGGTTTCTGCAGTACCAGGCCGATGCGCGTCATGGCTGTGCGCGGCGCCTGCCCATGCCAGTCGATGCGCCCGGCATCCGGTGTGATCAGGCCACAAAGAATGCGCAGCAGCAGCGTTTTGCCGGCCCCATTGGGGCCCAGCAGGGCCGTGACACGATCCGCCTGCAGGGTAAAGCCAATATCCTGCAGCAACATGCGCCCCGAGCGCGTCAACTGCAGGCCGCTGACCCGCAGCGGCAGCAACCCCGCATCCGCCATGCCGACTTCAGCCGTAGCGTCGGGCAGCAGCATCGTTGATGCTCATGGCAGACAGATTGATCAGCAGCGTAATGCTGATCAGGATAATGCCGAGCGCCATGGCCAGTGGCAGATCGCCCTTGCTGGTTTCCAGGGCAATGGTGGTGGTCATGACGCGGGTGACGTGGGCAATGTTGCCGCCCACAATGATCACCGCGCCGACCTCGGCGATGGCACGGCCGAAACCGGCCAGCAATACCGTCAACAAGGCAAAACGCCCATCCCAGAGCAGCGCCCGCAGGCGCGCCAGCGAGCCGGTGTTCAAGGTTGTCAGCTGTTCGCGGTATTCCGCATCCAGATCGGCAATATGCTGACGCGTCAGCGCGGCAATAATGGGTGTGACCAGCACCGCCTGCACAATGATCATGGCCGAAGGCGTGAACAGCAGGCCCAGCTCCCCCAGCGGCCCGGAGCGCGACAGCAGCAGATACACCGTCAGGCCGGCGACCACTGGCGGCAGGCCCATGAAGGCATTGAGCAGCGCCTTGATCAGGTTGCGCCCCGGAAACGAGTACAGCGCCACCGCACCGCCCAGCAACAGGCCGATCATGGCGGCCAGCAACGTGGCGGTCAGACTCACGCGCAGCGACAGCAGCACGATGTACACCATGTCCGGATCGAATTCGAGCAGCAGGCGGGCTGTCTCCATGAATGCTTGATTAAAGTCGTTCAAACTCGTGCTTATCGATACTGTGCCTGCTCAGATCATGCATTAATTACTGAAAAAAAGCCAGCTGCGTATTACATGCATGTATAAACAGCTAAAAGCAATCTCTTCCGGCTGTAAAGTTCGGCTCTACACAATTACTCCCTTCGCAGCCACCATCATTACAACTGGGGCCAGCTTCATGTAGATTAAGCCCATGTATGCAACCCCATGCACTCTGCCATGCCTGAATACTTGACCACCAGCGAAGTCGCAACCTATCTGCGGCTCAAGCAGCGCAAGATCTACGAGCTTGTGCAAAAGCGCGAAATCCCCTGCGCCCGGGTGACTGGAAAACTCTTGTTTCCACGCCAAGCCATCGACATTTGGGTATGGCGCCATCTGGAAGGCGATCAGACAAGCGCAGCGCCCTCCCCACCGGTGTATGCCGGCAGCCAGGATCCGCTGCTGGAATGGGCTTTGCGCGAGGCTCAGGCCGGTCTGGGTGCGCTCTGCAACGGCAGCGGCGATGGCGTGCAGCGCTTGCTGGCGGGCGAGGCACAACTGGTCGGACTGCACGTACTGGATCCGGATAGTGCTGCCTACAACCGCCCCGACCGGCTCGGCCTGGGCGGCATGCCGGATCTGGTCATGGTTGAATGGGCGCAACGCGCGCAAGGGCTTGTGGTGGCGCATGACAATCCGCAGCACATCACTGCCATCGAAGATCTAAGCCAGCCGAACCTGCGCATCGCGCACCGCCAACCGCAGGCAGGCGCAGCCACCCTGTTCACGCACTTGCTGCAGCAGGCCGGAATTCCTCTGGAAGCGCTAACCCTGGCCGAACGGCTCTCCCTGAGCGAGGATGATCTTGCGCTTGCGGTGCGTGACGGGCGCGCCGACTGCGGCCTGGCAGTGGAAGCTGCGGCCCGGCGCCACGGCCTGCAGTTCATTCCCCTGGCCAAAGAGCGCTTCGATCTGGCCATGCGCCGGCGCGACTATTTTGAGGCGCCAATGCAAAAACTGCTGGCCTTTGCCCGCAGCCAGACGTTTCTTGAACGTGTTGCTGATTACGGCGGTTATGATGTCAGTGGCTGCGGAACCATCCACTACAATGCATAATGCGCCTGTCGGCGCCATGCTCGCCGCAGGCGCAGGCGGGTTTGTCTGCGGCCAACTCTTTGTTTCAGTACCGTACGTGCCTTGCGGCAGCGCTTTACTTGTCACGATCCCACCCTGGAGCTGATTTCTTGCCAAATATTGCTGTTGTTGTCTTTATCGCAGCGGCTGCCATGCAGCCCTGCGCAGCAGATCGAGCTTCATCGCAGCCATGAATAAAGGCATGGAGCCATTGCTGACAGAATTTGCGCTGCGCGCACAGCAGCTTGCCAGCCCGGCGCAGAATCGCGCACTCGCAGACTGGGCGCTCGCGCCCGCACAACCACTGTTGCTCACCGGCGCACAAGGCAGCGGCCGCGCAGAAGCGCTGTGCCGCTTCGCCAATGAACGAGCACAGGCGGGGGCAGCGGTGGTGCTGCTGCATGCGGGCCTGAGCGCGCCCAGCGCCGAAATGCCTTATTTGCTGTGGCAGCTGCTCATGCAGCTGCGCGAGGTGGCAGACATCGTGCAGCCGCCGCCGCAGACGACCAGCGCCATGCGCGCAGTGCTGCCCAATTGGCTGGCACGTGCGGCCGCGGGTGGCCCGCTGTGGCTGCTGATCGCGGATATCGACCTGCTCGCTGAGTTGGATGGCAGCATCGAGCTGCTGCCCGATTATTGGCCACCGCAACTGCGCGTCGCCGCCAGCGCCGTGCCCGGCGCCTGCGCGCGCCAGCTGAGCAACCGCGGCTGGCAGAGCGCCGCAGAGCCAGTGGCGGCTGCGCCCGCCATGCAGGACGACGTGCAAGCCGTGATCGAACAACTTGACACACCTGCCGCCAGCACGATCGCCGGCCTGCTGGCCCTGGCGCGTACGCCACTGTCAGTGGATGCGCTGGCGGCCGCCAGCGCCGCGAACCAGGCTGCCGCCAGCCAAGCCCTGGCCACATTGCAACCACTGTTGCTGCAACCGCAGGCCCACACCTGGGCGCTGGCCCATCCAGGCTATCGGCAGGCGCTGCTGGCCCAGTGCCTGCCCGATGAAGGCCCGCGGCAAGAACTGCTGGAGACGCTGGCAAGCCATGCAGAACCGCCAACGCAGGCGGCCTATTACCGTCAGGCCGGGCGCCCGAACCAGGCGTTGGAGTCGCTATTGCTGCCTGCCACCATCCTGGCAACCGATACGCCAGAGAAACGCATGCAATGGCTGGCCGAATGGGAGGCGTTGCAGGCCGGCGCGCTGGTTGCAGCGCTGACACCCGTCCTGGGCTCGGCCGACGCCCGCTTGCTGCTGAGCGCCGCCACGCTGGTCGAGGCCGCTGGTGAGAGCACACCCGCAGAATGGCTGACCGTGGCGGCCACGGCCCAGGCGCCGGCGACAAGCGCCCGCGCCCAAGTGCGCCTGGCCCAGTTTGCCATTGATACGGGCGATTGGGCCGCCGCCACGCACTACGCCCAGGCGGCGCTGGAACTGGCGCCCGACGACGAGCTGCGAACCAGTGCCCGCCACGAGCTGGCACGCGCCGCCGAAGGCGCCGGTGATTTGCAGCAGGCCATCACGCTGTACGAGCAGGCCCTGGCCCAGCAAGAGGCCAAGCACGGCGAACAGGCACCGGCCCTACTGCCGGCGCTGGGCAATCTGCTCGGCGTACTGCGCGCCGCCGGGCGGCTGACGCGGGCGCAGTCGCTGGCACAACGCGCCGCGCGCATTGCCCGTGCCAGCTGCGGCCCGGCCCATCCGGCCACCGCTACCGTGTGCGACCAGTTGGCCGCGATCGCCTATGGCGGCGGCGATTATGCGGCCGCCGAGGCGGCCTACCGCGAGACGCTGGCAAGCGTCGAGAAAGCGTTCGGCCCTGGCCATGCCGCACTGGCATCCGCCTTGCACAACCTGGGCACGACGCTGGACGCGCGGCGGGCATACGTCGATGCCGAGCAGTGTTATCGCGATGCGCTCGCCATACGCGAACAGCTGTATGGCCGCGAGCACGAGGACACTGCCGCCACCCTGCACAACCTGGCCGCAGCGCTCGACACCATGGGCCAGGCCGAGGAGGCTGAACAAATATATCGCGAGACCACGGACATCTGGGAGCGTTTGTACGGCGCCGAGCATGCGGCCACGCTCACCAGCCTGACCAATCTGGCTGGCGTGCTCGCGACCCGCGCCGCCTATGCCGACGCCGAAGTGTGCTACCGCGCCGCCATCGAGGGCTGGCGCCGCCTGCTCGGCGACGAGCACCCGAACACCTTGACCACGCTGGCCGAGCTGGGCCGCCTGTACGCCGACGGCGGCAAGCCGGACATGGCCGAGCCGCTGCTCGAGCATGTGGTGGAAACCAGCCGCATGGTACTGGGCATGAGCGACGGCCACCACATCAACAGCGTCTGCGCGCTGGCGGCGCTGTGGCGCGACCAAGGCCGCAGGAAAGAAGCCCGTGATCTGCTCACCCGGACGCTGGCCGGCGCTGAACCGGGTCTGGGTCTGCTGGCCGCGCCGATCCAGCAATTGCGCGGCCAGCTCGATACGTTACGCGGAGATTTGCTGCATTGAACGCCGACAATCCACTGCATGGGATCCACCTGCCGGCCGCCTACGAGCCGGTTCATCTACCTGCGTGTGACAGCGTGCAGGCGGAAGCCGTGCGCCGGGCGCGTGCCGGTGCACCGGAGGGCACGCTGGTTTGGGCTGGCGAGCAAACCGCTGCACGCGGACGCCTGCACTCACACTGGTTGTCACCGGCCGGCGGCATGTATTGCGCTGTCGTGTTGCGCCCCGAATTGCCAACCGCCCGGCTGGGCGAATTCGTGCCGCTCGCCACGGTGGCCATGGGCGCGGCCTGTGCCGAGCTGGTGTCGGCCATGACCGATCTGCGCTATCGCTGGCCCAACGCAGTGTATCTTAGTGGCGCGCGTGCCAGCGGCAGCTGGCTGAGCTACGGCCCTGAGTGGCTGGTACTGACCAGCGCCGTCAATGTATTGCCTACAGCTGCCGAAGATGATTTTCGCCACGCCTGCCTGCGCACCGAGGGCGGCAATGAAGCAGTAACGGTCGCCACTGCGCTCGAAGCCTATATTCGCCATTTGACGGCTTGGCTCATGCGCTGGGATGAAGAGGGCTTCGTGCCGGTGCTGCGCAGCCTGCGCAGTCGCGCGCAGCGACCGGGCGATGCAGTCAGGCTTCGCCTGTCGGAGAACGATGCATTGGCCGGCACTTTTGCATCCATAAACGAGCATGGCGCCATGTGCTTGACCGCGCCGGATGGCGCTCACGAGATCGGCATCAACCAGTTCATGGCGTTGCCGGTCTGCTGAACAGGCAGCCAGCCGTAAACCAGAATAGCGCCGGCGCGCGTCCACTTCTCAAGCCGCGCGCCGTTTTGCGGTGCGCATTTACTCAGCAAAAACAATCTCAGGCGGAGTCGGGTGTCGAAGGCGTGGCGGCGCCTGCTTCGGTCTCCTGCTGTTTGCCGCTGGTGATTTCCTCGTACCAGATATCATGATGCTGCTGCGCCCATTCCACGCTGACATCGCCGGTCTTCATGCCTTCAAATGCACCCTCGGTGCCAAGCGTGCCGATATAGACATGGCCGAGAAAGAAGCCAATCCAGCCAATGGCCAGCACACCATGCACGATGTTGGTGAACTGAAATGTCTGCCGGTCAGTCACCAGGTTGGGGAAGTCCATGACCAGACCAGTGATGCATACGGCCAGGCCGCCAACCGCGATAAACCAGTACCAGAGTTTTTCCCCGGCATTCATGCGCCCCGAAGACGCATGCTTGCCAAACATGCCGCCGCCCTTGAGAAACCAAGTCAAATCTTCCCGCCGCGGCAGGTTGTCCCTGATCCACATCGCGATCATCAGCAGAATGCAGACCGTGAACAACAGCCCGGTGTAGTTGTGCACCACCTTGGAAAATCCCGCCCAGACGGAAAACCCTGCGTGGCCCAGCAATGGGATGAGCACCGCGCGACCAAACAGGATGGACAGGCCAGTGAGCGCCATGATGATGAACAGGACGGCAACACTCCAGTGCAGGATGCGCTCTTCCTTGCTCCAGCGCGTCACGGTGCGCCCCGATGGTTCTTCCCTGAGCTTGATCGGACCCATGATCAGGTAAAACAGGCCGAGTCCGAGGACCACCAGAGCCAGGAACCAGGCGCCGTAGGTGGAGACAACGCCATTGCGCACCCGGCGCCAATCCTGGCCGGAAGCAACAATCAAGGTGTCGGCGCCGGCCTGGGTATCGGTGCTGTAGCCGGACGTGCCCTCGCGCACTTCGCGCCAGTACTCCGAGCGCGGATTGGTTTCGTCCCAGTTGGCGCTGTCTGGTGCGGTTTGACTGGCCATCTGCGCCTGTGCATCGGTGATGCCGACATATAAGTAACCGGATAGTGGCGCGAGCATGGCACCCAGCAGGATGAACAGCACGCTGGCAAGCAGAATGCGCCGATGCATTGACCGAGTACGTTGTTTGCTCATTTCCATTCTCCTGCCGTGCTAGCGATCCGCCTGGCCGGTAAGCAGCCGCACCTGCAGCTGCTCGTGCTGATCCAGCCCAACTTCCTGCTCGGCCTGCATCACGCCCGGTTCAATCCAGGGGTCGTGAATATGTTCGTTGTACTGCGCCAGTGCCACCCCGGCCACGACGGCTATGACGACTATCAGCACAGCCCAGGCAAATCTGTTTTTGTACAACGATTTCATGGCTTAACGATCCGTCTGATTTTCGAAGCGCGCATTCAGTTCGTCCTGCAAGTCCGCATCCTCGAGCTTGGCCATCAGCGGGTCGGTCTTGCCCTTGTAAGTATCGCCCTTCTCATGGCGCGCCATGTTGAGAGTGACATCAGAGGACTCGTAGCAGCCGGCCAGCCCGCCGGCGAGCAGCAACACGAGAACCAGCAGCGCGGGACGCAACAACCAGCGTATCATGGCACTACTCCGCACCCAGACCGGCGCCGTAGGCCCGGCCCCAGCCCCAGGTCTGCGGGCGTCCGGCACGCTTCAGAACCCGCTTGCGGTAGATGTCGGCCACCATGTCACCGTCGCCGGCAAGCAGCGCCTTGGTCGCGCACATTTCCGCGCAGGCCGGCAGCTTGCCTTCAGCAATGCGATTGGAGCCATATTTGGTGAATTCGGCCTCGCTGTTGTCTTCTTCCGGGCCGCCGGCGCAGAACGTGCACTTGTCCATCTTGCCGCGCGCGCCGAAGGCCTCCTCCTGCGGGTACTGCGGCGCGCCGAACGGACAGGCATAGAAGCAGTAACCGCAGCCGATGCAGGTGTCCTTGTTGTGCAGGACGATGCCGTTGACTGTGGTGTAGAAGCAGTCGGTCGGGCAGACGGCGGCACAGGGCGCGTCGGTGCAGTGCATGCACGCCACCGAGATTGATTTCTCGCCTGGCTGGCCGTCGTTGAGCGTCACCACCCGGCGGCGATTAATGCCCCAGGGTACTTCGTTTTCGTTTTTGCACGCGGTGACGCAGCCGTTGCATTCGATGCAGCGCTCCGCATCACAGAGAAATTTCATTCTTGCCATGTCTGCGCTCCTTATGCCGCGCTGATCTGACACAGGGTGACTTTCGTCTCCTGCATCTGCGTTACTGTATCGTAGCCGTAGGTCATGGCCGTGTTGGCGGCCTCACCACGAGCGTAGGGTGCCGTTCCTTCCGGATACTTGTCTTCCAAGTCCTTGCCCTGAAACCAGCCACCGAAGTGGAACGGGGCCCAGACCACACCACGGCCGACCCGTTCGGTGATCATGGCGCGCACCTTGATGCGCGCGCCTTCGGCGCCTTCCAGCCACACCCATTGTTTGTCTCGCAGGCCGCGGTCATTGGCATCGGCCGGGTTGATCTCGACGAACATTTCCTGCTGCAGCTCGGCCAGCCAGGCATTGGAGCGGGTTTCCGCACCGCCGCCTTCGTATTCCACCAAGCGGCCGGAAGAATAAATCAGCGGATAGTCCTCGGCATGGTTTTCCTTCTGGATCGACCAGTAGCGCGTCGGCAGCTTGTAGAAGAACTGGCGATCGTCGATGGTACGGTATTTGGGCAGCAAATCCCGCCGCGGCGTGTAAATCGGTTCGCGATGGATCGGCACCGGGTCGGGGAATGTCCACACGATGGCGCGTGCCTTGGCGTTGCCAAACGGTGCACAGCCATGCTTGATCGCCACCCGCTGAATGCCGCCGGAGATGTCAGTCTTCCAGTTCACCGCGTCCAGCTTGCTGGCATGCTCGTCACTGGTGCCATCACTGCTGTTGGCATCACCACTGTCGTTGTTGCCGCCAGCGCCGCTCTCGTCGACGCCGGCAACCTTGCGGATGCTGGCCATTTCCTCGTTGGTCAAGTCCTTGTGCCAGCCCAACTTGCGCAACAGGCCGTAACTGAACTCGGGATAGCCGTCCTTGATCTCGGACAGTTCCGGATAAGAGCCATCGGCAAGCAAGGACTCGCCGTTGTGTTCGGTGCCAAAGCGAGCACGGAAACACAGCCCGCCGGTCACCACCGGGATATCGGCGCGATAGAGAATATGTGTGCCTGGATGGCCCTTGCGGATCTTGCCATCCGGCCATTTCTGCTCCATTTCAGCATTGCCCCAGCATGGCCAGGGCAGGCCGTAGTATTCGCCATCACAGGGTCCGCCCTTGGCGCGCAGCGTGGTGGTGTCGAAGGTATGCTTGTTTTCCAGCTGGCGCTTGAGCCGCTCGGGGCTTTGCCCGGTGTAACCGATGGACCAGGCACCGCGGTTGATCTCGCGCAGCACGTCCTCGATCACCGGCACGCCGTCCTTGATCTCGATGTTCTTGAACATCTCGTCCGCGAAGCCGAATTTCTTCGCGAACAGGTACATGATTTCGTGGTCCGGTTTGGACTCGAACAGCGGCTCAATCACCTGTTCACGCCATTGCAGCGAGCGGTTGGACGCCACCACCGAGCCCACTGTTTCCAGTTGCGTGCAGGTGGGCAACAAATAAGTATTGTTCTTGCGATCGGACATGACCGACATGTGCGTCGGGTAGGGATCCGAAATCACCACCAGGTCCAGCTTCTCCAGCGCCTTCTTCATTTCCACGCCGCGAGTCTGGCTATTGGCGGCATGGCCTTGGAAGAACACGGCCCGCAGATTGGTGCCCTGAGCGAGATTTTTCGGATCCTCGAGCACGCCGTCAATCCAGCGCGAGACCGGGAAGCCCGGCAGGTTCATGGTATAGGCCATGCCGCCGCTGCCGTCCGGATATTTCTGCTTGTGGTCGTAGCGCTCGACGAACCACTCGTAGGGCACGTCCCAAACGCGCGCCCAGTGTTTCCAGGCGCCTTCGGACAGGCCGTAATAGCCCGGCAGCGAATGCGCCTGCGGGCCGATGTCGGTGGCGCCCTGGACGTTGTCGTGGCCGCGGAAGATGTTGGCGCCGCCGCCGGAAACGCCGACGTTGCCCAGCGCCAGCTGCAGGATGCAGTAGGCGCGCGTATTGTTGTTGCCAATGTGGTGCTGAGTCGAGCCCATGCACCAGATCAGGGTGCCGGGGCGGTTTTCGGCCAGCGTCTTGGCCGCCTGGTACAGCTCCTGCTCGGGCACGCCGGTGACGCGCTCGACCTCGCTCGGCGTCCAGTTGGCGACTTCCTTGCGGATCTCGTCCATGCCGTAGACGCGCTGCTCGATGTACTTCTTGTCTTCCCAACCGTTCTCCAGCACGTGCCAGAGTATGCCCCAGGTCAGGGCCACGTCGGTGCCGGGACGAAAGCGGATGTATTGATCGGCATGCGCCGCGGTGCGCGTGCGGCGCGGGTCGCAGACGATCATCTTGGCGCCGTTTTCCTTGCCGCGCAGGATGTGCTGCATGGCGACCGGATGCGCTTCGGCCGCATTCGAGCCGATGAAGATCATCGACTTGGCGTTGTGGATGTCGTTGTAGGAGTTGGTCATCGCGCCATAGCCCCAGGTGTTGGCCACACCGGAGACCGTGGTCGAGTGACAAATGCGCGCCTGGTGGTCGACGTTGTTGGTGCCCCAGAAGGAGACCCACTTGCGCTGCAGGTAGCTGCCTTCGTTGCTGGCCTTGGACGAGCCGCAGTAGAACAGCGCGTCGGGCCCGGATTCTTCGCGAATCTTGAGCAACTGGTCGCCGATCTCCTCGACGGCATCCTCCCAGGAAATGCGCTTCCACTTGCCGTCGACCAGCTTCATCGGATACTTGATGCGCTTTTCGCCGTGCCCATGCTCGCGGATGGAGGCCCCCTTGGCGCAGTGCGAACCCAGATTCAGAGGCGAGTCGAAATCCGGTTCCTGCCCCGTCCAGACGCCATTCTGCACTTCCGCAATGATGCCGCAGCCCACCGAACAGTGCGTGCAGACGCTGCGCTTGCGCTCGACCTTGGCGCCGCTGTGACGGGCGTCGTCCTGGGCCTCGGCACGACGCATCATGCCCAGCGGCAAGGTGCTGGCCAGCGCCGTGCCGCCCACAGTGAGGCCGGAGCGCTTGAGGAAGGCGCGTCGATCCAGCGTTGCTCCAGAAGGAACAGCACCTTGCTCAACGCGGGCGTGCTTGCGAATGAGTTTCATGGCAGCAATCTCCTGAGACGGTGCGCTGTTACCAGGCGGTGCTGTAGTAACGGCGGATGTGTTCTGTTTCGCGATAGGTGCTGGTCTTGCTCTCTGCCGTGGCGGCATCGGCCGCGTCGCCGTCGTGCATCACCTTCATGCCGAAGGCGCCCGCGCCGACGCCGACCGCGCCCAGCCCGAAAGCGCTGCCAAGCAGGCGCCGGCGGGATTCATCAACTGTTTGCGGTTTGCGTTTCATAGCTCGACTCCAAAAGGAAATCCGTTCTTTGTTCATGGCAAATTCAGCCAAGATTGTTCGACTGCGAAAAAAGCCGCGCCCAGGGCCGCGACCGCGCGATAGAAATCGGCGCTGCTGGCATTCGTGATGTCGGCCCACAACCGCCCCAGCCACGGCGCCATGTGCATGAGCAGGAACTGGCGCTGCTCCTGTGTATTCACGCCGTCCAGTGGATCCGCGAGCAAGGCCATGGTCTCGCACAGCGCCGCCGCGTGATCTTCCGGATCCTTGTTGTCGTCGCTGCGGGTAATGCCCAGGCGCGCCAGGTCGCTGCGCAGTGCCACCAGCGGGCGGTCCATGAGAAAGCCGGCCACGTACCAGCTGGCATAGGGCAGCACTTCGCCGCGGCCCATGCCGATGAACAAATCGTGAAATTCGTCGTTGACCGCAGCCGGGTCGGCTTTTTGCGCAGCGGCTTGCAGGCGCCGCCAAGCGCTGGTCAACTCGGGTTCATCCGCCGCTGCGGCGGGCAGGGTGATGGCAGCCAGGCTCGCCAGCAGTTCAGCATTCGGCGGCTGGCGCAGCAGGATGGCAAGCAGCGCGTAAAGCTCGATGCGCTCCTGCGCCGCTTGCAACTGCACCGCATCCGCTGCACGAGCATGCGTGGCAGGCGAAGGCTTTGAATTCGTATTTGTAGCTGCCATAGGCAATGTGCCGGAACCGTCACGACTCTGTGTAGGCCGATGATCGTGCAAGCCCGTGCGCTCCTCCTTGCTCTCTACTATGG
>Ga0079226_10003208_pt1 | contig 12573 bp, 16 predicted proteins | sample Poulit2014_FD_76345 | JGI IMG/M metagenome (GOLD analysis project Ga0079226, IMG submission 76345) | Agricultural soil microbial communities from Georgia to study Nitrogen management - Poultry litter 2014 | ecosystem: Environmental > Terrestrial > Soil > Agricultural land | place: USA: Georgia... | reverse complement strand
GCCGAAAAGCTTGTCGCGAGGTTTCACAAGTGCCCATATGCAAAGAGACGTTGGGACTGAATGAAAAAACTGCCCCAATCAAGCCAGGACAGTCTTCTCCAACGTTTTTAATCCATGTCAAATGAACAAACAAATTCCAGCAAATAACGACGAGCTTATATGATAAACTTTTAGGGAAGTTATTTGATGTAGTTTTCCAGCTCTTCGTTCGCGCTGATAACCAATTTATTTGCGCGTTCAATGAGATTTTTAGGGAAGTTTTCATCTTCGCCATATTCGATGCCATGTGGGTAATAATGTTTGCCCAATAATGGCGTTTTTAGCTTGATGACCGCATCTTTTTTATCGACATCTCCTTCGATTGCTTCGCCTTGGATGCGGATGTAATATGTCACATTCTTTTCTTGGGAATTGATTTTATAATCATATGTAACACGTTCATAATCCCAGTTTTCGCCACGAATAAAAGCATGCTTGCCCATAATGTGGTCCAAAGGGACAAGGTCGATGACTTTATTGTCTATTCCTGTGTTTTCCAATTTCATTTTATACACCTCTTGTTTAGTCTCATTATCCTAATAATAGTAGAAATACACATAACTTGCAATAAAATATATCAACCGTTCAAGATGTTGACGCAATTTTAAAAAGCTTGAGAGCGAAAGGATTAATATTATGCCCAGAAGGGAATATAATGATGTAGGAGGTCTATATGAGAAAAATATTATCTTTTATGCTAGGATTTGCAGCAGTCATTATCGCGAGCTATTTTCTGTTTGGCGACCAAAGCCCCCCGGACGATATCGCTGTACATGACAAAGATGACAATTTGCCGAAAATAAAATCGAACCAAACGACAAAAGAAATCGACCAACTATTAAGTGGAAATATATTCGCCCAAATGAACAAGCCGAAAAAGGAACTGGTTGACGAGTTCGGTGAGCCGGATCGGAAAGATTTGACGCCTTATGGCTATACGTGGTGGATATATACAGATGAAGAAACGAATGTCATGCAATTCGGAATCGAAGACGACAAAGTGCAAACTATTTTTGCGACAGGAGAGGATATCGAAAGCGAACCGTTTGCAATCGGCGCTTCATATGAGAAAATCGAAGAGGAATTCCCGTTCGATAGCAAAATTACATATCAAAAAGGGCTTTCATTCTTCTCTTTTCTGCTCAATGAAACAGATGTGGAGACAAGCCCTTTAATCAAGATTTCGGATGATATATTTGTCCAGCTATACTTCGACACGTTGACGGAAGAATTGTCTTCTATCCGTGTCGCAGCAGGCGACATCTTATTGAAACAGCGTTTTTACGAAATGGAATACCGCGGGAATTTGCCTGAGGGAGCCGATTTGACCGAGGAAGACTGGGAAAAGATTGAAAAAGGGATGGAACAGCAAATTTTTGATTTGACGAACATCTACCGGAATCGATACGGCGTTTCCCCGTTAATATTGGACGATAATGTGAGCGAGGTCGCTTATTTGCACAGCAAAGATATGAATGAGCATAATTATTTTTCCCATTACAGTCAGGACGGCAGCGGACTGAAGGAAAGGCTTGAAAGGAAGGAAGTATATTATATATCGGCCGGCGAAAACATCGCGGCTCAACATACCGATGCAGCCGCTGCGGTGGAAGGTTGGCTCAATAGCGAGAGTCATAGGGAGGCGATGCTGAATGAATCGTATAGCCATTTGGGTGTCGGCGTCCATCGCTATTATTATACGCAAAATTACTTGCTGAAGCCGTAAGCGAATCCTGGAAAGTTCACATTCTTTTCGAACCATGGTAATATAGTGCTATGGGGGTGCGAATGATGATAGCAACTTTAGAATATGTCGACATACTTGATCGAACGGATTCGGTTGGGCAATTGATCATCGAATCAGAGGTCATGAAACAATATGAGTCGGCTTGTGCAACATTGCAAAACGATTCCGAAGCACAACGGTTGATCGACGATTTTAATCATATAAAAGAAGATTATGAAGAGGTTCAACGTTTTGGCAGGTATCACCCGGATTACAGTGAAATAATGAAAACTGTTCGCAGCGCAAAAAGGAAAATGGATATGAATGAAAGCGTTGCAGCATTTAAAATAGCGGAACGCAATTTGCAGAGATTGCTTGATGAAATCAGCGAGATAATCGCCCATAGCGTCAGTGAAGAGATTCTAGTGCCAAAAGAAGGGTTGGCGCTAACGGATAGCGGCTGTTCCACTGGAGGCTGCGGAAGCGGAGGATCATGCGGATGTCAAGCATCTTGATGGTTTGACGCCGCTACATATATATTTTAAATGATTGGGAGCAGTGACATGCAAAATCGACAAGGCCTGATTGTTTGGTATGAACACCGAAGAAACATCAAACATATAAAAAGATTTGGAAACATCATTTATGTTTCAAGGAAAATGCGGTATGCAGTCGTGTATGTCAACCAAACAGAGATAGAAGAAAAGATGGAGAGTTTATCGAAACTTCCTTTCATCAAAAAGGTAGATAAATCACATAAGCCGTTTTTAAAAACAGATTTTGAAAATGCACGACCGGACAAAGCGAAAATATATGATTATAAGATGGGAATTTAACCTTTGTAAAATTATTTGCAAAGGTTTTTGTTTTTTCAATGAGTAAAAATTGATAATTGTGCGATTCTTTCCTAAAATAGAGAGTATCTAAAAGGTTATAGAGAAAACAACATAGAGGTGGGTTTATGCGAGTCATTGCTGGAGCATATAAAGGACGGGCATTGAAATCTGTGCCGGGAACGAACACACGTCCGACTAGCGATAAAATAAAAGAGTCTGCATTCCACCAGCTCGGCCCTTTTTTTGAAGGCGGCAACTGTCTCGACTTGTTTGCCGGAAGCGGCGCTTTAGGAATCGAAGCGATGAGCAGAGGGATGGAAAAAGTTGTTTTTGTCGAAAGGTCCGCCTCCGCGATTCGAGTCATTCGTAAAAATGTGGCTAAGCTGGAAATGGAAGAAAAATGTGAAATTTACCGAAACGATGCTTTTCGCGCGTTAAAAATTTTAGCAAAAAGGAAGGTTCCATTCGACCTGGTCATCCTTGACCCGCCGTATGGACAAAAGGAATACAATAAACTGATGGAACAAATCGATTTGTTGGATCTTGTTCGCCCTAATGGTTTGCTTTATCTTGAACATAGTCCGAAAATGGATATTCTGCCTCCAGCAAATTTTAAAACGATAAGCGAAAAAACCTACAATGCAACGACGAGCATCACGATTGTTAAAAACATAATCTAGAGGGGGATTACATTGGAAGAAAAACTAGCTATTTGTCCAGGCAGCTTCGATCCGATTACGAACGGACACTTAGATATTATCCAGCGAGGAGCGAAAATTTTCGATAAAGTGATTGTTGCGATTTTCAACAACCAATCGAAGACTCCTCTATTCACTGTCGAAGAAAGAATCGAGCTTATTGAGCAGTCCACCAAGCATCTTCCGAATGTCACTGTCGACGTTTCGGATGGGTTGTTGGTCGATTATGCGCGGGAACAAGAAGCCCATGCAGTGCTCCGCGGCTTGCGCGCTGTCAGCGACTTTGAATACGAGATGCAGATTACTTCTATGAACAAAAAGCTAGAGCCTGATATCGAAACGTTTTTTATGATGACGAACAATCAATATTCTTTTTTGAGTTCAAGCATTGTGAAAGAAATCGCAAAATATCATGGGAATATCGGTTGTTTGGTTCCGGAACCGGTCCATAAAGCTTTGCTCGATAAATTCGGCGATTAAATTTTATGATGGGTAGTTCTCATCAAACGGTTCAATACTATACATATTGCGGCAAATATGCTCGCAATCGTTATGAGTGCACCGCTTTCGCTTAAATATTCGATTATTTGATAGGAGTGGTTGCTCCGGTCCAATGCTGCAGCATCTTGTGTGATCGATCTGTCTTCAAAATACGTTTTGTACAGAAGGATGGAAACGATTGAAGCAATCGATGCATGCATGATGCGCGCGAAAAAGTACGGCAAAAATCGGATGTCCGTTTTTGCGAGGATGCTGGCCACTTGGGCTTGAATCGATAATCCGTTAAAGCCTAACATGAAACTGATCAGAGCAATTTGAATGACGAGCGGGATGTCAGACAAGTTCGAAATTCTTTCGACACCCATCGTTATTTCAAATATTCCAGTAATGAACGGAACGACAATATCATCAGGAATGGCAAAGAGAAAAAATATAGGCTTCAACATAAATTGAATGACATCGGTAAGTTGGATGACATGGAGAAGCGTTGTGAAAACGGAAAAGAGGATGATAAATCCTCCGACCATGATCAGCGTCTGGATGGACGAAACGACAGCATCGCCTAAAATCTGCCCCAATGGCCGTTCATCTTGCATGCGGGTCCGGTGCATTTTCTTGAATGCTTTCACGATAAGCGCCTGTTTCGGCTTTTTGCCATCTATTTTTTCCAGCTCTTCATTTTTTCCATAAAATCGCATTAACATGCCGACGATGGCATTGGTACCGTAATGGGTTGCTGCTAATAAAATGCCGAGCTTGGCGTTATTTAAAAAACCGACCGCCATCGCTCCAAAAATAAATAAAGGGCTGGACGCATTGGAAAACGAAACGAGCCTTTCTGCCTCGATACGGGAGATTGCTTTTTTTTCTCTCAAAGAGGCGCTTATTTTTGCTCCGGAAGGATAACCGCTTGCCATTCCTACCATCCAAGCAAAACTGCCCACTCCCGGCACTTTAAAGAGAGGGCGCATGACAGGTTCAAATAGCACGCCGATGAATTGAACGACGCCAAAACTGATGAGCAATTCTGCCGTGATGAAAAAAGGAAGCAAAGAAGGGAACACGACCTCTCCCCAAGCAGAGAGCCCTCGGATGCTGGCATGAAGTGATTCTTCCGGGAATATGATTAAAGACAGAGTCAAAAATAGCGTAATCATAGCAAAGATAATAGTTTTGAATGTCTGGGCCAATGGATTACCTCCTTCATAAGCTCTCGAGCAGAAACTACTTGTCCTTTCTACTATACGCGAATGCCGGCTCTGAATATGAATATATTTTGAAGATAGCGGAAGGTGACGGAGGTTGAGAAATAGAAAAAGAACGGTTATATATTCATTTGCGCTTGTTTTATTTATGCTATTGCTGCTCACGTATGATCTTCCGTACTATGTCTACAAGCCCGGGCATGCCGACAGTTTGGATGGCATGGTGGAAATAGAAGAAGGGCAAAGAGGAAAAGGAGAACTTCACTTAGTGACGGTCAGCGGCGGGCAAGCAACGCCAATTCAGTATGCTTTAGCCAAATTTTTAGATTTTCATGACATCATGCCTATCGAGGAAGCGCGGCCTGAAGGGATAACGGATGAAGAATATATGCGGCACCAGTTGAAATTGATGGAAAACTCCCAGCAATCTTCCACGGTTGTCGCTTATCGGGCTGCAGGAGAGCATTACGAAATCAAACAGAATGGAATTTATATTGTAGGCGTCATGGAAGGAATGCCGGCTGAAAAGGTTGTTCAGCCAGGTGACCGGATCAATAAGGTAGACGGAAGAGAAATGAAAGAAGCGAGCGAATTGGTCGACTATGTGAATGGAAAGAAGCCGGGAGAGTCGATCGAAGTCCTGTTGGAGAGGGAAGGCGAGGAAATACTTGAGTCGATTGAAGTCAGTGCTTTTCCGGACGATGCGACTAAATCTGGAATCGGAATTCAATTGGTGAGCGATCAGAAAGTGACTGTCGACCCACCGGTCCATATAAAAAGCGGAAAAATCGGAGGGCCGAGCGCTGGACTTATGTTTGCACTAGAAATCTACAATCAGCTTACGGAAGAGGATATTACGAAAGGGTATCATATCGCCGGAACAGGGGAAATTGACTTTGAAGGAAATGTCTTAAGAATCGGCGGCATCGATAAAAAAGTCGTTGCGGCCGATCGGGAAGGAATTGACATTTTCTTTGCTCCGAATGAAGGCGGAGTAAAAGACTCCAATTATGAAGTTGCGAAAAAAACAGCGGAACAAATAGGCGCCGAGATGAAAATAGTGCCTGTCGATACATTCGATGACGCTTTGGACTATTTGGCGAATGTCGAAGCGAAGTAAAGCTTCATCTTGAGTGAATAGGCAGTCGGAACTCTTGTTTCCTCAATTTGTTTCTTGCTTCTGGAGGAAGCACGCTATAATAGACATTCGCTGCTTTTTCATCCAAAGCGACCGTTTCAGCGAATTTCCTGCTCAAATTTGCGATGATTGGCACGCTGACATGCTGTTTGATTCGATTCAAATGAGCCTGTCCCGTTTTAGACAATCCCAAAAGGCGGATGTAAGGAACGGTATCCATGCCGGTGAAGGAAGCGATAGCCTCTTTCGATGAATGGAGCAGTATGTGCGTAAATGTCCGTTGCAGCCTCGCTTGTGTATACCTGCGCGTTTTTACGCTGTCGATCCAGTCTGCGAAGGAAACGGCCTTTGCCGCTGTCCGTTTGATGCGGTTTTCCAAGCCTTCATCGACACCGTGGATATTTTTCAGTTCGCACGCTTCCATCGATAGGACGCGATACTGCAGGAACGGAAAATAATGATCCCACCTGTGCCATAAGCCTGCTATCTTTTTGTATTTCACAAGTTGTGAAGCGCTCATCTCGGGAAGAGCCGCTCTCGCTTTGCCGGTCAGCTCATTATTTTCGAGCTCTTTGCGGATGCTAGTCGCGCTTGCGATCGTCGTTGAAATTTCTTCATCATGAAATTTGTTTTGGATTCGCGGAATCGTAAGCGGTTCAATCGGCAAGCGGTATTTTTTGATTGTCTTCACATAGCTGAATCCTAGTATATTGTTTGGCTGGACCAAATCCATATCGGCGAGTCCGATTTCTTCATAAGCTTTGCCGCTCGCCTCCGGATAGGCGAGTCCTTCTTTCAAATATGTTTGGATCGATTTGTCATAAAGCGATTTGTTTTCTTGCAAATGGGCGATACTGGTTAAAAAATGGCCGATGTCTCCAGACTCGCTGCCGAAACAAATGGAAGAGGCGCCAAGCTCATGTAAAGAAAGCAAGGCTCCTTTGGCGAATAATTCGCTGCTTTGGACGGCATAAGGGTAGGGCAGTTCGACAACGATATCAGCTCCAGCGAAAAGAGCGGCGCGGGCACGATGAAATTTATCGATGATTGCCGGCTCTCCTCGCTGAAGAAACGGCCCGCTCATGATTGCAATGAGGCAGTCCGCGTCCGCTATTTGTTTCGCGTGCTCCAAATGATGCAAGTGGCCGTTATGGAAGGGGTTGTATTCAACAATCAATCCGCATGCTTTCACGATGAACAACTCCTGTACATTTAATCAATATCATTGTATCAAAGCTGATGGCGAGTATACAAACGATCCATCAGCAAAAAGGTTGACAAAAAATGATTTTCCTTTTAAAATAACTCTTGTTGCCTTGAGGTGATAATTATGAAGTTTTCGACGACAGAATTAAGAAACAACACGGTCGATGGTCCGGTTGTGTTTGATGAAATGGTGGATGTCTCCGAGTTGGAGAATTTGAACAATGATATTAGGCAAATCAATCCTGTTCGAGTGAAAGGGATCTGCACAGCCGATAAAGACGAATTCATTTTCTCTTTTTCAATCGAAGGCAAGATGATTCTGCCTTGCGCGCGCACTTTGGTTGATGTGGAATATCCTTTCGACATAAAGGCGACAGAGATATTTTCCGCTTCCGCTTTGGACGAAGCAGATGAAGAGGAAGACGTGCATCCGATTGCAGAGGAAGAACTCGATTTGACTCCATACATAAAAGAAAATATTATTCTGGAAACTCCTTATCGAGTCTTCTCTGATGAAAAAGCGCTTGAAGAAGGAGACGGCTGGTCATTTTTTGAAGAAGATGAACATGAAGCCGAACAAGAAAACAAGATTGACCCTCGTTTAGCGAAGTTGCAAAACTTATTGGATAAAAATAAGAAAAAAGATGAATGATCGCAATGTAGAATTTGATTCGTTTAAGGAGGTGGATGGCATGGCAGTACCAAAAAGAAGAACTTCTAAAAAAGTTACAAGACAACGTCGCACTCATAAAAAATTGCATGTGCCTGGTTTGATTGAATGTTCAAACTGCGGAGAACTGACTAAACCTCATTATGTTTGCAAATCTTGCGGACATTATGATGGAAAAGAAGTAGTGGAAGATTAAGTTGAATATATAGCACCGCCTCGAACGAAAGGCTTTACCGTCTGAGTGCATTAATGAGATTGCGACTCGGACATTTCCGTTTAAAGCCTTGAGGGTGCAAGCATAAACAGCAAACAGATCACAAATATGAAGTGGTCTGTTTTTTGATTTTTTGAAATTCCTGTATTGTGCCGGCGTTTGTGCTATGATAAATAATATTATATATTTTAAAAGAGGAGATTGTTTTGAGTAATTTAATTTCTTATGAAGAACAAAAAGAGTACGGCGTCATCGCGTTGAACCGGCCCGAAAAACGGAATGCGATATCCGTCGAGATGGCAAAAATGCTTTCCGAAATCTTAGATGAAATCAAAGAACGCCCGATTAAATTTTTAGTGATCAGAAGCACCGGCGATAAGGTCTTTTGCGCCGGCGGCGATTTGAACGACTTCCATGGCGCGCTGGATGAAGAAGAAGCGTACCGCACCCTTCATAAGATGAAGCAAGTGCTGATGAAGATTGTCACTTTCCCTGTCCCGACGATTTCGTTGCTTCAAGGCAAAGCCCTTGGCGGCGGTGCAGAACTGGCGACAGCATGTGATTTCAGAATCGCAAAAGAAGGGACTTCCTTCGGTTTCGTCCAGTCCAATTTGGGCATATTGCCAGGTTGGGGAGGCGGAGCTCTCCTCTATGAGAAAGTGCATCCGAGCTTTGCTTTGCACTGGCTGACAGAGGGGAAAATGCATAGCGTTGAGACGCTCAAGCAAAAAGGATGGATTCATCAAATTGTCCCAGCGGCAAATTGGGATGTTGAAGATAAATTGTTGGCGAACTATTTGAATAAGTCATTCGAACAGATGAGTCTTTTGAAGAGCCAATATTTGGAGGCCCTTTCCGTGCCGACATTGCTCGAAAAAATGGAGAAAGAATCTGCACGCTGCGCCAGCCTTTGGGCTTCTGAAACGCATAAACAAGCCGTCGAAGCATTCCAGAACAAGTAAAAAAGGACGAGCCTATTTTTAGTTTCGGAAAAAAATGCTGACATATTCTTTGCCTTCTATTCTATCAGTGAAGATTCTTGCATACATTGATAGAAATGATGGAGGGGGAAGAATATGAATAGGCCTAGACAAGATGCATGGACAAAGGAAGAAGATGAATTGCTTGCAGACATTGTTCTCGGTCATATACGGAGCGGCAAAACTCAGTTGGAAGCATTCAGACAAGCCGGAGAAGCGTTGTCGCGCACGCCTGCTGCCTGTGGATTCAGATGGAACGCATCTATCAGGAAACAATATGCGGAAGCGATAGATAAAGCGAAAAATAGCCGGAAACAAACATTGTATGAAAAAGCGCATTCGCTTCATTTCGATGAGCAGCATACGATAGAGTCTGCTATCTCGATGTTGGAGAAGATGAAAGAAAATGTTTCCAAAACAAAAGAGGATGCGACCGATGACAAAGAAAAAATCATTCTCCAGTTGAAAGAAGAAAACGGAAGGTTGGAAGATGAAATCAAACGGTACCGGGAAGCGTGGACAGAAATGAAAAATATATGGGAATGGATAGAAAATAAAAATGAACATTAATTTTTATTAATGTTCATTTTCTATTTATTGGAATCGTTCGCATTTTTTATCTATTTTCATTATTTAGAACGGTAAGCGCGCGAAAGGTTGATTGTCTATTCATTTTTCATCTCTGTGGCATCTGCTTCCTCTTTTGACTTCGGTGTCGGATGGGGAGGCTTTATCGCTTCTTTTACTCCGGGAGGCATCCAAATATACGGGTTCTCTCCCAAATCCCTTTCCAAATTGTACGAGGCCGCTTCAAAGCCCATCCGCTCCCAAAACGTATGGGAATCGAATTTAGGGTTCGTTTTAATCGGCAATTTGAAACTCTTGGCATAATCGATGAGCATTTTGCCGTAACCTTGATTGCGGTAGTCCGGCAATACTTCCAGTTTGAACAATACTAAGTAATCTTGCGGCGGATTGAAATAGTCATCATACTTTGCAGATCTTTCATACAGACTCATTCTTGCCACTAAATTGTTTCCAAAGTAAATTCCATAAAAAGGCGACTTGCTATCGTTCTCGATAAATTCATTTTGCAAATCTTCCAACATCGATAGTTCTTGGTTGCCGTATGCTTGAAACCGCTTAAAATCTTCCAAAGTCTTGTAATTGATGAGCAGCCTCTCTACTTTTACACCTGCCATAAGATCAATTCCTTTCCACATCTATGTTGTTTATCTCTTTCATTTATTATAGTATAAATAAATATATAATGAAATGGATCATAAATTTCATGCGATACATTTTTTCTATATCAATGTATATGCATTTATTATAGGATGAGGGATTGGAATGAATATCGGAATTATTGGCGGCGGCTCCATCGGCCTTTTGCTTGCAGGTTATTTGAGCGAAAAACATGCCGTCACTTTATATGTGAATAGAAAACAGCAGGAAGACGCTCTTTTGAACAATAAGTTGCGTGTTTTTAAGTCTTCCGCTCTTTATAGAGAGGTTTCGGTTCCAGCGAAGCAACTAAAAGACGCAGGGCGGGAAGATGTTTTTATCGTTTGCGTGAAACAACCCCATATCGAACAGGTCGTGCAATTGCTCCGTCGGTTGGACTTCGATGTGCCGCTTCTATTTTTGCAAAATGGAATGGGCCATCTTGAAAAAATAAAGCAGCTTTCCCAATCGACATATGTAGGAATCATCGAACATGGCGCTAGCCGAGAGAACGATTCTTGCGTGAACCATTTAGGGACGGGAAAAATCAAATTGGCTGCCTGTACGGGGACAAGCAGCGAGCTTTCCATGCTCATTCAGCAGTTGCATCAAGATACGTTTCCATTTGAATCAACCGATGATTGGGAAGCGCTATTGAAGGAAAAATTGATCATCAATGCGGCGATCAATCCGCTGACAGCATTATTCGATATCCCAAACGGAACAATCGCCAGCAATGAACACATCCGTCTCCTGGCCGAATCATTATGCAAAGAAGCTGCTGATGCATTGGATTTGGATTCGGAGACAGCTTTTCAGCGCGTGTTGGAAACAGCAAGGAACACGAAGGAGAACACTTCTTCGATGAGAGCGGATATTCTTGCCGGCCAAAAGACGGAGAATGAAGCGATTTCGGGATATATCCTTCAATGTCAAGGAATGGAAAAAGCACCGTACACTGCATTCGTTTATCGAAGCATTCTCGCATTGGAAAAGAAAGGGCAATCGGTTTATGATTCATCCGTTCTTTGACAACGATGTGCAGCTGTTCTTCATCATCATTCCTGTAGCCGCCACAATCATCGTCTATTTTGTGAACCGATATTTTTTAAAAAATCATTGGAAAGCGATTCATTTCACCGTGCAAACGACGGCGATATTTTATTTGGTAGCGGTTGTTCTGTTATTGGAAAAACTTTTCGGTCAACCGATCATCGGCACCGTCTTGATCATTTTGATCGTCATCTTATCAATTATTTTAATTTGGCAACGGAAAAGGAAGACGGAGGTCGTTCTCTTGGACGGTTTGAAAATATTGCTCAGGATCTGCTTTCTCTCCTTCGGTCTATTATACTTGCTCTTGATTTCTTATGAGATTTTTATCGCTGTCTATATAAATTATTTAGATTGAAACAGATTGGATGAAATGATACCTCTTTTCCGATACAATACAAGTGGATAAATTAAATTAAAGGAGTATGCGATTCTTATGCGGATCAAGCCCATCGATCTTGAAAATTCGAATCAATTGGTCCAAGATTATTTGGACACGCAAAGCGAAATACATTCTTTTTTCGATTATCGTCCTTCTGACGCGGATGAGAAACGTTTGGCGGATTTGAGAGAGCGTTCATTTCAGAGGGATAAATTGGTTCAAGTTTTACATAAAATGAATATTGCATGGGATGCGCCCCGAGAAACGTTGGATCAAATCGAAAGATTGAAGGATGGCGAGAGTGTCGTCGTCATCGGCGGACAGCAAGCAGGCCTATTGACAGGGCCGATGTATACGGTCAATAAAGTCATTTCTATTTTAAAGCTTGCCAAAGAAAAAGAAGCAGGCTTGAATGTTCCTGTCATCCCGGTATTTTGGATTGCTGGCGAAGACCATGATTATGATGAAATCAATCATATTTTTTCCCGCTCTGACAATAAATTATACAAGCATGCAACGACACAGCAGCTATATTTCAAACAACCGATTTCATCCGTTGAAATCGACAAGGAAAAAACGTTGCAGTGGATAGAACGTGCATTCCACGATTTGAAAGAGACGCAACATACAAAAAAACTATATGAGTCCATCGCTTCTTGTCTGCATGAATCGGCATCATACGTAGATTTCTTTGCGCGCCT
>Ga0079226_10003207_pt1 | contig 12575 bp, 9 predicted proteins | sample Poulit2014_FD_76345 | JGI IMG/M metagenome (GOLD analysis project Ga0079226, IMG submission 76345) | Agricultural soil microbial communities from Georgia to study Nitrogen management - Poultry litter 2014 | ecosystem: Environmental > Terrestrial > Soil > Agricultural land | place: USA: Georgia... | reverse complement strand
TGAACAATTTTAATTTTAGTATTTTTATACTTATACATATATATTCCCCCTATTGGATCTCTTCATTCGTTAATATCTAAATTTTATATCTTAGATCTTTTTCTATCTTTTCTATAAACTATCACCTTATATAATTCACCAATTAATAAAGGTACTAAGGCAAAAGTAAAAACTATTCCCCATTCTGTTAAATTTAAAGGTACAGTATGAAATGCTGTTTGCATAAAAGGTATATATAATACTACTAGTAATAATATAAAAGAAAATAATGTGGCATATATCATACTCTTATTAGAAAATATTCCTATCTCTAGTAATATATATCGTTCAGATCTACTGGAATAAGCTCTCACTAATTCTGCAGTAATTAATGTAGCAAAAACAATAGTTCTAGCTAATTCTAGATTTCCTGGGAATGTATTTAATCCCCATATATATGATAATAAAGAAACAGTAGCTATACTAATACTTTCAATTCCAATAGCTATTGCCATAGGTTTATCAATTATTGACTCTTTCGGTTCTCTAGGCTTATCCCTCATAATACTTGGATCTCCTTCTTCTATACCTAAAGCTAAAGCTGGAAAACTGTCTGTTACTAAGTTTAACCAAAGTAATTGTATAGGTAATAATGGAACAGGTAAATTCATAAATATACTCCCGAATACTAATAATATCTCTCCAATATTACAAGATAATAAGAAAAATATAAATTTTTTTATATTACTATATATAATTCGTCCTTCTTCTACTGCTGACACTATACTAGAAAAGTTATCATCAGTTAATACTATTTCAGCTGTATTCTTAGCAACATCTGTACCTGTGATGCCCATCGCTATACCTATATCTGATCTTTTTAATGCCATGGCATCATTAACCCCATCTCCTGTCATAGCTACTACTTCTCCATTATCTTTTAAAGCAGATACTATCTTAACTTTATGTTCTGGAGATACCCTAGCATATACAGTTTTTTCCTTTACTACTTCTTTTAATTCTTCTTCATTTAATTCATCTATCTCTTCACCGATCATAGTTTCGTCCATGCTACTAGCAATATCTAATTCTTTAGCTATAGCAAAAGCAGTCTCTCTATAGTCACCAGTAATCATAACTGGTAATATTCCTGCTTCTTTGCATTTATTAATAGAGTCTTTTGTCTCTGGTCTAGCAGGATCAATCATTCCTACTAATCCTACAAACACCATCTGATTTTCAATTTTTTCTGGATCAATTTCTTTAGGTAGATTATTCTGTTTTTTATATGCTAAGGCTAATACTCTTAAAGCATTTTTGGCTAAATAATTATTTACATTTGATATCTTTCTTTGTGTATCTTTATCTAAATCTATTTCTCTACCTTCTACTAATATACTTTCACATCTTTCTAATATTACATCTGGTGCTCCTTTAGTTAAAGACACTATTTCCCCTGATAAAAATCCTTTATGAAATGTTGTCATCATTTTTCGTTTTGAATCAAAAGGTATTTCTTCAATTCTAGGATACTTTTTGTTTATATCTTCTTTATCTATATTAGCCTTTCCAGCTAATGTTATTAGAGCTCCCTCGGTTGCATCTCCTCTCATTTTATAATTATTATCTTCTACATCAAGATTTGCATCATTATTTAATACTCCAATAGACAATAAAGTTTCTAAATCCACTACCTCGCTTATACCTATATTTTTATCATTCGCTCGAAATTCTCCAGATGGATCATATCCAGTTCCAGTAATATCTATAATTTTATTATCAGTAAATACCTTTACTGCAGTCATCTCGTTTTGAGTTAAAGTTCCTGTCTTATCAGAACATATAACTGTAGTACTACCTAATGTTTCTACAGCTAATAATTTCTTTACTATAGCATGTTGTTTTACCATCTTATTCATAGCTAAAGCTAATACAATCGTTACTATAGCTGGTAATCCTTCTGGTATAGCTGCTACAGCTAAACTGATAGATACCATAAGCATTTCTAATGTATCTTTCCCTTGAATTAAACCCATAGCAAATACAACTATACATACTGCAATAGTAATAATTCCTAAATATTTCCCTAATTCATTTAAACTTTTCTGTAAAGGTGTTAATTCTTCATCGATATTTTGAATAGTAGTTGAAATTTTACCTATTTCTGTATCATCACCTGTCGCTGCTACTATTCCCCGACCACGCCCATAACTTACCATAGTACTCATATAGGCCATATTCAGTCTATCCCCTATTGGAACATCTTTTTCATACTCTATATCTGAATCCTTCTCTACAGCAATAGATTCACCTGTTAAAGCAGCTTCCTCAACCTTCAAATTTGAACTTTCTATCAATCTTAAGTCTGCAGGTATAATATCTCCAGTTTCTAAAATTACTATATCTCCTGGAACTAAATCTTTAGTTGAAACTATTTTTACTGCCCCTCCCCTATAAACTTTAGCATCTGGAGAGGTCATTTCCTGTAATGCATCTAAAGCCTTTTCCGCTTGACCTTCCTGATATATTCCTAAGGATGCATTAATTACGACAATAGCCATAATAACTATTGCATCTCTTTGTTCACCTAAAAATATAGATATAACTGCTGCTACTATTAAAATTATTACTAAAATATCTGAAAACTGGTCTATTATTCTAGCAATTAATCCTTTTCTAGGCTCCTCTTTAAGTTCATTAGTACCATATCTTTTTAATCTACTCTGAGCTTCAATCTCCGTAAGACCTTTTCCCATATTAGAATCTAGTAAATTAAATATTTCATTTTTATCACGTTTATACCAACTCACCTGTTATCCCCCTTATCTTTTCATATATTTATTATATTCCTATAATAAAAAGCTTGTCTAATTTAGTATATTCTATATAATAGATTTAATGCTTATTATTAACAAATCCTTATAAATTAAAATCCTTTTACTATATTCAACCTATTTATATAATAACAGCTTTTAATTCTTTTATAAACATAAATATTTTATTGGAGGTTAATATATGACACAAAACACTTTTGATCCCTTAAGAGAAGTACTAAATCAGATAAAAACTGCTTGTAATATATTGAATTTGGATAAGTCGGTATATGAATTGTTGAAAAATCCTCAAAGATTTATAGAAATCTCTATTCCTGTTAAAATGGATAATGGTGAAACCAGAGTTTTCAAAGGATATAGATCTCTTCACAATAATGCTTTAGGTCCTGGTAAAGGTGGTATAAGATTTCATCCTGATGTAAATCCATCTGAAATTAAAGCTTTATCTATATGGATGACATTTAAATGTTCTATTGCTAATATTCCATATGGTGGAGCTAAAGGTGGAATTGCTGTAGATCCATCTACATTATCACAAGATGAATTAGAAAGGTTATCTAGAGGATATATTCAAGGCCTATATCTGTATTTAGGAGATAAAATAGATATTCCAGCACCAGATATTAATACTAATAGTCAAATTATATCTTGGATGTTAGATGAATATGTTAAATTAACAGGAAAATATACACCTGGAACTTTTACTGGGAAACCTTTGTCATTAAGTGGATCTAAAGGCAGACAAGAAGCAACAGGGGTTGGAGTTTCAGTAATAGCAAAAGAAACTTTAAAAAAAATAGGATTAAATATTAAAAATAGTACAGTTAGTATACAAGGTTTTGGTAATGTAGGTAGTTATACTGCTAAATATATGGAAAAATCTGGTGCTAAGGTAGTTTCTATTGGACTTAGAAATTTAGCTTTATATAATGAAGACGGATTAAATTATAAAGATTTAAAAAAGTATCTTAAAACACATAAGGACTTATCTAATTATCCTAATGCTGATAAAATATCTTTAGATAAATTTTGGTCCTTAGATACAGATGTCTTAATTCCAGCTGCTACAGAAAATGTTATTAATAATAAAAATGCGCAACAAATTAATTCTAAATTAATTTGTGAAGCAGCTAATGGACCTATCACTTCTTCCACTGATAAGATATTAGAAGATAGAGGAATTTTAGTTGCACCTGATATTTTAACTAATGCAGGAGGAGTTATTGTTTCATACTTTGAATGGGTCCAAAATCTCTATGGTTATTATTGGGAATCTGAAAAAATTGAGAAAGAACAAAAAAAATATATGATAGATGCATTTCATAATATTTTTCATATCATTAAAGAATATGATATTAGTTTCAGACAAGCAGCATATATAAGTTCTATTAAAACAATTTCTAATGTAATGAAATTAAGAGGTTGGTATTAATTTAAAAAGCATCTATTTGATAAAACAAATAGATGCTTTTTGAATTAATCTTTTTTAAGTTTTACATCTGGCTCTCTTGGTAATTTAAATAATGGTATAAATTTATCTAATCCAGTTAAAGTTAAAAATAAAATAGAAATTACTGCAATTATTGCCATAAAATTATATTTCATAATATCCCATACTTGAAATTCATATAAAGGGAAAACTGAATTTGCAATACCTGTAAAATAGGCCACATATACATGCCAAGGAATTAGTTGAGATCCAAATACAGCAAGTGCATCGGAGAAGGTTGCATTTCTTAAAGAAAGAGCATACATATCTTCTTCATTACCTTCAACATTATCTTTTGTTAATTCCTTTATAATAGGTCCTATCGTTACTATTTGTGCCATCTCATCAGCTAAAGCTGCATTTCCTAAAATAGATAGTATTCCATTAGCAAACATTAACTGCCTTACATTTTTTACTCTCTTTATAATAAAATCTGATAAAGGTTTAAAAGCATCTAGCTTTCCCATTATTCCACTAAAGGCTCCCATCCACATCATCATAATTATTACCCAAGAACCTGCATCTGTAAATCCAGTATATATCAAATCTAAAAATTCCTTTATAGAACCTACAGTTCCACCTAATACCCCGAAAAAAAACGAAGATACTATACCTATTCCTAAACATACTATGGTAGGTAATCCTTTGATAGCCATAACTAAAACTAATAATAATGGTGTTATCATGTAGAAAGGCACACCTTCTTGAACTTGATTTAGCAATTCAACTGCAGAAGAATTTTCTATCATTAGTCTATCCCAAACTTCTGGTGGAATTCCTTCTATCGCATCAGAAGCACTACCTGCTACGGAGGGTAAATTTAAACTAAAAACATAGAATAATATTGAAGCAGACAATAAACAAAATATTGACCAGACACCTTGATGTCTAATCCTATCTATTACTTCCACTTCTTGAATTCCAGAACTTATAACAGTAGTTTCAGAAATGAGTCCAATATTATCCCCAAAACAAGATCCACCAGCTATTGCACCTAAGGTTAATAATATATTACCATCTACTATATGATTTAACCATAAAAACATTGGTGCTGTTGCCGCAAATGTACCCCAGGATGTCCCAGTTGCCACAGATAATATAGCAGTAACTATAAAAGTAATAACAGCTATGGTCCTTGCAGAAAGTCCTAAATTTAGAGACATATTAATAATAGCTGCACCTACACCAGTTGACATAAAAATTTCTGCCATAGCATAAGCAAACATTAATATAAAAAATACTAATTGAAGACCTTTTACATTTTCAATAGCTGCATCCATTATTTCATTGAATTTCATCTTCTCTGTTATATAAGCTATAATGGCAGCATAAATAGTTGCTATAGCTCCTATAATCACAATATCTAAATCTAATCCTCCAATATTACTACCTATCATTAAGCCTGCCAATAGAAATACTGGAGTTATTTTAATTAATCCTTTCATCTTATTATATCTTTCTCTCCTATCTATAATTATATATTATTAAACAACACTACCATTTTAACATTAAAAGAACATCTTATCTAGATAAGATGTTCTTTTAAAAAATTAATCTTATTTCTAACATAAAATAATATATTAATTGTCTACTATTTTAGTCTCATAATTTATGTTTCTTGCCTTGCTAAGTATAGCATTAAATGACCAATAATTCTATTGAGATAATTTTATTATTATTACTTATCCTTATTTATACATCTTAATTCAGGTACCAAATTATCTGGTGTCTCACCTTTTAGCGCTTGAATTAGATTTTTAGCTCCTACTTTTTTCATTCTATCTAAAGTTCTATGTGTAGAAGCACCTATATGTGGTACTGTAATAACATTTTTTATTTTTAAAAGTGGACTATCTTTATCTATTGGTTCATATTCAAATACATCTAATCCAGCAGCCCATATCTCTTTATTTTCTAAAGCCCATATTAATGCCTCTTCATCTACTACAGCTCCTCTAGATGCATTTATAAAGATACTATCCTTCTTCATTAATGAAAATTCTCTTTTCCCCATTAAATGATAAGTCTTATCAGTTAAAGGAGTCATAGACACTACAAAATTACTTTTCTTTAAAAGAGAATCAAAGTCTAAATACTTTACACCTAAGTTCTTTTCAACTTCTTTTTTTCTATTTCTATTATAATAATATACATTCATATCAAATCCTAATTTAGCCCTTCTAGCAACTTCCTCTCCAATTCCACCCATTCCAATAATTCCTATTGAAGTTTCACTTACATCTTTTCCATAAAAGTTATTATCATGGCCTTTTTCCCACTTTCTCTCTTTTACTACTCTATCTAATTCGGGAATTCTCCTGGCAGCTCCTAATATTAATCCGAATATTAAATCTGCAACTGTATTATTAGATGATCCAGCTGCATTAGTTCCTATTATTCCTCTTTCTTTCATTATATCGGTATCAAAGTTATTATATCCAACTGTAAAATTACTAATCACTTTCAGATTAGGACCATGATCTAGTAAATTCTCATCTATTTTAATCATAGGTAGTAATGCGCCTTCTACATCTTTAATCTTTTCTACAGCTATATCATAAGTTAAAGGTTCATCCCTATCCCATATAGTATAATCACAGTATTTACCTATATATTCTTCAATCTCCTTTGGTATTTTTATCCCAATGAACACCTTTGGTTTTGTCATATAACATTCATCCTTCCTAGATTAACATTATGTCCATTATTATGTATACCCAAATATATATATTATAGTAAATGAATTATAAACAAATTATAATGATCATTATAGATTTATTTTATTATAAAATGAATTGTCATCTTTCTATATAGTCAATAAAAAGCTAGGATTAATCCTAGCTTTTTATTTATATTAAAATAACAAATGCATAAATAGTGCTACAAAAGGCATTGCTATTAAGGTTCTTTCTAAAAATAATATCATAAGTTCTCTAAATTTTAAAGGGATACCTGTATTCATTATAACTACTACTGATTCAGCTAAAAATATTATTTGAACCATAGATACTGTTGTCACGAAAAATCTCGTTTTTATATGCAATTGAGTAACTTGATCTGCTATAGTTAAGACTGGAATAAACATTTCTGTTATACCTGTCGGAACAGCTGCCGCTGCCACCATTGCATCAGGTACACCTAACAATTTGGTAAATGGATAAAAAGCATATCCTATTATATCAAATATAGGTGTATATTTAGCTGCAATCATACCTAATATACCTATAGAACATAGAAGAGTAACAACTTTAGGCATTACTGGAAACGCATCTATAACAGAATCTACAATTCTTTTTGGTACACTTCCAGAAGTATAAGCTCGAATAGTTGCTCTATGAGCCCCAGTCTTTACTATCCCATCTTCTGATCCTGCTTTTAATGCTTTTCTTTCTTCTTCAGTTTGAACTGTTCCATCTATAAATTCATTTGTCTTTCTATTTAAAGGATATATTCTAGAACATATTGCTGCTAATACAAAAGTTATAAAAAAAGATACTCCATAAGTTAATAAGAAATATTCTCCTATATCAGCTGTTGTCATTACTAAATGGGCATAACCTATAGAAACTGCACTAAAACAGCTAGCTATAATAGCTGCTTCTTTTTTTGTATACATCTTAGAGCTATACATTCTACCAGTTAATACTATTCCCATTGTAGTAGACCCAACAAATGAAGCTGTAGCATCTACAGCACTTTTACCTGGAGTCTTAAATAAAGGCCTCATAAGAGGTTCAAGAAGTACACCTAAAAAGTCTATTAATCCATAATCTGCTAAAAGCGGTAAAAATATAGCACCTACTGGAATTATAAAAGAAACACCTATAACTACACCAGGAATAACCATTTCTCCAGTAGACTCTCCTACTATTATATCAGGTGCATTGTACACTCCTATTTTATTTAGGAAATAAAATAGAATAAATATTCCACCTAGCATATATAGTATGGGATGAATAACTGAATCTGCCTTATAATAATCATACATTTTACTTCCTTTTTTAGAAAAATATTTACCTATAATACTTGTTATACCTGTCGCCATTAAAATTATAGTACATAATAATAATGCTCCTACAGGCTCTCCATTTATGACTATTAACCCTTCAACAAAATCTATAGCTCCTTGGTATATGATTCCAAAAGGAATATCTCCATCTATAGGAACAAAAAATACAAATGCAGCAATAATAGACAATAGAAGTGATAATAATCCATATTTTCTATTATCCCTTTTATTCAATTCTATAGAATCTAATACCTGAGGTTCATTTAAATCTAATTTTCCTAAATCATAATCTTTATTCTCACTAAGATTTATCTTAGGTTTTTTATCCATGTTGATATCCTCCTTACATTGTTCCTTATAAAAGAAAAATTTTTTACAGGCTGCTATCACTATACTTTCTAGCAGCCTGTAATCTTTAATCAGATTCTGAAGTCACCTGGATATCTAAAGATTCATCAAACATTAAATGATATTCTAATATTTGTTCTATCTTAAATCCTTGTAGCCCTAAATAATGTTTTACATTATTTAATAAATACTCAAGTTTAACTGGACCAACTAATTCTGATCCTGTAACAGTCACTCCATATTTTTCAGCTTCTATCTTTACTAATTCAAATGCCCTATAAATAGGTGTTTGGGCACAGTCAAACATATTCATAGAAACTACTACCCCTTCTCTCTCTGGAAACTTAATTCCTACTGCTCTTATAGTTGAGAACCCACCACTTGGTCCTCTTAAAGTTTTTGCTATCCTTTTAGCTATACTAACATCCTCAGTCTTTAAAAATATATTATATGCAGTTAATCCTTCCATATCAGCAGATACAATAGTAGCACCTGATTTAGAACTAAGTTTTCCATCTTTAGATAAGTCAGGTTCTCTACCTTCACGCTCAGGATTAGCTTCATCTTCTAACAACTCTTTTAATCCTTCGTATTGCCCCTTTCTTATAAAGCTAATGCTCTCTTTATCTTTAGTTCTTGCATTTTCTCCAGAAAAATATATTGGTACACTATATCTCTCATATAATTCATTACCTATTTCTTCCGCCAACTTTTTACATTCATCTAGTGTTATATTAGACAATGGAAATAAAGGTATAGTATCTTGTCCACCTATTCTAGGATGTGTTCCTTCTTGTTCAGTCATATCTATTAACTCATATGACTTAGCTGCCATTTCTAATAATGCTTCTTTTAACGGTTCTGGTTCACCTATCATCGTTAAAACAGTTCTATTGAAATCGTATTCTGGCTCAACAGATATAAGTTTAACCCCTTTTTTGTTTCTAATAGTATCAGATATCTCTTTTATAACTTCCTCTCTTCTACCATCACTAAAATTAGGTACTGCCAGTACATATTGTTTTTTCATTTCATTTCCTCCTTTAAAATATTCTAATAATATATAATCTTTTTATTACAAATAAATTTTACACCTTCAAATATAGATTAAATATTAGTTTAATTTCTACCATTAGCATAATGCAATAAATATGCCATATTTTAATTCTTATTATACATACACCATTTAAACCTCTAAAGCTGTCAGATAAGTCTTGATTTTTAAGTTATTCCTTCACTTCTAATTAAATTTACAACCAAAAAAGTAAGTCCTAAAGGAAATATTTCCTTTAGGACTTACTTTTTAGTTACTTTTCTATGATATCTATATTGTATAGCATAAAAGAATTTTTTCTTGTATTAAGAATTATTTCCTCCGTAATCTAGTTCTATACCTAATCTTTTTGCTTTCTTTCTTAAAGTACTATTTTCAAGTCCTGTTTTTTCACTTAATTCATGTATATCTTGAGATCTTTCTAGATATTTCCTAATGAGTACTTTTTCGTATTCATATACATGATCCTTAAAATTCCTTTCCTCATTTAAATCATATAATGAATAATTTTCAACTTCCCCCTGAGGTATATTATCTTTATCTATTATATCTGAAGAACTTGTTACTACAAGTCTTTCAATTTCATTTTCTACTTCTCTCACATTTCCAGGCCAAGGGTGATTTATAAGCAATTTCATAGCCTCACCTGAAATTTCCTTATTAAAGCCATATTTCTTATTTAACTTTTCTAAAAATAAATGTATAAGGGGAACTATATCCTCTCTTCGTTCTCTTAAAGGAGGTATCTTTATATATATTACTTTTAATCTGTAGTATAAATCAACTCTAAATTTCTTTTCCTCTACCATCTTTTTAAGATTCCTATTAGTAATTGCTATTATTCTAATATCTAAGTTTACATCTTTTACACTTCCAAGTTGCCGTATTTTCTTTTCTTGAATAACTGATAAAAGTTTTACTTGCAGACTTAATGGTAATTCACCTACTTCATCTAGAAGTAATGTTCCACCATTTGCCGCTTCTATTAATCCTACTTTCCCTCCTCTTTTAGCTCCAGTAAATGCTCCTTCTTCATATCCAAAAAGTTCTGATTCTATAAGAGCAGGTGACAAAGATCCACAATCTACCTTTATAAAAGGTTTGGATTTCCTATTGCTATTTTCATGTATATACCTACTTAGTATTCCTTTACCTACACCAGATTCCCCTTCTATTAATATATTAGAATCTACCCTTCCTACTCGTAAAGCAAGATGTTTTATTTCCTCCATTTTTTTACTTTTAGATATTATATCCCCATCCATAACCTTTAATGTAGTTAATTCATTAGAAATCTTTCTATTAATACTTTGTAATTCTTTGATTCTCTCTCGAAGTTTCATTATATTTGTCATATCTACAACATTTATAACTACATATACCAATGTTTTCTCTTTAAAGATTGGAATTCCCGTTGAATAAATATGTCTATCATTTACCCTCTGAGCTATCCCCATTTTCTTTTCTTCTTCAATAACTTTCAATCCTATCGAATCAGAATATACCCCATCATCTACTAAAGTCTTCATATTTTTTCCAATTATCCATCTACTATCTATACCTTCAATCCTTTCACAAGACTTATTATAAAGTACTGTGGTACCCTCAAAGTTTAATATATGAATTCCAATATCTATTGAATTAAAAAAATCCGTTAAAAATTCATCATTAAAATATTTCATATACACTCTCCTAATAATATCTTTTATAAATAAACTTTCTAGATGATAAATGATGTAATTCTTATTATTTCAAAAAAATCATCTGTTTCGAATAAGATACTAGATGGAGGACTATGTATTGCACCTGGATAAAAAGCGTTTTTATAAGCATTCCATGTGATTTATATTTTACATCTAGTTTAAAACTTTTAGGTAAATTTATTCTATTTTTACTTAAATCTTCTTTTAATGATTCTTTCATATGTTCACATATACCTTTGTCTTCACTTAAGAATGCAACAGGTACTCCTATATATTCTGCAATATAACTATATAATGAAAATTTACCTATATATTTTTCATATAGTCTATTATTGAGCTATTCACAGTATGAGCTAATGAATTATCATTAGAACCTCCATATGTATGGTATCCTACAAATCCTATCGCATGAAAACTATCATCAATACTCTGCAACATTTTATAAGGATGTCCACTCCAGCCTCTAATCAGTTTCACATTCTCTAGTAACATTGATGGATCTATATTTCTTCCTAGACCATGAGCATCCTTTACTAAATTTTTTGTGGCTCCGGCTATATTAGCTCCTCACACGCAGTAGCTACTTCTTTAGTTATCTATTTTACAAAATAAGGATAATCTGCTGATGAACGTTTCCCCTCCTTCCACTAGCTATTCCTGAAACTCCTTCAATATTTGCACTTATAAAGATCTTTAATTCTATTCCCCCTATTTAATAAATCAAATATACTACTTTTTAACTTAAATTATTATATCATAAATCCTAAACATAAAAAACAGGCTAGAACATAAATTGTTCTAGCCTGTAATATCTTGGCGTACCCTGAGGGATTCGAACCCCCGACCTTCTGATTCGTAGTCAGACACTCTATCCAGCTGAGCTAAGGGTACTTAAAACTTAAACCCCATAGGAATACGAATTTTCCTATGGGGTTTTATGGAGCGGAAAACGAGATTCGAACTCGCGACCCTCGCCTTGGCAAGGCGATGCTCTACCACTGAGCCATTTCCGCAGATTTGCTCTCTATAATAATAAAATGGTGGAGGAGACTGGATTTGAACCAGTGAAAGCTTAGCTAACGGATTTACAGTCCGTCCCCTTTAGCCACTTGGGTACTCCTCCGATTTAGTTAGATTAAATGGAGCTGGCGAGAGGAAT
>Ga0079226_10003206_pt1 | contig 12577 bp, 12 predicted proteins | sample Poulit2014_FD_76345 | JGI IMG/M metagenome (GOLD analysis project Ga0079226, IMG submission 76345) | Agricultural soil microbial communities from Georgia to study Nitrogen management - Poultry litter 2014 | ecosystem: Environmental > Terrestrial > Soil > Agricultural land | place: USA: Georgia... | reverse complement strand
CCCCAGTGTAGGCGCGAGCACGTTCGCTGTGCACCCGACGCGGAGGTGCTCCCGCCGCTGCCCGCACCCGGCGCCGAGGGGCTCCCGCCGCTGCCAGCGCCCCTGCGGTCGGTGTGGCACCGCCGTGCACGTCGAGATGGATTCGGACAGCGCTTCGACGCTCACTGTCGGTGGCTCTGGGCACCGAACGGCGGTATCCCGTCTCCCATCTCCTCGAGCTGAGCGACGATCTCACGGGGATTGCGCTCGCCGACCTGCTTCTGCAGGAACGGGGTGCAATCCAGCAGGACGTCTCGGACCGGTCGCAGGACGGCCGGTGTGTGGTGGAAGATCTGTCCGAGCCGATAGGCGGACTCAACCTGTGCGGTCGTATGCGGGATGCGGACGGCATCGTAGTGAGCAAGCGCCGTTGAGATCGCCGCGGTGTTGCCCAGATCGACATCGCGGAGGATCTGACCGAGGAAGTACCCATCGCAGATCGACATTCCGGCACCATAGGCGGCATACGGCGACGTGGAATGTGCGGCATCGCCTGCCAGAGTGATGCGCCCGCGAGACCACCGCTGGAGAGGTTTTCGATCCCGGATCACCCACCGCTGAACGTGGTCGTCGTCAGTGGCCTCGATGAGCGAGGTCATGGGATCGCCGAAATCGGTGCGCGCTCGACGCAGGGCAGCGGCACGCAGATCGGACGGTGGCGGGGAATCGGGATCGCATGCCCCGAGCACCCACCATTGGAACCCGTCCTGTTCCTCGTGACGAATGGAGGTGCAGGATCCCTGGTGAGTTCGTGAATGGGCGATGGTGCATTCGCCGGTTTCCGCCGTGGGCACGTCCTCGAAGGTGAAGCCGCCGATGATCTGCAGGCGGTGTTCTCGTTTCGGTTCCGCGCCCCACAGGTGCGCTCGGGTGATCGAGTCGATTCCGTCCGCTCCGATCAGCAGGGGAGTGGTGAGGTGGGAGCCGTCCGACAATGTGAGCCTGACATGGTCGCCTCGATCACTGATGTCCGTCACCTGCTGGTTGGTTCTGAGAACGCCTGCGGGAAGAGCCTCGAGCATGCGCCGATACAGCTGGGGTCGGAGCATCCCGATGAAACCCCCGCCGTATTCGTCGATGATGGCCTGGGGCAGCCGGATATCTGCGCGGACGCGGCCACGCGCATTGCGGAATGTCGAATGGCACGGTGCGCCGAGGTCCTCCGTGTCAACGCCCATCTCGTTGAGTGCTTTGATGGGCGGTGGCCACAGGTTGAGGATATTCCCGGCGGGCCGGGCCTCTCCATACCGTTCGAGGATCACCACCTCATGCCCTGCCGTGGAGAGGGCAAGAGCGCTCGCCATGCCGGCGGGGCCGCCTCCGAGGATGACTATCGGATTCTGGTGGGCTGCGGTTGTCATCGGTTCCTCGTTGAACTGATCTGCTCTGAACGGACTCGGTTTCATCCGCATTTAAATTGTAAGAGCTTTACAGTTTGTCGGTGATCGTTCCTGTTGATGCCCGGTATCAGTGAAACGACTGTGGGGATCAGCCTGACCGGAGGCACGTCCGACCGTCAGTGATGCGGCAGAATGCGGGTATGAGCGAAACCGTGCGGCCGCCGCGCCAGTCGAGGAGTCGAGAGTCCTGGGCGCGGGTCATCGACGTGGCAACTGCGCAGTTCGAAGAGGGCGGATATGAGGCACTGTCCATCTCCGAGGTCTGCCGTCAGGCCAAAGTGTCGGCGCCTTCGATCTATGCTCGAGTCGACGGGATCGACGGACTCTTCCGTGCCGTCTACGAACGGCTCATCGCCGATATCCAGGCCACGGAGCATCGAGAGCTCGACCTCGCCGAGGCAACGGTGGAGCGGGTGGTCGCTGCGGCGCACAGGATCTTCTCCCGCCATGAGCAGGCGCTGAGGGCGATCATCGGGCGCGCCACGGCGGATCCCGAATTGTTGGCCGAAGGTGCTCAGGTTTCGCGTGAGCTGCGTGACCGGATTGCCGCTCTGCTTCCGGGGGATCCGGGCGCGGCCAGCGCTGCTGCGCGAACGATCTATACGGAATGTGCCTTCCGGGTCATCTACGGCGCCGAATTCTGGCGTGAGGACAGCGAATCAGGCGCGGCGTTCGAGGCTCATCTGACCACAGTGGTGAAGAAGATCCTCGACTGATCCGCAGCGCTCCGTCAGGCTGATCAGGCCCCCACTGCTGTGCCCAGCTCCTGCCCGGCCTGGGCGAAGATGCTGCGCATCCACTCGTGTTCGGGGTCGTTGGCGTGGATGGGGTGCCACCACAGAGCGTTGGCGACCGGTGCTGCGTCGAAGGGCGGGCGCAGGGTCTGAAGTCCGTCGAGGCGCCCCGCTTCACCGACGATGCCGGCTTGGATCATGCCGAGGCGAGTGGTTCCGCGGATGAAGTGCGGCAGGGCCAGAAAGCTTGCCACGACCGTGTCGACCCTCGGCTCGACTCCCATCGCCTCCAGCTGTTTGTTGGCGGAGGTGAAGGCGCTGCGTGACTGGTAGGTGAAGACCCAGAGGTTGTCCCGCAGGTCATCGAGGGTGACCGATCCGTGGATCGTCGGGTGAGCGGCATCGGCGAGGACCACCCAGCCGTCGGTCCACAGATCCGTGTGCCGAAGGTCGTCGAGATGTCCGTGGGGGATGAGGATTCCGTCCGAGGCACGCAGCTGCGCGGAGTCTTCGACGATGGAGGGAGTGTGCAGTTCGAACCGGAACTTCACCCCGGGGGCGCTTCGGTGGGCGATACGTGAGGCCAGTCGGCCGACGGTGGCGAAGGCGTAGTCCGAGCCGTAGATCCGGAATTCGCGCTGCGAGGTCTCCGGGGTCCACTCGGCCTGGCTTTCGAAGATGCGGCGAAACGAGTCGAGGGCTGCCGGAACGTGGGCGGCGAGGCGCTGTGCGAGCGGGGTGAGTTCGCTCGAGTTGCCGGTGCGCACGAGGAGCGGGTCGTTGAAATGTCGGCGCAGTTTGGCCAGGGAGGCGCTGAGTGCGGGTTGGCTCAGGCCCAGGCTCTCGGCGGCTCGGGTGACGTTGCGCTCGGTCAGCAGTGCGTCGAGAGCGACGATGAGGTTGAGGTCGAGGCGGGAGATGAGCGGAGGCGTGGTCATGCGCATACTCAACCACATAAACGTCGATGATACCAGACATAATCACCATCTCTTGGACTTATGTGACCTGGCTCATTAGCGTGGTCACCACAGCACGTCAATCAGTTCGGACGTCGTCCAGCCACGACGTCGAACAGCCACTTCAACCAAGGAATCAACGATGATCAAACTGCTCTCCCATCTGTCCTATGTCTCGATCACCACTCCGGATGTCGAGGCCTCCGTGGAGTTCTACGAACAGCAGGTCGGAATGGAGGTCGTCGACCGCATCGACGGCCGCGTATACCTGCGCTGCTGGGGCGACTACTACCGCTACAGCCTCGTCATCGTCCAGGGCGACGAACCGGCCCTGGACACCATGGCCTGGCGCACCACCTCGGCGGAGGCCCTCGACGAGGCTGCCCGCCGCGTCGCAGCCGCAGGCGTCGAGGTCGAATGGTTCGACGGGCACACGACCGGTCGTTCCTTCCGCTTCATCGGTCCGTGGGGACACGTGATGACGCTGCACTGGGACGTCGAACACTACCGGGTGTCCTCCGGCGAGCGTGCCTCGGCCTACCCAGATCGGCCCACGCGGCGCAGCCGGTTCGCCGGGGCCCCACGCCAGCTCGACCACGTCACCGTGGCGTGCAGCGACGTGGATGCCTTCGCCAAGTGGTACAAGGATGTCCTCGACTTCCGCATCATGGCCCGCACCGTCCTCGACGACGCTCCCGTGTCGGTCTTCTCGGTGCTCACGACCAACGAGAAGTCACATGACCTCGGAGTCGTCCTCGACGGTTCGACCCGTGCGGGACGGGTCAACCACTTCGCCTTCTGGGTCGACACCCGTGAGGAGCTGCTCATCGCGGCCGATACGCTGCTCGAGAACGGCGTCGGCATCGAATACGGTCCGTCCATCCACGGCATCGGAGAGCAGAACTTCCTCTACTACCGCGACCCGTCGACGATGCGCATCGAACTGAATACCGGCGGCTACCGCAACTACGTCCCCGATTGGGAACCCCAGACCTGGAAGCCCTCACAGGGATCGAACAATTTCTACAAGAACGGTGCGATGCCGATGTCGATGACCGAGTCGTTCCCTCCTGCCGACGGCCCCACCGCGACCGAGGAAGGCGTCCCCGAGGAGATCCGGGACGCCCTGATCAACCCGTACGCAGTGCAGGGACGCGGCTGAATCGCCGAGGATGCTCGCCGAGGCGGCCCACCGCCGAATCCACCACCACAGAGAGGGAGTTCTCCTATGACATCAGCCCCGCCCTACGCACTGGCGCGGTTCCGCCAGCCCGATGGTCACCTCGATCCCGCCTACGTCACCGGTGAGGTCATCGGTCACGAACCGGCGACCCTGGGCCTCGTCGTCGGCGACCACATCAGACCGCTGACGGCTGAGGATCTGGGCACGTCGAGTCTCAACGCCTTCCTCGCCGCACCCGATTGGCAGCGGTTGGCCGGCCTGGCCGAAACGGCACCGCAGGGTCAGAACCCAACCGGTTCCGCGCCCGAAACCGGCGCTCCCGAGGCCGGCGCCCCCGGGGCCGGCGGGGATTGGCTGTCGCTCGACTCGGTCGAGCTCACGGCTCCGGTGGAGCCGCGGCAGGTGCTGCAGACGGGGGCGAACTATCGCGAGCACGTGATCCAGCTCGTGGCCTCGGGCCTGACGAACAATGCGGGCTTCACACCGGAGAACGCGAAGCAGAAGGCCGCCGAGATGATGGATGATCGGGCCGCCAACGGGGAACCCTATATCTTCATCGGACTGCCCGCCTGCGTGGCCGGTCCCGAAGAGACCCTGGTTCTGCCCTCGTCATCGGACACCCATGATTGGGAGCTGGAGCTGGCCGCAGTCATCGGCAAGCCCGCGTATCAGGTCAGCCGCGAAGAGGCTCTCGACTACGTCGCGGGCTTCACGATCTGCAACGACGTCTCGACACGCGAATACACCTTCCGCAAGGACATGAAGGACATCGGCTCCGACTGGTTCAGGTCGAAGAATGCGCCCGGTTTCCTGCCGACGGGACCCGTCCTCGTTCCCGCATCCTTCATCGATCCGAGTCAGACCCACCTCCAGCTGTCCCTCAACGGTGAGATCAAGCAGGACGCGAGCACCGCTGATCTCATGTTCGACCTGGCCGCGCTCCTGTCCGCAGCCAGCCAGACGGCGCGACTGCTGCCCGGAGACCTGCTGCTGACCGGAAGCCCCGCAGGCAACGGCCAGTACTGGAAGCGTTTCCTGCGTGAGGGAGACGTGCTGGAGGGCACCATCGCCGGCGTGGGCACCCAAGTGGTCCAGTGCACGAGCGAGGGGTCGGATACGCAGAGCAGCGGAGACGAGGCACACAGATGACGAGTGAGAACACACCGAACGAGAACAGGTCGAACGAGAGCAAGTCGAACGAGGACGTGCTGACAGAAGCACTGCCGTCCGACGACCCGGCCACGATCGACCGGCAGAACCCCGAGGGCGAGATCGCCGCTCGCGCACACGCCCATCGCAACTGGGGACGTTGGGGCGAGGACGATGTGCTGGGGACGCTGAACTTCATCGACGATGACAAGCGGCGTGCGGCCGCACAGCTTGTGCGTTCGGGCCGAACCGTGTCCCTGTCGCTGCCCTTCGACATGGATGGGCCGCAGAAGGGGTGGCGCAGACGCACCAACCCGGTCCACACCATGCTCGACACCGGCACCGACGCGGAGAGGGACAATCAGGGCTTCCCCCACGGCTTGGGCGGGGCCGATGATGTCATCGCCATGCCGCTGCAGTGCTCGACCCAATGGGACGGGCTCGGCCACATCTTCGACCACGGCAAGGCATGGAACGGCCGGCCCGCCGGGTCCGTGGTCACCAGCGATGGCGACCTCGTCACCGGCATCGAGCACACAGCGGCATCCTTCGTCTCCCGCGGAGTCCTCCTCGACGTCGGTCGCCACCTCGACCCCGAGACCGGGCAGCTGCCCGATGCCTTCGCCATCACCCCCGAGCATCTGGACGCGACGGCTCGGGCACAAGGCATCGAGATCGCCCGTGGCGACATCCTCGTCATCCGCACCGGCCAGCTCGCTCGCGCCAAGAGCGAGGGCTGGGGCGACTATGCGGGAGGGCCTGCGCCCGGCCTGTCGCTGACCTGTGCCGGATGGATCCACCGCACCGAGGTGGCCGCAGTCGCCACCGACACCTGGGGGTTCGAGGTCCGCCCCAATGAATTCGATGTGCCCGCCTTCCAGCCGCTCCACCAGGTCTCGATCCCGAACATCGGCCTGACCATCGGGGAGATGTGGGATCTCGATGAACTGGCCGAACTGTGCGCCGCCGAGGCCCGCTGGGAGTTCATGCTCGTGGCCCCCTCGCTGCCCATCACCGGAGCCGTGGGCACTCCCGTCAATCCGCTGGCGATCCTGTGATGGCGGACGGAAAGAACAGCATTGCCCATGAACAAGGAGGTTCAGTCATGATCCGCACCGTTGAACGTGTGGCCGTTGTCGGAGCAGGAGTCGCCGGCCTGGCCAGCGCCATCCGTCTGGCCGAAGCCGGCGTCGAGGTCGCCCTGTACGAAGCTCGACCCGAGCTCAACCCCTCGGGGTCGGGCATCACTCTGCAGGGCAATGCGCTGCGGATATTCGACCACCTCGGCGTCTGGGAGGACCTGCGCGAGCGCGGCTTTGCGTTCGATGGTCTCAAGCTGCGAGCCCCCGGCCCCGAGGCGGCCGTGGTCGCCGATCTGCCAGATGTGAAGACGGGCGGCCCGGACTATCCGGCCTGTATGGGCATGTACCGTCCGGACCTGGCCCGCGTGATGCTCGCTCGGGCCGACGCGCTCGGCGTGGAATTCCACTTCGGCAGCTCCGTCACCGGACTCGAACAGACCGGTGAGACCGTCCAGCTGCAGGTGGCAGACGCTGCGGGAGGACCTGCCGTGGCCGGCCCCTTCGACTTGGTCATCGGTGCCGATGGACTGCACTCGGCCATCCGCTCGCTGCTCGGCATCGACGTCGAGCCGGTGCCCAACGGCATGGGGATCTGGAGGGTCTCCGTTCCCCGTCCGCCGGAGGTCGGCAGCACTGAGCTCTACTACGGCGGGCCGGTCTACATCGCGGGATACACGCCGACGAGTGAGGACACGATCTACGCATTCCTCGTCGAGGAAGCTCAGGACAGAGACGGGCTGAGCGATGACGAACGTGTCGCGGTCATGATCGAGGAGTCCGCGGCCTATGGCGGCCCCTGGGAACACATCCGCCAGTCGCTGGCCGCCGGAGACGCCGAGGTCAACTACACGCGATTCACTTCGCACCTGGTGCTCTCAGCGTGGAACCGGGGAGCGACCGTGATCATCGGCGATGCCGCGCACTCCTGCCCTCCGACGATCGCTCAGGGGGCAGCTCAGTCGCTAGAGGACGCCTATGTCCTCACCGAACTGCTGCTGGCCAATGCGACATCCGACGCCCCCGCCGGAATCGATGCCGGCCTCTGGGACGAATTCCACGCTCGCCGACTGCCGCGGGCACAGGCTGTCGTCGACGCTTCCGTCCAATTGGCGCAGTGGCAGCTCGACGGCGACTCCGAGGCCGACTCCGGCGGACTCATCTTCGATGTCGCCCGCACCATGGCAGAACCCGTATGAGCGCCGCCGCGAACACCGCCGAGCCCGCGTCGGTTACGGACGTCCACGCCCACCTTCTGCTCCCGCAGCTGCTCGAGGCCGTCAGGCAGAGGGCACCGGAACAGATGGAGAGCGCCGATGCTCTCGAACTGATCCGCAATGGGGCCGAGTCGATGCAGGCATCGGGGGCGATGATCGGTCAGCGGTTCCCGAAGCTGACCCAGCTCGACGTCCGGCTGGCCGATATGGACGACCAGGGTGTCGACGTGCAGTGGGTGAGCCCGTCGCCCAGCCACTACTACCCTTGGGCTGATGAGGACCTGGCGGTATGGATCGCCAGGGAAGCGAATCTGCTCATCGCCGACCACGTCGGGGCGGCCCCCGATCGTCTGCTCGGGCTCGGCCTGGTGCCGCTGCAGCACCCGAGCAGAATCGTCGAATGCGCCGAAGACGCGATCCTCGGCCGTGGCCTCATCGGGATCGAGATCCCCTCGTTCGCCGGTGACGTGGAACTGTCCGATGAACGCCTCGAACCGTTCTGGACCCGGATGGAGGAGCTCGGCGCCATCGTGTTCCTCCACCCTTTCGGCTGCAGCTTGGATGAGCGGCTCGACCGCTTCTATCTGACGAACACCGTAGGCCAGCCGGTGGAGAACGCCGTGGCACTGTCACATCTGATCTTCGCCGGCGTCCTCGACCGCCACCCGCGGTTGAAGATCGTCGCCGCTCACGGAGGCGGATACCTGCCGACGGCCATCGGCCGCTCCGATCACGCTTGGGAGGTCCGTCCGGAAGCACGAGGCTGTCGCAGTCGTCCCTCGTCCTATCTCAACCAGATCTGGTACGACACCGTCGTCCATGACGGGCCTGCCCTGCGGCACCTCATCGAGGCAGTCGGGGCCGATCGCGTCGTGCTCGGCAGCGACTACCCCTTCGACATGGGACTCGACGATCCGCTGCGCGAGGTGCGCACTGCACTGACAGCCCAGGGATTGGGTGAGGACATCGTGCGCGCGGTCGCCGGCACGAATGCCTCGGCGCTGGTAGGAATGACCGCTTCGGCAACGGTGGGAAGAACTGAGGCGACGCTGGGCACAACCGATTCGACGATGGAAGGAGACCGCTGATGAGGATCGCACGCTGGAACCGGCCCGATTCGACTCAGGTGCACGAAGGGTTCGTCATCGACGAGCAGCTGCACCCGTTCCCGAACGCCACAACGGTGGCGCAGGTGCTGACGGGTGGACTGCCGCTGGCACGCGAGTTGCTGACCGAGGTGGAGGGGCGCATCGAGACCCAGGCCACGGAGACAGATACCGCCACCCGTGCGGACTACTTGTCAGAGGTCACGCTGCTTGCCCCGGTCGTGCCCGCCTCGATTCGGGACTTCGTCGCCTTCGAAGAACATGTCGAAGGAGTCAGCGGCTCGGTCGACGGTACGAACGAAGTCGTCCCGGAATGGTACGAGGCTCCCACCTTCTACTTCACCAACCCTCACACAGTGCGCGCCACCGGCGAGACCGTGCCGATCCCGGACACCCACCGAATGGACATGGAAGCCGAACTGGCCGCCGTGATCGGAGGCGTTCCGGATTCGACCGGGGAGAACCTCACCGCTGAGGCCGCCGCAGAGCACATCTTCGGGTACACGGTGATGAATGACTGGTCGGCCCGCGATCTGCAGTCACGGGAGATGAAAGTGCGGCTGGGCCCGTGCAAAGGCAAGGACTTCGGGCTGACGCTGGGCCCCTGGATCGTCACCGCCGATGAGCTGGACTCCTTCGCAGACAGCGAGGGCTTTTTCGAACTGCGCGGCGAGGCTCATATCAACGGCACCCTGGTCGGCGAGGACCTGATGTCGAACATGGGATGGCCGATGCCCGAACTCGTCGCCTACGCGTCCCGGAACTCCCGGGTCGTCCCCGGCGACGTGCTCGGCTCCGGGACGTTCGGCAACGGCGGCTGCCTCGGCGAACTGTGGGGAATGGGCAGCGAGATCCCCGCGCTCGAACCCGGTGATGAAGTGCGCATCTGCTTCGAAGGCATCGGCGAGATCGTCAACACCGTCGGCGACCGGGTGCCGGCCCCGGAACTTCCGCGAGCACGACCACGGCCCCGCAATCGGCATCGTGTCGAAGGCCAGGACACCTCCGCATGACGGACTGTTCGCACACATCGATCCCGCCGAGTCCAGCTCGCGAGGCCGACGACCGGGCGAGTCGATCGCGTTTCGCTCTGCGATGATCGGCTTCTCGAGTTGGATCAGATGTACGCGCTCAATGTCCGTTCGGTCGTCGAACTCTCGGAACTGGTGCTGCCGGGAATGGCCCGGTCCGGGAGGCGGGGCGTTCATCATCATGTCCAGCCTGGCTGGTTTGCGGGGGAACACCGAATTGGCCAACTACGGGGTGACGAAGGCGGCCAACGCCCAGCTGGCCCGCAATATTGCGGTGAAGTGGGGTTCGGAGAACATCCGGGCCAATGCGATCTCGCCCGGAGTGATCGAAACCGATTTCGCTCAGCCCATCACTGACGATCCCGACCGGCCCGAAATCCGTCGGGAGAAGACACCGCTGGGTCGGTTCGGCACCCCCGCCGAGGTGGCCGGTGCTGTGGTGTGGCTGGCTTCCTCTGCAGGTGCGTTCACCACCGGCCAGAACATCGTCATCGACGGCGGAACGGTGGTGAACGACTGATGGCACGGTCGGCGGCAGCCGAATCATCGGTGAGGAGACCGGGCACAGTCCTCGTGACCGGAGCGTTCGGCTATGTCGGCAGCCAGTTGATGATGCATCTGCTCTCCGCCCCTGATTTCGTCACCTCACGCTTCATCGCACTCGATCAGCATGCTCCGGATCGGCTTCCGAGCTGGGCGACCGCTCCCCGAGCCACAGTGATCACCGGAGATCTGACGGACCCGGTCGTGCTCGATGACGCCCTGGCAGCGGAGCCGGACGTGGTCTTCCATCTGGCCGGAGTCCTCGGCGGCGTCGCCGAAGCTGACTATGAGACGGCCAGAAGAGTGAATGTGGACGGTTCACTCCGATTGCTCGAGCGCCTCCGCACGCAGGCAACGAATGGGCGAGTGGCCCGAGTCGTCTATGCCAGTTCCATCGCCGTCTTCGGACCCCCTCTGCCTGCGGTCGTCGATGATGACACGCATCCCGTGCCGGTGATGACCTATGGGGCACAGAAGCTGATGATCGAGAGCGTGATCGAGCAGTTCAGCGCGCGGGAGTGGATCGACGGCCTCGCTCTGGGGCTGCCGGGAATCGTGGCACGCGAAGACGCCGATGACCGGCAGATCTCGGCGTTCCTCAGCGCCGTGTTCTACGCCGCCAGGGACCGGCGGGCGCTGACGCTGCCGGCGCAGGCAGTGCGGATGGAGGAGCTGGTTGACGCCCTGGACGAGTCCTTTCCGGGCAGTCGTCGTCTCATCTCCTACGCGCCGAATGCAGACATCGAAGCGCAATTCGCCTCCCAACCGCTGCTGTCGGCTGAATTGGCAGAGGGGCTGGGCTTCGAACGCGCCGTCGATCTTTCCGCTCTCATCGCTCATGCATTCGAATAGTCAGGCGACGGAGCCTCAAAGAGCCCGCGCGGCCCCTCCGACCGCGCCGGCGCGACCCCGTTCCAAGGGGGCTGTTGCCAGTCGGAATGCCGTGTGAGAATGACCGTACAGTCGTCCGTGCGCTCGCCGGCTACGGCTCGTGCGAACGACTGAAGTGCCAGGAACCGTCTGCGAAGGGAAATGGTCATGGTCAACAGAGACAAGAGTGACGAGTCTGCTTCTGAGGAGAAGGCACGCGACGTCGCAGCAAGCTTGGACGAAGCGACGGAGCCGCTGGGCGGCACGTCGAACATGGAATCTCACGCCAAGGTCGGATACACCGAGCACAACGTTGAAGAACGCGCCCAGAAGACCGCCGAGGAAGAAGGTGTGACACTGCTTCGCAACCCCGATGGATCGCACACCGCGATCGATGAATCGAACGCCGCCGAGGTGACCCCGGGCTCAGGCTCCAAGGAATCCGGAGTCGCCAGCAGCACCCCCGTCGGCAGCGCGCCCTCGGCCGTCGCGCCAGGAGCCGGTGCCGCGGTCGGCAGCACCTCCGGCATCGACGAAGGGGACCATGAGAAGTCTCGTCCCGCCGTCGCTCCGGGAGCCGGTGCCGCAGTCGGCAACACCTCCGATTCCGACAACGGAACGAACGAAGACTCCCGTCCCGCCGTTGCACCCGGTATGGGTGCCGCGGTCGGCACGACGCACGAGACCGACGACGTCGACAGCGCTCCCGGCATGGGGACTGCTGTCGCCAGTACGGCAGGAGGCGGTGCCGCGAGCACCGCGGCTGCCGCATCGGCAACCGGCAGCACCTCTGCCAGCAACGACACCGCCGCCGGGAACGCCGCCCCCGGTGACGACACTGAAGGCGGCCAGGCCCCCGGCAATGACGGGTAGAAGCCCGCAGGTGAGGCGGCGACGGGCGAGCTCGGCCAGGCCGATGTCGTGAAGATCCTGCGCGGCAGCGATTCCGCCATGCTCGCCACCGCGCTGGCTGACGGGAAGATCCTCGCCCACCCGATGGCCCCCTCAGCAGGTCGTCGAGGACGCCGACGTCTGGTTCTTCCTCGCACTCGACCGAGACCAGGCGAAGGCGCTGCGGACGACCCCCGAGGTCAATATCAGCGTCGCCGAGGCGGGCAACTGGCTCTCCGTGGCCGGCCGCGTCGAATTCGTCGACGACCAGGCGAAGATCGATGAGCTGTGGTCCGATTCGGCCAAGGCATGGTTCGATGACCGCAAGGATCCGAACCTCGGGCTCGTCAAGGTCGTCACGGACTCCGCTCAGCACTGG
>Ga0079226_10003205_pt1 | contig 12578 bp, 10 predicted proteins | sample Poulit2014_FD_76345 | JGI IMG/M metagenome (GOLD analysis project Ga0079226, IMG submission 76345) | Agricultural soil microbial communities from Georgia to study Nitrogen management - Poultry litter 2014 | ecosystem: Environmental > Terrestrial > Soil > Agricultural land | place: USA: Georgia... | reverse complement strand
TTATGGACGCTTTGTCCCAATTTCATCTCTCCCATCCTCTGTATATAGTTGACTATAACAAACTCAATTTAAAAAAGAAATGCTTTACTGGTAAATCCATTCGACTAAATAGTTTCGGTTTCCCTAAACCTGATGTTCATGTTAATATAAGGTGAATAATTTTAGATAATAAAAATATAGATTCATATTTCTTAAAATATTAAATTTTTATTGGAGGGTGCATAAATGGCCCATAAAGATAAAATACGTGTATCTGTCGATATTTATAACAGATCATATACAATTGTTGGAGAAGAAACAGCATCTCATGTTCGATTAGTTGCTAGTTTAGTGGATCAAAAAATGCGTGAGATCCAGGAGGCGAATAAACATTTAGATACAACAAGATTAGCAGTTCTTACTGCTGTTAATTCCATGAACGATTATTTAAAATTAAAAGAAGACTATGCAGCATTACTAGGCTCATTAAATAAGAAAGAGGATAAATAAGCCATGGTTACATTAATAATACTTTTCTTTCTCGGATTCGGATTTTTGGCTGGTTTAAAAAGGGGTTTTGTTTTACAAGTATTTCATTTAGTAGGGTTTATTATAGCTTTTATTGTTGCATATTTGTATTATGATAAGTTATCTTCAAGCCTTGCAGTATGGGTTCCGTATACAGAATTGCCAAATGATAGCACGTGGGCATCGTTTTTACAATCCCTCCCCCTTGAAAAAGGATTTTATAATGCTATTTCCTTTGCGATTATTTTCTTCGCTACGAAAATTGTGTTGCAGATTATAGCTTCAATGCTTGATTTTGTAGCATATTTGCCAATTTTGAAATCCATTAATAAACTTGCTGGGGCTATACTAGGATTTGTCGAAATCTATCTCATTTTGTTTGTTATATTATACATTTTAGCATTAACACCGATGTCAGGAATACAAGTTTGGCTGAATAGTTCAACGCTTGCATTATTTATCATCGAACACACACCAATTCTTTCTGAATTGATAAAATCATCATGGTTTGCACAAATGAATAGCATATTAACAATCTAGAGGTGTTAAGAATGCCTCATGTACAATTTTCTAAGCAAAGCATATTAAAAAGGCTGATTCAAGTATTAGTGTACACTTTTGTATGTTTCGTACAATAAGTATTACTTTAACTGGAATCAGTCCTTTTAATGAAATGAAGGTATAAAAGAAGGTGACTGGAAAAGTGACGAAAAATAAAAAAGATGTAATAAAATTACTTGAACAAATAGCTATTTACCTAGAAATAAAAGGAGAAAATCCGTTTAAAATATCTGCTTACCGAAAAGCGGCTCAAGCATTAGAACAAGATGAAAGGTCGTTAGAAGAGATTCGTGAATTTACTAACATTAAAGGTATTGGAAAAGGGACAAGTGAAGTCATTCAGGATTATATTGCCAATGGTATTTCTGAAACATTGGAGCAATTAAAACGCGAAATACCAGAGGGATTAATTCCATTACTTCAGCTTCCAGGTCTTGGTGGTAAAAAAATATCAAAATTATATCAAGAACTGGGTATTACAGATGCATCGTCCTTAAAAGAAGCGATTAAAAAAAAACAAGTGGAGAATCTATCTGGTTTTGGAAAGAAAACAGCTGAAAAAATATTAATTGCATTGAAAGAAGCAGGCAATCGACCTGAACGATTACCGATAGCGATGATGCTGCCGATTGCTGAAAGGATACAATCCTTTTTAAGTCATGTTCCTGAGATAAAAGATTTTTCGGTAGCTGGCAGTTTAAGAAGAATGAAAGAGACGATAAAAGATATTGATTTTATTATTGCTGCAGATGAAGCAGCTAAAGTGCGTGATATTTTATTAATGATAGATAATATAAAAGAAATTATAGCTAAAGGAGATACAAAAGTATCTATTGTTTTAGATGACGTATATGATATTAATGTTGATTTTAGAATCGTTGCACCAGAAGAATTTGCTTCAACATTGCATCATTTCACAGGATCAAAGGAGCATAACGTTGCCATGCGACAACTTGCAAAAGCGCGTGGGGAAAAAATTAATGAATATGGCATTGAAATAGAAGATACTAATGAGATAATAACATTTAAGAGTGAACAAGAATTTTTTAAGCATTTCGGGTTACATTATATCCCACCAGAGATAAGAGAAAATACAGGTGAAATTGAAGCTTTTGCAAACAACCTAAACCTTATCGAAAAAAGTGATATACGTGGGGACCTGCATATGCATACAACCTGGAGTGATGGTGCACAATCGATTGAGGAAATGGTTAATCACGCGCGGAAAATTGGTTATCAGTATATAGCGATTACGGACCACTCGAAATTTTTACGTGTAGCTAATGGTTTAAATGAAACAAGATTACGGAGGCAAAGGGAAGAAATTGCTATGTTAAATGAAAAATACCCAGATATTTATATTTTTTCAGGTGTAGAAATGGATATTTTACCTGATGGAAACCTGGATTTTTCGAATGACTTTTTACGAGACATGGACTTTGTGATTGGTGCGATTCATTCAAGTTTTAATCAATCTAAAGAAAAGATCATGACAAGATTATATCATGCTTTGGAAAATCCTTATGTTTCATTAATTGCACATCCAACAGGAAGACTAATTGGACGTAGAGATGGATATAAGGTAGACGTAGAAAAATTAATGGAACGGGCGAAGGAAACGGAAACGGCACTAGAAATAAATGCCAATCCAAATCGGTTTGATTTATCTGCTGACTGGGCAAAAAAAGCGCAGGAAATTGGAGTTACTATTGCTATTAATACAGATTCACATGATTATCAAATGATGGATCATATGAAATATGGGATAAGTGTGGCAAGGAAAGGCTGGCTAAAAAAAGAAACAGTGATGAACACATGGTCACTAGAAAAATTATCTAAATTTATAAATAGTTATTAGTTGTGTATAGATAAGGATATAAAAGGAGTAAGAAAGTATGAACGAACGTATTCTACATGTTCTCGAATACAATAAAATTTTAAAACAATTAAATAACCAGGCAGCAACATCTTTAGGCAAAGATCTTATCGATGCAATAAGTCCCTCAACGGATTATATAGAGGTAAAGCAATTACAGGAAGAAACGGATGAAGCTGTACAAATCATTCGCCTCAATAAAGTAATTCCCTTAGGCGGTATATATGATATTCGTCCTAGTTTGAAAAGGAGTGTCATCGGTGGTTTATTAAATACAGAAGAATGTTTAAATATCGCAAGCACTATTTATGGAGGAAGACAGACAAAAAACTTTATTGAAAATATAGAAGAAACATTCCCTCATTTAGAAAGACTTGTTGATGTAATAACACCACTAAGAGAATTAGAGCGTCAAATTAACAGTTGTATTGACGATCACGGATATGTAATGGATAATGCTTCTGCTAAATTAAAGGGTATTCGTTCTGCGATTCGAACACACGAAACTAGGATACGTGAAAAACTGGATAATTATATAAGAAGCCAGAGTAGCATGCTTTCTGACGCGATTGTTACAATTCGCAATGAACGATACGTTATTCCTGTTAAACATGAATATCGCGGAACGATAGGTGGAATTGTTCATGATCAATCAGCTTCTGGGGCAACATTATTTATGGAGCCTAAATCGATTGTTGATCTTAATAATCAATTACAAGAGTCAGCTTTAAAAGAGAAACAGGAGATCGAACGAATATTACGTGTTTTAAGTAAAGAAATTGCTGCAAATGAGGCTGCATTAAATGAAAATGTAAAGGCTCTTGGAAAAATAGACTTCATATATGCGCGTGCAAAATTGGCTAAGAAAATGAAAGCAGCGCGACCAAAAATAAATAATCAGGGAATAATTAAAATGCAACAAGCGCGTCACCCATTGATTCCTATAGATGAAGTAGTTGCAAACGACATTGAAATTGGCGAATCCTATTTATCTATTCTTATTACTGGACCGAACACGGGCGGAAAAACTGTAACATTAAAAATGGTGGGATTATGTACGTTGATGGCTCAATCGGGTTTACAGATACCAGCTTTGGATGGCTGTGAAGTAGCTGTGTTTGAACATGTTTTTGCTGATATTGGTGATGAGCAATCGATCGAACAAAACTTGAGTACATTTTCTTCACACATGTCAAATATTGTGGAGATAATGAAACAAGTTAATCGTAAATCACTCGTGCTGTTTGATGAGATCGGGGCAGGTACAGATCCACAAGAAGGTGCGGCATTAGCTATGTCGATATTAGATGAAGTTATTTCAAGAAAGGCAAGAGTAATTGCTACAACCCATTATCCCGAACTAAAGGCATATGGTTATAACCGGGAACATGTTATTAATGCATCTGTAGAATTTGACGTTCAGACATTACAGCCGACCTATCGTTTATTAATAGGTGTACCTGGTAGAAGTAATGCTTTTGAAATTTCTAGACGATTAGGATTAAGCGATAATATAATTAATGAAGCAAAAGATTTGATCGGTGTGGATTCGAAAAGTGTGGAAAATATGATAGCTGCTTTGGAAAGTTCCCGAAAACAGGCAGAAAAAGAGTATGAAAAAGCACACCAGATTTTAATTGATAGTGAAAACTTAAAGAATGATCTCCAAAAAGAATGGAAACAATTTGAACATAAACGAGAGAAATTGTATAAGAAAGCTGAAGAAAAAGCAGAAACAGCATTGCGAAAAGCGCGAGAAGAAGCCGAAATCATTGTAGAAGAAATGAGGAACATGAAAAATGAAACTTCATTAAAAGAACATGAATGGATTGAGGCAAAAAAAATGCTCGAGGAAGCAAAGCCTAATTTAGCATCAAAGAAAAAGAAAGAACATGATAAAAAGGCATCATCAGTAAAAATACAACCTGGTGATGATATTAAGCTGTTAACTGTCAATCAAGAGGGTACGGTGTTAGAACAAATTAGCGATCATGAGTTTCTTGTACAAGTCGGTATTATGAAAGTAAAGGTAAAGCGCGATGATTTACAGCTCATTAAAAAACAGAAAGAAACAATTGAAAAGCCAATTGCAACAATAAAAGGATCTAACCATCATGTAAGTACGGAAATCGATTTACGAGGTGAGCGATATGAAGATGCTCTATTAAGGCTAGAGAAATATGTAGATGATGCCATCTTAGCCGGTTATCCTAAGGTATCTATTATTCATGGTAAAGGTACAGGTGCTCTCAGGAAAGGAGTACAGGATTTCGCCAAAAACCACCCCAATATTCATTCGCACAGATCAGGTTCGGCTGGGGAAGGCGGTAGCGGAGTGACGGTCATTGAATTGATTTAAAAATTGATTACAAAATCATTCCCATTTGAATAACAGCTAGTACCAATGAAGGGGAGAGTATGTTGGAAACATTATCAAAAGTTTTAATTGTAGTTGCAGTTGCTTTTGTTATCGTAGGAATTATTTATTTACTTTAAAACAAAAAACTTGAATGATATCATAATTTGAGAATGTCATTCAAGTTTTTTTAGTTAGAATTAAATAAAATTTCAAAAAATAGAAATTAATCGGTATAATGGTAATAAGCTTATTATTAAAGGAGGAATATTTATGGTAAAAAATTGGCTAGATCATTATCCGGAGGAAATACCTGCGAGCATCCCCTACGATGAAAAACCTTTGCACACTTTTTTACAAGATGGGGCCGCTCGATTCAAAGAAAAGAAAGCGCTTCATTTTATGGGAAAAGAGATTTCATTTTCAGAGCTTTATCTACAGGCAAAAAAAATGGCTGGTTACATGCAATCATTAGGTGTGAAAAAGGGAGATCGTGTAGCAATCATGTTACCGAATTGTCCCCAATCTGTTATTTCTTATTATGGAGCTTTGATGGCTGGAGCAATTGTCGTACAAACCAATCCTTTATATAAAGAAAGAGAATTGGAGTATCAATTAAATGATTCGGAAGCTAAAGCTATTGTATGTTTGGATCTTTTGTTACCGCGCGTTTCCAATGTCCAAGGAAAAACAAATATAGAACATATTATTGTTACTGGTGTGAAAGATTATTTACCATTTCCAAAAAACATGATTTATCCTTTAATTCAAAAGAAGCAAACTAAAATGGTAGTTAAAATAGAGGAAAGCAAAAATATCCATCTATGGAAATCAATATTTGAACAAGAGAATCATACATTTACAGAAGTTCCAATTAACCCTAAAAATGACCTTGCATTACTTCAATATACTGGTGGAACTACAGGATTTCCAAAGGGGGTAATGTTAACTCATTACAATTTGGTTTCGAATGTTCAAATGTGTCAAGCATGGCTGTATAAAGCAAAGCCAGGGAAAGAAGTTGTATTAGGTGTTTTGCCGTTTTTTCATGTATACGGTATGACAGCAATAATGAACTTTTCTATTATGTTTGGTTCGAAAATGGTTTTACTTCCGAAATTTGATGTTAAAGAGGTTTTAAAAACAATCGATAAACAGAAACCTACCTTGTTTCCTGGTGCACCGACCATTTACGTTGGTTTACTAAATCATCCTGATTTAAATAAATATGATATATCGTCTATAAGAGCATGTGTGAGCGGCTCAGCGCCTCTTCCTTACGAAGTGCAGGAGCAATTTGAGCAGCGTACAGGTGGAAAAGTAGTTGAAGGCTATGGACTAACAGAAACCTCTCCTATAACTCATGCTAATTTTCTTTGGTCGAAAAGAGTAAATGGAAGCATTGGGGTTCCATGGCCGGACACAGATTCAAAAATCATCGATGTAAACACATTGGAAGAAGTTGATGCAGGTGAAGTAGGTGAAATTGCAGTAAAAGGACCACAAGTAATGAAAGGGTATTGGAATAACCCTGAAGAAACAGAGCATGTATTAAAAGACGGCTGGCTATTTACTGGGGATCTCGGTTACAAGGATGATGAAGGTTATTTCTACATTGTTGATCGAAAAGGTGATATGATTATAGCTGGAGGGTATAATATCTATCCTAGAGAGGTGGAGGAAGTTCTTTATGAACATGAAGGCGTTCAAGAAGCCGTTGTTGCAGGCATCCCGGATCCATATCGCGGGGAAACTGTGAAGGCCTTTGTAGTATTGAAAGAAGGATATCAATTAAGTGCAGATGAATTGAATCATTTTTGCAGAAAACATTTAGCAGCATATAAAGTTCCAAGACTTTATGATTTTCGCCGAGAATTACCAAAAACGGCAGTGGGAAAAATTCTTAGAAAAAAATTAATTGAAGAAGAAGAAGAACAATTTAAAGTTCAAGAAAATAAATAAATGGAGGTTGTTCTCTTTTTTCTTTCATACTCATACAAGCTCTATATTGACAAAGTGAATGTATCTTTGTACAATAAATAGGAATGAATGATTATTCATTCATATTTTCGTTTTAATGAAGTGATAGGAGAATATTATGAAAAAGAACAGGCCAAAGTACAAACAAATTATTGATGCTGCTGTAGTAGTCATTGCCGAGAATGGCTATCATGCTTCACAAGTTTCAAAGATTGCAAAAAAAGCAGGCGTAGCAGACGGTACAATTTATTTATATTTTAAAAATAAAGAAGATATTCTTATATCTGTGTTTGAAGAAAAAATGGGTCAATTTATTGAACAAATTGTATATAGTACAAATAAAAAGGATAATGCATCTGAAAAATTGCTTACTTTAATTGAGGAGCATTTCCATCAGCTTGCAGAAGATCTTCACCTAGCAATTGTCACCCAATTAGAATTAAGACAGTCAAATACGGATTTACGATTAACAATTAATAAAGTATTAAAACCCTACTTAGATGTTATAGATGAAATTATCGAAGAGGGGAAAGTCGAGAATATTTTTCGCGAAAATTTAAACACGCCGCTAGTTAGACAAATGATCTTTGGAACATTAGATGAAACAGTCACAAATTGGGTTATGAAAGATCAGAAATATAACTTAGAAAAATTGGCTACTGAAGTTCATGCATTGATAACATCAGGAATTTCAAAAAAATAATCAAAAAAATCTAAATTTCCAATTAGTTCTGTTATACTGAAGTTGGGGAGGGGGGATAACTTGAAAACGATATCATACCAATTAGACGAACATGTCGCAATATTAACAATTAACAGTCCACCGGCAAATGCTTTATCTAGCGCATTAATAAATGATATTGATGAAAAACTAAATGAGATTGAAGCGAATCATTCAGTAAAGGTTATTGTACTAAAAGGTGAAGGTAAATTTTTCTCTGCTGGTGCAGATATAAAAGAATTTACTTCATTAAGAGAGAACTCGGACTATCAAGTATTATCTGAAAGAGGACAACAAGTATTTAATCGAATTGACCATTTTCCGGTACCAATAATTGCAGCAATTCATGGCGCTGCATTAGGGGGTGGACTTGAGCTTGCTATGGCCTGTCATATTCGGTTGGTAACAGCAAACACTAAATTGGGTCTTCCTGAACTAACACTGGGAATTATCCCTGGTTTTGCAGGTACACAGAGATTACCCCATTATGTTGGCACTGCAAAAGCATATGAAATGATCCTTACTGGACAGCCGATTAGCGGAAAGGAAGCGTGCTCCCTAGGACTTGCGAATCATGTTGTAGAAGAGGACCAATTGATTCCAGAAGCAATGAAATTGGCAAAGGGGATTGCTAAGAAAAGTAAAACTACCATCAACCATGTAATGAATTTAATCCCATTTTCAAAACCTGGTCAGTTTACAAAAGGTTCGCAAGCAGAAGCAGAAGCTTTTGGTCATGTTTTTAATACAGAAGATGCAGCAGAAGGGATTCAAGCATTCATGGAAAAAAGAAAGCCTAATTTCAAGGATAAATAAACCACATATAATATATTTATTGCATTTAAAGGAGGAACTTACATGAATATTTATGTATTATTAAAAAAGACCTTTGATACAGAAGAAAAAATCATTATAAACGATGGTCAGATTGAAGATGATAGTGCGGAATTTATAATTAATCCTTACGATGAGTATGCTGTTGAAGAAGCCATCAATCAGCGGGATGAACATGGAGGAGAAGTTACAGTTGTAACAATTGGTGATGAGGATTCTGATAAACAGCTGCGAACAGCCCTTGCAATGGGAGCTGATAAAGCCGTTCTCATTGATACAGAAGATGATCTGGAGGACGGAGATCAATATACGACTACAAAAATTCTTGAAGCTTTCTTCCAAGATAGAGAAGTGGATTTAGTTTTAGCTGGAAATGTTGCCATTGATGAAGCAAGTGGCCAAGTAGGACCAAGACTTGCTGAATGTTTAGGAATAAACTATGTAACTACTATCACAGACCTAAAAATCGATGGAGACACTGCTAACATTGATAAAGATGTTGAAGGGGACGTTGAAAAAATAGAAACTAGTTTACCACTCCTGGTAACATGTCAACAAGGATTGAATGAACCACGTTATCCTTCATTACCTGGTATCATGAAGGCTAAAAAGAAACCGATGGAAGACTTAGAGATTGACGATCTTGATTTGGAAGAAGAAGACGTAGAGCCAAAAACAAAAACAGTAGAAATATTTTTACCAGCTGAAAAAGAAGCAGGAAAAATACTTGAAGGTGAAGTGGAGGATCAAGTTAAAGAATTAGTATCCTTACTTAAAAATGAAGCAAAAGTACTTTAAATCATGCTAAAGAGAGGAGAAATAATGATATGAGTGATAAATTACTAGTTATTGGTGAATCAAGAGATGGGGAATTGCGTAACGTCACATTTGAAGCAATAGCAGCTGCAAAAAAAATCAAATCTGATGCAGAAATTGTTGGTATCATTTGTGGGGATCAGAATTTGCAGAATCAAGGCCAGGAAATGATTTATTATGGTGCTGATCGAATTGTAACGGTTCAACATGATAATTTGAAAACGTATACTTCTGAAGGTTACGGACAAGCGCTTATGGCAGTTATTAATGAAGAAAACCCTGCTGGGATAGTTATGGGGCATACCGCTATTGGGAAGGATTTGACTCCTAAGTTAGCCAGCAAACTAGAATCAGGCTTGATTTCTGATGCAGTGGATATTGAGCATAATAATGATGAGTTAATTTTCACTAGACCAATTTACTCAGGTAAGGCTTTTGAGAAAAAAGTGATCACAAGCGGAATTATTCTTGCTACGATACGTCCGAATAATATTCCTATATTGGAAAAAGATGAAACAAGATCTGGAGATATCCAATCAAAAGATGTAGATATTACAGAAATACGTACAATTATTAAGGACGTTGTACGTAAAGCATCTGAAGGTGTAGATTTATCAGAGGCAAACGTAATTATTGCTGGTGGAAGAGGAGTTAAGAGTGAAGATGGTTTTAAACCATTATATGAACTGGCAGATTTGTTAGGTGGAGCGGTTGGTGCTTCACGAGGTGCATGTGATGCAGAGTACTGTGATTACTCCCTTCAAATAGGTCAAACTGGAAAAGTGGTCACACCTGATTTATATATAGCAGTGGGAATATCAGGAGCAATACAGCATTTGGCAGGAATGTCAAACTCCAAAATCATTGTGGCAATTAACAAAGATCCAGAGGCAAATATCTTCAATGTTGCAGATTATGGTATCGTAGGTGATTTATTTGAAGTCGTGCCACAATTGACAGATGAAATAAAAAAAGCACTCCAACCTACTAGCTAAAAACTATTCTAATTGAAGATCTTCTTCAATCGAGAAAAACCATCCTACGAAAAATTGATGAAGCAAACTATTAGCATGTAGTTATAAAGGGTGGTATACTCAGTAAAGACTTTATGATTGAGGAGGGTGAATAATGGCAATTGAAAATGTTACAGACCAAAACTTTTCACAAGAAATTGCAGAAGGTCTTGTATTAGCTGATTTCTGGGCACCATGGTGCGGACCATGTAAAATGATTGCACCGGTGTTGGAAGAAATCGACGGTGAAATGTCTGAAAAAGTTAAAATAGTTAAATTAGATGTCGATGAAAACCAAGAAACTGCTGGAAAATACGGTGTTATGAGTATTCCAACTTTACTTCTATTTAAAGATGGAAGCGTAGTTGACCAAGTAATTGGTTTCCAGCCAAAAGAAGCACTTGTTGATTTAATAAATAAACACGCTTAAAAAGTGTTTCAACAACATTTAAAAGACTAAAGTAGATCCCTTGTTACAATTGTAACAAGGGATCTGCTTTAGATGGTTTGAATAAAAGGGATGAAGCATATTGAATCATACAATAAAAGAAAAATTAGCTGTTCTTCCTGCTCAACCAGGTTGTTATTTAATGAAAGATAAGAATAAAACTGTCATTTATGTCGGAAAATCAAAAAAATTAAAAAACAGAGTAAAATCTTACTTTACGGGGGCTAATGATAGAAAAACGCAACGATTAGTACAGGAAATTGTGGATTTTGAATATATTGTTACATCTTCTGAAATTGAAGCACTTATATTAGAAATGAATTTAATTAAAAAGTATGACCCTAGGTATAACGTAATGCTAAAGGATGATAAGTCATATCCATATTTAAAAATTACAAATGAACGCCATCCGAGATTGCTAATTACTCGAAAGGTAAAAAAAGATAAAGGGAAGTATTTTGGACCTTACCCAAATGTTATCGCAGCAAGAGAAACAAAAAGGTTATTAGATCGATTATTCCCCCTAAGGAAATGTAATAATCCTCCTGGACGTGTGTGTCTTTATTATCATATGGGTCAATGCCTGGCGTGCAGCGAAAAACCAGCATCAGAAGAAATGTATAAAGAAATTAAGCAAAGTATCACTTCTTTTTTACATGGAGGATATCATGAAATTAAAAATCAATTAAAAGAGAAAATGTATAAGGCTAGTCGCCAGTTGAATTTTGAAAGAGCACAGGAATTTAGAGACCAGATTCAGCATATTGAAATTGTAATGGAACAACAAAAAATGACGTTAAACGACAATGTTGATCGAGATATATTTGGATATAGCTATGATAAGGGTTGGATGTGTATTCAAGTATTTTTTGTCCGACAAGGGAAATTAATCGAACGTGACGTTGCAATTTTTCCATTCTATGATGATGCTGAAGATATATTTATAAGTTATATTGGGCAATTCTATCTTCATTTAAATCATCCTATACCTAAAAGTATCTTCGTACCAATTGGGGCAGATACCGATTTATTAAAAGAATTATTAGATACTGATGTTCACACCCCTTTTCGAGGACGTAAAAAAGAATTAGTTGAATTAGCAATGAAAAATGCAAAGATTTCATTGCAAGAAAAATTTTCACTTATTGAACGCGATGAAGAAAGAACAATATTAGCTGTTGAACGCTTGGGAAGGATACTGAATATTGAAACACCTCATCGTATAGAAGCATTTGATAACTCAAACATTCAAGGAACTGATCCTGTTTCAGCAATGGTAGTATTTATTGATGGAAAACCAAATAAAAAAGAATATCGTAAATATAAAATAAAAAATGTTAGCAGTCCTGATGACTATGAAACGATGCGAGAAGTGATTCGCAGACGTTACACCCGTGTGTTAAAGGAACAATCACCCTTACCAGATTTAATTGTTGTAGATGGTGGAAAAGGACAGATGAATGTGG